>ERZ1034401.132-NODE-132-length-20022-cov-3.557169_pt1 | contig 20022 bp, 20 predicted proteins | sample MGYA00520601_ERZ1034401 | MGnify/ENA primary metagenome ERZ1034401 (study PRJEB33736, sample SAMEA104288476) | Azolla filiculoides | biome: Urban; feature: water surface; material: ditch water | place: Netherlands | collected 2014 ... | reverse complement strand
ACCCATGGTCCGCATGCTGCTCGGAATCTAGGCCCTGCGTCCCGAAATGCGCCGCAGCTTCGGGGTCAGGACATGCGCAAACCAGTTGATCAGGATCAAGGAGAAAGGACGCGGCTGGGGTAATTTGAGTCCATCAGATCAGGAGATGCACTCATGTCGAACACACCCCACGAACTGGCACAGGAATTTCCCGAATATGTCGCACAGATGCGTCATCTCAAGGATGTGGATGGGCATTTCGCCCGTCTTTTCAATGAGTACCGGGAAATCAACGATGCGATTCACCGCGCCGAAACGGACATAGCACCTGCCGACGATTTCAGCATCATCGATATGCGGAAGAGGCGGCTTGGGCTCAAGGACGAAATTTACGGGTTGCTCGTCAAGCACGAGCCGGATGCCGAGAAGCTCGTGCCCTAGCGCGAGATCCAGCGTCCGCCCTGGCAAAGGCCCCTGCGTGCAATGGGGGCCGATACACAAGGAGTGGACGCATCCATGGCGAATAATTATGACGTGATCATCATCGGCTCCGGCCCTGGCGGTTATATTGCCGCCATCCGCGCGGCCCAGCTGGGATTGAAGACGGCGATCGTCGAGCGCGAGCATCTGGCCGGTATCTGCTCGAACTGGGGTTGCATTCCCACCAAGGCGCTGCTGCGCTCGGCCGAGATTCTCCATTATGCCCAGCATCCCGGCGACTACGGCATCAAGATCGATGGTGCGGTATCGCCCGATCTCAAGGCCATCGTCGCCCGCTCGCGCGGCATCGCCACCCGCATGAATGGCGGCGTCGGCTTCCTGATGAAGAAGAACAAGGTCGACATCATCTGGGGCGAGGCCAAGATCACCAAGCCCGGTGAAGTCGTGGTCTCCAAAACGACCAAGAAGCCGGTCGAGCCGCAGGCGCCGATCCCCAAGAACGTGCTGCCGGAAGGCACCTATACCGCCAAGCACATCGTCATCGCCACCGGCGCCCGTCCGCGCGCGCTGCCCGGCATCGAGCCGGACGGCAAGCTGATCTGGACCTATTTCGAGGCGATGAAGCCCGAGGACATGCCGAAATCGCTGCTGGTCATGGGTTCCGGCGCCATCGGCATCGAATTTGCCAGCTTCTACCGCACCATGGGCGTGGATGTCACCGTCGTCGAGGTGATGAGCCAGGTGATGCCGGTCGAGGATGCCGAGATCTCGGCGCTGGCCAAAAAACAGTTCGAAAAGCAGGGCATGAAGATCCTACTCGAGGCCAAGGTCGCCAAGGTGGTCAAGGGTGCGAATTCGATCACCGCCACCATCGAGCTGAAGGATGGCAAGACCCAGGAGATCACCGCCGACCGGATGATTTCGGCCGTCGGTGTCCAGGCCAATATCGAGAACATCGGGCTCGAAGCCGTCGGCGTGAAGACCGACCGCGGTTTCATCGCCATCGATGGCTACGGCAAGACCAACGTGCCGGGCATCTATGCGATCGGCGACGTGGCCGGCCCGCCGATGCTGGCCCACAAGGCCGAGCATGAGGCGGTGATCTGCATCGAAAAGCTCGCCGGCCTGCCGCATGTCCATCCGATGGACAAGTCAAAGATTCCCGGCTGCACCTATTGCCATCCACAGGTGGCCTCGGTCGGGCTGACCGAAGCGAAAGCCAAGGCCGAAGGCCGCGACATCCGCGTCGGCCGCTTTCCCTTCGTCGCCAATGGCAAGGCGATCGCGCTCGGCGAGGACCAGGGCATGGTCAAGACCATCTTCGACAGACAAACCGGCGAACTGCTGGGCGCCCACATGGTCGGCGCCGAAGTCACCGAACTGATCCAGGGCTTCGTCGTCGCCATGAACCTCGAGACCACCGAGGAAGAACTGATGCACACGATCTTCCCGCATCCGACCATTTCGGAGACGATGAAGGAAAGCGTGCTCGACGCTTACGGCAAGGTTCTCAACGCCTGAGGCGCGCAACCGCTTAGCTGTTGTGACACGGGGTTTCGCCGCCTATATAGACGGCGAATTATAGATAGAGGAGTGGATGATGGGTTTTGAAATTGGCTGGTTCCTGACGATCATCGTCGGCGGTTTGGCCGGCTGGCTGGCTGGCAAGCTCATGGACATGCGCTTCGGCATCTTCATGAACATCATCATCGGCATCGTCGGCGCAGCCGTGGCTGCCGCGATCTTCCGCCGCCTCGGCATCTTCGTCGAGGGCGACTGGCTCGGTTATCTGATCACCAGTTTCGTCGGCGCAAGCCTGCTTCTCTTCATCGCCAAGCTTGTGCGGCGCTAATTTCTCTACCGCCGCCACGTTTCGCGGCCAGGACAGGTTACCACCATGGTCACTATCCTCGACAGGACCAATCTCGCCGACGAAAAGCGCGTGCGCCATCCGGAAAAAGCCCATCGGCCGGACACGGAAGTCATGCGCAAACCGGAATGGATCCGCGTCAAGGCTCCGACATCAAAGGGCTACCACGAAACCCGTGACCTGGTGCGCAGCCACAAGCTCGTGACCGTCTGCGAGGAAGCCGGCTGCCCGAACATCGGCGAGTGCTGGGAAAAGAAGCACGCGACCTTCATGATCATGGGCGAGATCTGTACCCGCGCCTGTGCATTCTGCAATGTCGCGACCGGCAAGCCGAATGCGCTCGACATGGCCGAGCCCGAAAACGTGGCGAAAGCCGTCAAGCAGATGGGTCTGTCCCATGTCGTCATCACCTCGGTGGATCGTGACGATCTGGATGACGGTGGCGCGGAACATTTCGAAAAGGTGATCTGGGCGATCCGTGCTGCTTCGCCCGAAACGACGATCGAGATCCTGACGCCAGACTTCCTGAAGAAGCCGGGCGCGCTGGAACGCGTCGTTGCCGCCAAGCCCGATGTCTTCAATCACAACATGGAAACCGTTCCGGGCAACTATCTGACCGTTCGTCCCGGAGCCCGCTATTTCCACTCCGTGCGTCTGCTGCAGCGGGTCAAGGAACTCGACCCGACGATGTTCACCAAGTCGGGCATCATGGTCGGCCTCGGTGAGGAGCGCAACGAAGTGCTGCAACTGATGGACGACCTGCGCACGGCCGATGTCGATTTTCTCACCATCGGCCAGTATCTGCAGCCGACCCGTAAGCACCACAAGGTGATGAGCTTCGTCACGCCGGACGAATTCAAGTCCTACGAGACCGTGGCCTATGCCAAGGGCTTCCTGATGGTATCGTCGAGCCCGCTGACCCGTTCCTCGCACCACGCCGGCGACGACTTCGCCCGCCTCAAGGCCAATCGCGAAAAGGCACAGGCGGCGCGGGGCTGATCAGTCGCGTCTTGCCTGCCAATCTTCGTGGCCATGGCATATGCGGATCACGAGAATGTCGTGATCCGCCAGATCCTGATAAATGATCAAATGCGCACCGAAGGGGTGACCGCGGACTGGTGGCGTGATTTCCAGCCGTTGTCTCGCGAGTTTTGGATTGCCTGCCAGCAGTTCCAGTGTCCGCTCCAAGTTTATATGATAGGCTTCAGCCTGTCGCTCCCCGAAACGCATCTCACCCGACCGATAGATCTGCCGGATATCCTCGGCTGCTTTGCGGGTGAGGCGATAGCCTCAAGCGCTGCGGAGCCTTTCGCTCTTCAGGGAGGAGAGGATGTCGGGCATGCTTTCGTCAGTGACGCCACTCGCCAACCCGTCTTCGACAAGACTTTGAAACTCTGCAACCGCTGTGGCCCGCACCTGATCCCTGCGGATCAGGTCGCGAAGGTATTTCTCCGCATCCGTGTAGAGGCCGTTTTCGGCCTGAGCCTCCACCCAGTCTTTCAATGCAGCGGGCAATGCGACGGTGAGTTTCGCCATGTTCAATCTCCTTGTATTGGGTATGGCACCGTGAGTCCGGCTGTGTCAAAAAGCCCGTATAAGATTGACGCGCGGGGAGTTTGGCATGCCGCACTATATCTCGGCTGATGCAAGAGCCGCCGACCTCCTGAAAGCAGCAGGCCGCATTATGGTCATCGGCTGCTCGGGTGGCGGCAAGAGCACATTATCGCAAAAACTCTGCAACCATCTTGATGTGCCCTACCTTTCGATGGACCGTGAGTTCTTCTGGCTGCCCGGTTGGGTCAAGCGCGCCAAGCCGGAGGAGCGCGGATTGATTTCCGAGGCTGTCGCCCGGGATAGTTGGCTGATGGATGGTTCCGGTCCGTCCACATTCGACCTACGGGTGCCGCGCACCCATCTCGTCCTCTGGGTCAAGCGGTCGCGTTGGGCATGCCTGTGGGGTGTCGCAAAGCGAGGGATCCGCTATATCGGCCGCACCCGCCCCGACATGGCACCGGGATGCGTGGAGCGCTTTCCCGGTATAGAGTTCCTGCGCTATATCTGGACCTTCGACAGGATATTCGCCCCGCGCATCGCTGGCGCACTGGACCTCTACGGTCCCGACATCCCGGTTCTTGTACTGAAAACCCGCAAAGACATGCGCCGCCTGCTTGATCTTGTCGGCGCGCCTGCTTAAGTCCGCTCCATGCCACAATTTGAAACCCGCCGCCTTGTCACGCATTCTCCCGATCGGATGTACGATCTCGTCGCCGATGTGGAGCGCTACCCGGAATTTCTGCCGCTCTGCGAAGCGCTTGTCATCCGTTCGCGCCGTGAGCGCGACGGCAAGGAACTGCTGATCGCCGACATGACTGTGGGCTACAAGGCGATCCGCGAAACGTTCACCACCCAGGTTCTGCTCAATCCGGCCGAACATATAATCGATGTCAAATACATCGAGGGGCCGTTTAAGTATCTCGACAATCGCTGGCGGTTCGAAGTGACGGGCGAGGGCGGCTGCGCGGTCAATTTTTTCATCGACTACGAGTTCAAGAACCGCATCCTCGGCGCCCTGATGGGCTCGATGTTCGATCGCGCCTTCCGCATGTTCGCCGAAGCTTTCGAGGCACGTGCCGACAAGATCTATGCCGCCGTCTGAACGACTTCCATCAACAGTTCCAGAGCGGTCTGCACGGTTGCGAGCCTGACACCGTCACGGCCGATCTCGCCATAGTGCATCTCCCGATGCAGTATGAGACCTGACCGGCTCTTGAGCGCCAGATGGACCAGCCCGACCGGCTTGTCCGCCGTTCCGCCACCGGGGCCAGCGATGCCGGTCACGGCGACGGCGACGTTGGCCTTTGAACGATAAAGCGCGCCATGCGCCATCTGCAGCGCGGTTTCGCGCGACACCGCGCCAGAAGTCGCAAGTGTTGCCGGCGTCACGCCGATCAGGTCCATCTTGGCGTCGTTCGTATAGGTGACGAAGCCGCGGTCGACCACCGCGGACGAACCGGACACATCGGTCAGTGCGCCGGCAATCAGCCCGCCGGTACAGGATTCCGCGGTCGCCACCATCCAGCCACGCGCTCGGTAGAGAGCAATGATCTGCTCGGCAAGTCTGGCGGTTTCGGCAGGAAACAGGCTCATGCCGCCTTTCCTTGAAACACCACGGTCGCCGTTGCGATGGCGGCGATGCCTTCGCGCCGCCCGACAAAGCCGATCGTCTCGTTGGTCGTTGCCTTGACCGAGCAGCGATCGAGCGAGATTCCCAGCATATCCGACAGGTTTTCGCGCATGTCCTGACGGCGCGGTCCGATCTTAGGCGCTTCGGCAATTAGCGAAATATCCACATTCATGATCGTGCCGCCGGCATCGCGGACGATTCTGACGGCATGTTCGACAAAGATGCGCGATGTTGCACCGCGCCATTGCGGATCCGACGGTGGAAAATGGTCGCCGATATCACCCGCACCGCATGTCGCGAGCAAGGCGTCCGTCAAGGCGTGCAGCGCGACATCGGCGTCGGAATGCCCCTTCAGGCGTTGATCATGCGGCAGGAAGATGCCGCACAAGGTCACGCCATCGCCGGGTTCCAGCTGGTGCACATCGTAGCCATTGCCGGTGCGCACGTCGGGAAGCGCTCCGGCCGCCAGTTTCTCGTCCGCCATGGTGATGTCCTTCTGCACGGTAAGTTTGACGTTGTCGACAAAGCCTTCAATCAGTGTCACCGGCAGTCCCGCCCATTCCGCAATCGAGGCGTCGTCGGTGAAATCGGCGTGTGCCAGTTCGGCAGCGCGGTCATGCGCATCCAGAATGGCTGAAAACGCAAAGGCCTGCGGCGTCTGGGCTGTATAGAGGCCAGCACGCGGAACGGTGTCGGTCACCAGTCCGTCCACGCCCCGCTTCACCGTGTCGGCAATCGGCATTGCCGGCAGCATGGCCGGCAATCCCCGGCTGAACCCCGCCTCGATTCTCTCGAGCAGCGCTAGATCGAGAAAAGGCCGGACGCCGTCATGGATCAGCACATGGCTGATGCCGTGCGGCTCCAGCGCCTTCAGGCCTTTCTGTACGGAGATTTGCCGTGTGGCGCCGCCCGATACGCAAAACAATGGAGCGTCGGCTGGAAGCTGCGCGCGGACAGTGTCAAACAGGGATTGATCATCGGGATGGATGACGACGACGATCGGACCAGTTTTGGGCCAATCCAGCAGGCGGCTTAGCGTGTGCCAGAGCACCGGCCGACCGCCGATCCTGCGGTATTGCTTGGGTCCTTCGACTGAAGCGCCCGCCCGTTCGCCGCGTCCGGCAGCCACGACCACGATACCGATTGTGCGCGTCAACTCTTGCTCCATCGTTCCGACTGGTCCATGACACATTTTCTTCGCACCCGTGCTCTATCGGCTCGTAATCGTCTTTTCCAGCATTTGCCCGAAATTTTGTCGATGAGCCCTCAATGCCTCTTGGCAAGCCGGGGAACTCTGTCTAAAAATAGTGCAAAGTCCACGATTGCCCGAAAGATAATCAATTGATTTCAATTGCGTTAGATACGCCTTTCAGCATCGGTTCCGTGTCCATACGCAATCGTGTGGCGCTCGCGCCGATGTCTGGCGTGACCGATCTTCCGTTTCGTCAGCTGGCCTTTCGCTTCGGCGCTGGCCTGGTGGTGACGGAGATGGTGGCGAGCCGGGAACTGGTGTTCAATGCGGCCGAAAGCTGGAGCCGCCTGAAGGGCGCTGGGCTGACGCCGCATATGGTGCAGCTTGCCGGGCGTGAAGCCCATTGGCTGGCCGAAGCCGCCAGAATCGCCGAGGCCAATGGTGCTGATATCATCGACATCAACATGGGCTGCCCGGCCAAGAAGGTGATTGGCGGCTATGCGGGCTCTGCCCTGATGCGCGAGCCTGATCACGCCCTGGCGCTGATCGAGGCGACGGTAAAAGCCGTGAAAATTCCCGTGACGGTCAAGATGCGCCTTGGCTGGGACGATAACTCGATCAATGCGCCGCAGATCGCGGCCCGTGCGCAAGCGGCCGGCGTACAGCTCATCACCATTCATGGCCGCACCCGCATGCAGTTCTATGAAGGGCGGGCCGATTGGGACGCGATTGCAGCGGTCCGTGATGCGATCACGATCCCACTGATCGCCAATGGCGATGTGGAGAGCCGCGAGGATGCGGCCGAGATCCTGCGCCGGTCCGGTGCGGATGCCGTCATGGTCGGGCGTGCCTGCCAGGGGCGGCCATGGCATGCCGGCTGGCTTGCAGGAGCCGCGGCACCTACAGCCACCGACGTGCCCGAACTGGCCGTCGAGCACTACCGGATGATGTTGTCCCACTACGGCGCCGACGTCGGCGTCCGGCATGCGCGCAAGCATCTCGGCTGGTATCTCGGCCGTCATGCGCCCGAGCTTGCATCGGAAACAAAGGCCGCGATCATGACCTCGAAGGATCCGGATTTTGTCGCGGATGCCTTGTCGGCCGCACTTTCTGCCGGGCTTGCCCCGCAATCAAGACAGGAGGCCGCATGACGGCGAATACAAGCGGCAACGGGCTGGCGATGGCGGTTTTGAACGCCATCCAGAATCCGGTGGTCATGGTCGACGCCAATGGCCATATCGCCTTTGCCAATTGGGAGGCCGAGGCGTTTTTTGGCGCAAGCGCGAGCCATCTCGCGCGGTACCGCCTCTCGACCTTCATTCCGTTCGGCAGCCCGCTCCTGTCGCTGATCGAGCAGGTGCGCGAGCGCCTGGCGCCGGTCAACGAGTACCGCGTCGACCTCAGTTCGCCGCGCCTTGGCCAGGAGAAGCTTGTCGACATCTATGTCGCGCCGGTCGTCAGTCAGCCGGGCAATGTCGTCATCGTTTTCCAGGAACGCTCGATGGCCGACAAGATCGACCGCCAGCTGACCCATCGCGCCGCCGCCCGGTCGGTGACCGGCCTTGCCTCTATGCTAGCGCATGAGATCAAGAATCCGCTGTCCGGCATTCGCGGCGCCGCCCAGCTTCTGGAAACGGCCGTCACCGACGAAGACCGTGCACTGACCCGCCTGATCTGCGACGAGACTGATCGCATCGTCTCGCTGGTCGATCGCATGGAGGTGTTTTCCGACGAGCGCCCGGTCGATCGCCAGTCGATCAACATCCACTCGGTTCTCGATCAGGTAAAGGCCGTCGCCAAGGCCGGTTTCGCCCGCAACATTCGCATCACCGAGAGCTATGACCCGTCCCTGCCGTCCGTTTTCGCCAATCGCGATCAATTGGTGCAGGTCTTCCTAAATCTGGTCAAGAACGCCTCAGAAGCGATCGGCGAACGTTCCGATGGCGAGATCCAACTGACCACGGCCTACCGCCCGGGCATCCGTCTGTCGGTTGCCGGATCGCGTGAAAAAATCTCATTGCCACTCGAGTTCTGCGTTCATGACAATGGACCGGGCGTGCCGTCCGATCTTTTGCCGCATCTCTTCGATCCGTTCATCACCACCAAGACCAATGGCTCCGGCCTCGGTCTCGCGTTGGTGGCCAAAATTATCGGCGGCCATGGCGGTATTGTCGAATGCGACAGCCAGGCCAACCGGACTACCTTCCGGGTGCTCATGCCGATGTCCAAAGAGATAGCGCTTGATGATGCGCCCTTCGCGAAATCCACAGGAATAAATTGATGACAGCCACGATCCTTGTTGCTGACGATGATGCAGCGATCCGCACGGTGTTGAACCAGGCTCTGAGCCGGGCCGGGTATGATGTGCGCATCACCTCCAATGCCGCCACCCTCTGGCGCTGGATTTCCGCAGGCGAGGGCGATCTGGTGGTGACCGATGTCATCATGCCGGATGAAAATGCCTTCGACCTTCTGCCGAGAATCAAGAAGGCGCGGCCGGACCTGCCGGTTCTGGTGATGAGCGCACAGAACACCTTCATGACCGCCATCAAGGCATCCGAGAAGGGCGCTTACGATTATCTGCCGAAGCCGTTCGATCTGACCGAACTGATTGCCATCATCGGTCGCGCGCTGGCCGAGCCGAAAAAGAAGCCGGCCCGTCTCGATGACGACATGCAGGACGGCATGCCGCTGGTCGGTCGCTCGGCGGCCATGCAGGAAATCTACCGTGTGCTCGCGCGTCTGATGCAGACCGACCTGACGTTGATGATCACTGGCGAGTCCGGCACCGGCAAGGAGCTGGTTGCCAAGGCCCTGCATGACTATGGCAAGCGCCGCAACGGCCCCTTCGTTGCGATCAACATGGCCGCCATCCCGCGCGACCTGATCGAATCGGAGCTGTTCGGCCACGAGAAGGGCGCCTTCACCGGCGCGCAGAACCGCTCGACCGGTCGTTTCGAACAAGCGGAAGGCGGTACGCTGTTCCTCGACGAAATCGGCGACATGCCGATGGATGCGCAGACCCGGCTGCTCCGCGTCCTCCAGCAGGGCGAATACACGACGGTTGGTGGTCGGACTCCAATTCGCACCGATGTCCGTATCGTCGCTGCCACCAACAAGGACCTGAAACACTCGATCAACCAGGGCCTTTTCCGCGAAGACCTCTATTACCGCCTGAATGTCGTCCCATTGCGCTTGCCGCCGCTGCGTGACCGCGCCGAGGATATCCCCGATCTGGTCCGCCACTTCATCCAGCAGGGTGAAAAGGAAGGCCTCGATTCCAAGCGTTTCGAAACTGAAGCGCTGGAGGTGATGAAGGCCTATGCCTGGCCGGGCAACGTGCGCGAACTCGAGAATGTCGTACGCCGCCTGATGGCGCTCTATCCGCAGGATGTCATCGCGCGCGAAGTGGTGGAGCAGGAACTGCGAGCCGATATTGCCGACAGTCCGATCACCAAGGCCGGTATGCCGACGGGTTCGATGACCATTTCTCAGGCCGTCGAGGAAAACATGCGGACCTATTTCGCCGGCTTCGGCGATGCCCTGCCCCCGTCAGGCCTGTATGATCGTGTGTTGACGGAAATGGAGTATCCATTAATTTTGGCGGCCCTCACGGCTACCCGTGGTAATCAGATCAAGGCGGCCGATCTTCTCGGTTTGAACCGCAATACGCTGCGCAAAAAAATCCGGGAACTGGGTGTCTCGGTCTATCGAAGCTCGCGTTCGGCTTGACAAGCCGAAAGCCCCCGTTGCAATTTCGCCACATTGCGTTGCTCAAAAGCCACGTTGCCTTTGTTCCTTGCAGTCCCGTCTGGATTGCCGGACCGGCAGTCGGCTTTTGCAAATGACAATACACCGACCTTGGGCTTGGCCCCGGTTGTCGTGAGAACGGCCCTGAACGGGTCCGGGGGAAACAGATGGTGAGCTTGAGAAAAGCGTCGGTTGCGGACGCCGATGCCGCATTGGCTCATGATCGGCGTGCATCGTTTGCGCTGCCCGGCCTTTTGGTTGCGAGCGGCGCACTGATCTGCGCCGTCTTTACGTTGCCGATCCTCCTCGGATTGACCCCGATCGAGCCGACCTCGCAGGTGCTGGTCGCGTCGGCTGCGGTCAACTCGCTTTTCATCGTCGGTCTGATGTTCCTGATCGGACGGGAAGTCACCCGCCTGTTTCGTGCCCGCAGCCGTGGTCGGGCTGCAGCCCGGCTGCATGTGCGCATCGTTGCGCTGTTTTCGATCATCGCGATTACGCCGGCGATTCTGGTCGCAATCTTTGCCTCCATCACGCTGAATGTCGGCCTGGACCGTTGGTTCTCGCTGCGTACGCAATCGATCGTCTCGTCGTCGATGAACGTGGCGCAGGCTTATATGATGGAAAATGCCAGCTATCTGCAGGGCCAGACCATTTCCATGGCCAATGACCTGGAGCGCAACCGCTCGCTATTCTATCTCGATCGCACCGGATTCGTTGAACTTTTGACCCGTCAGGCGCGGGGCCGCGGCATGCTCGGTGCCTTTCTGGTGCGCGAAGACGGCTCGGCGATCACCCAGGCTGACATCCAGACGGAAAAGCCGCTGCCAGCCATTCCGCGCGATGCGCTGCAGAGCGCATCTGCCGGCCAGCCGACGCTCATCCCGCCCGGTGTCACAAACCTTGTCGGGGCCATTATCCAGCTCGATTCGATTTCGGGAACCTTCCTCTATACGATCAGGGCGGTGGACCCGAAGGTCATGGCCGCCATGCGGCTGATGGAAGAGAACACGGCCGAATATCAGGCGATGGAAGATGGCCGCACGACCTTGCAGATCGCTTTTGCCATCCTCTATCTGGGCTTTGCCCTGATCGTGCTGCTCGCCGCCATCTGGACTGCCATTGCGGTGGCCGACCGCATCGTGCGGCCCATCCGCCTGTTGATCGGCGCCGCCGACAGCATCGCATCCGGCAATCTCAACGTGATCGTGCCGGTCCGCGCCGCAGACGGCGATGTCGGCAGTCTTTCGCGCACGTTCAACAAGATGATCACCCAGATCCGCACCCAGCGCGACGAGATCCTCGAGGCCAAGGACGAGGTCGATGACCGGCGTCGGTTCATCGAGGCGGTTCTGTCCGGTGTGACGGCCGCCGTGATCGGCGTCGAGGATGATGGTGTGATCACCATCGTCAACCCGTCGGCCGAATTCTTCCTGGGTCTGTCGGCGGATCAGCTGATCGGCCAGAAGCTGACGCTGGTTGCGCCGGAGGTGGACCGCGTGCTCGCCGAGGCGGCTGTTCGCCATCGCGGCGAATATCGCGAACAGATCAACCTGATCCGCGGAGGCAAGGAGCGGACGCTGAATGTGCAGGTCACGCGCGAGGAAACGCGGGGATCTGCCGACAGCTACGTGATCACGCTCGATGACTTCACCGATCTGGTCATCGCCCAGCGATCGTCGGCCTGGGCCGACGTTGCGCGCCGCATTGCCCATGAGATCAAGAACCCGCTGACCCCGATCCAGCTGTCGGCCGAGCGCCTGAAGCGGCGCTATGGCAAGCAGATCGCCGAGGACGACAAGGCTGTCTTCAATCAATGCACCGACACGATTGTCCGCCAGGTCGAGGATATCGGCCGGATGGTCGATGAATTCTCCGCATTTGCCCGTATGCCAAAGCCGACCAAGCAACGCACCGATCTGCGCGAGATCCTGAAAGATGCCGTCTTCCTGCGCGAGATGGGCACCACCGAGATCGATTTTCAACGCGACTTCGGCAATGAAGTGCTCGAAGGCAGCTTCGACGCCCGCATGCTCTCGCAGGCCGTCGGCAATATCGTCAAGAATGCCGTCGAGGCCATCGAGGCCGTTCCCGCCGAGGAACTCGGCGCCGGTGGCAAGATCATGGTACGATCGTATTTTGATCGTGAACTCGACCGTTTTGCCGTCGATGTGATCGACAACGGCCGCGGCCTGCCGGTGGAGAACCGGCACCGTATTTTGGAACCCTATATGACCATGCGCGAGAAGGGCACCGGCCTCGGTCTCGCCATCGTCAAGAAGATCATTGAAGAGCATGGCGGGCAGCTTGAGCTGCATGACGCACCGGCCGATTTCGACCGGGGCAGGGGCGCGATGATCCGCATCATCCTGCCGCGCATCGAGACTGCCGCCATGGAAAGCGATAACGATAAGGAAAAGGTCTATGGCCTCTGATATTCTGGTAGTCGATGACGAAGAGGACATTCGCGAGATTGTCTCCGGCATCCTGAGCGACGAAGGCCACGAGACGCGGACGGCGCATGATGCCGACAGCGCGCTTGCGGCGATTTCAGATCGTGCACCGCGCCTGATTTTCCTCGATATCTGGATGCAGGGCAGCCGTCTCGACGGACTTTCCCTGCTTGACGAGATCAAGGTGCGTCATCCCGATCTGCCGGTGGTGATGATTTCCGGCCATGGCAATATCGAGACGGCCGTTTCGGCGATCAAGCGCGGTGCGTTCGATTTCATCGAAAAGCCATTCAAGGCGGATCGCCTGATCCTGATTGCCGAGCGTGCCTTGGAAAACTCCAAGCTCAAGCGCGAGGTCTCCGATCTCAAGCGCCGCACCGGTGATGCTGTCGAGCTGATCGGCACCTCGGTCGCCGTCTCGCAACTGCGCCAGACCATCGAGAAGGTCGCGCCAACCAATAGCCGCATCATGATTTTTGGTGCCTCAGGCTGCGGCAAGGAACTGGTTGCCCGCATGATCCACAAGCGTTCGTCGCGCAGTGGCGGACCGTTCGTGTCGCTGAATGCCGCCGCCATCACGCCGGACCGCATGGAAATGGCATTGTTCGGCACCGAAGGCACGCCGGGTCAGCCGCGCCGTATTGGCGCGCTTGAGGAAGCGCATCGCGGCATTCTCTACCTCGACGAAATCGGCGAAATGCCGCGCGAGACGCAGAACAAGATTTTGCGTGTTCTGGTCGATCAGCAGTTCGAGCGCGTCGGCGGCTCCAAGCGCGTCAAGGTCGATGTCCGGATCATATCGTCAAGCGCCTACAACCTTGAGAGCATGATCGCCGAAGGCCGGTTCCGCGAAGACCTGTTCCACCGGCTTGCCGTTGTTCCGATAAAGGTTCCGGCGCTTGCCGAGCGGCGAGAGGATATCCCGTTCCTGGTCGATATGTTCATGCGGCAGATTTCCGAGCAGGCGGGTATCCGCCAGCGCAAGATTGGCGAAGACGCCATGGCCGTGCTGCAGGCAAACGACTGGCCAGGCAATATTCGCCAGTTGCGCAACAATATCGAGCGACTGATGATCCTCGCCCGCGGTGACGCGCCGGAAACCGCAATCACTGCGGAAATGTTGCCGCAGGACCTGTCCGACATGCTGCCGAAGGTGTCTGCCAGCAATGACACCCACATCATGACCCTGCCTTTGCGTGAGGCGCGCGAAATGTTCGAGCGCGATTACCTGATTGCCCAGATCAATCGTTTTGGCGGCAATATCTCGCGCACCGCGGAATTCGTCGGCATGGAGCGCTCGGCCCTCCATCGCAAACTGAAATCCCTTGGCGTATAACTGAGTCTGGCAGTGCCGGGCGATTGAGCCGGCCGGCCGGGAAAGGCATTCATGAAGGTCATCATTTGTGGCGCAGGTCAGGTTGGCTACGGCATCGCCGAGCGCCTGTCCCAGGAAGACAACGATGTGTCGGTCATCGACACGTCTGCATCGCTCGTTAGCCACATCACCGAGACGCTGGACGTGCGCGGCTATGTCGGCCATGGCGCGCATCCCGACGTTCTGGCCAAGGCTGGCGCTGATCAGGCCGACATGCTGATCGCCGTCACGCTTTACGATGAAATCAACATGACCGCCTGTCAGGTGGCCCATTCTCTGTTCAACGTGCCGACGAAAATTGCCCGTATCCGGTCGCAGAACTACCTGCGTCCGGAATATTCCGATCTGTTTTCCCGCGACAACCTGCCGATCGACGTGACGATCTCGCCCGAGATCGAAGTCGGCAAGATGGTTCTGCGCCGCATTTCGTTTCCCGGTGCGACCGATATCGTCCGCTTCGCCGACGACAACATTGCCATGCTGGCGATCGAATGCATGGAGGATTGCCCGGTTGTCGATACGCCGCTGCATCAGCTCAGCGAGCTTTTCCCCGACCTGATGGCAACCGTCGCGGCCATCTATCGCAATGGCAAGCTGATGGTCACCCGCTCCGAGGATCACCTCCTGGTCGGCGATCTGGCCTATGTGATCTGCCAGCGCGACCACGCGCGGCGCACACTCGGGTTGTTTGGTCATGAGGAGCAGGAGGCTGCCCGCATTGTCATCGCCGGCGGCGGCAATATCGGCCACTATGTCGCTCGCACCATTGAAGAAATGCAACCGAAGACCCGCATCAAGATCATCGAAAGCGATCGGGAACGCGCCATATCGGTGTCCGATCAATTGCGCGAAAGCATCGTCCTGCATGGCTCGGCGCTCGATCAGCATATCCTGCAGCAGGCCGACATTCAGGATGCCGACCTGATGATCACGCTGACCAACAACGACCAGACCAATATTTTGAGCGCGGCTATGGCCAAGCGCCTGGGCTGCAAGTCGGGCATGGCGCTGATCAACAGCCCGTCTTTCCACGATCTTGCTGCATCGATCGGCATCGACGCCTATATCAACCCGCGCGCGGTGACGATTTCCCGTGTTTTGCAACATGTTCGCAAGGGCCGCATTCTCGCGGTCTACGCGGTACAAAAGGGCACGGCCGAAGTCATCGAGGCCGAAGCGCTGGAGACATCGCCGCTCGTCGGGCGTCCGTTCCGCGACCTGGAGCTGCCGGCCGGCCTGCGCATCGGTGCGATCTACCGCGATAAGACCGTGATCCGTCCGAATGGCGACACCAAGATCAAGGCCAAGGACCGTGTCGTGATCTTCGCGACCGCGGCTGCTGTGCGTCATGTCGAGCAGATGTTCCGCGTCTCGATCCAGTATTTCTAACCGACAGGTCCAATCCCAATGCCGAGAATTGCCTATGTGAATGGTCGTTATGTGGCGCATGACGATGCCGCCGTTCATATCGAGGATCGTGGCTATCAGTTCGCTGATGGCGTCTACGAAGTTTGCGAAATCCGCCATGGTATGATTGTCGATCTGACCCGGCATCTCGATCGGCTTGACCGCTCACTGGGCGAGCTTCAGATGAAAAGCCCGATGAGCCGCAGGGCGCTGACCCAGATCATTCGCGAAGTCGCCCGCCGCAACCGGGTGAAAAACGGCTTGTTTTATCTGCAAGTTACCCGTGGCATTGCCCGCCGCGATCATGTCTTCCCGTCGGCAGACACCACGCCTTCGCTGGTCATCACCGCGAAAATCACCGATCCGAGAGTGATTGCAGCCAAGAACGAAAAGGGTCTCAAGGCGATCACCCTGCCGGACAATCGCTGGGACCGCGTCGATATCAAGACGGTCGGCTTGCTGCCAAATGTCATGGCGCGGCAGCTTGCCAAGGAGGCTGGCGCTCAAGAGGCGATCTATATCGATGGGCGCGGCATGGTGACTGAAGGCGCCGCCACCAATGTCTGGATTGTGGATGCAAATGGCGTTCTGGTCACGAGGCCAGCCGAACACGGAATTTTGCGCGGCATCACCCGCACCGGACTGATGGATGTCACCGCTCTTCTCCGCATTCCGGTTGCAGAGCGAGAATTTTCCCGCGACGAATTGCTGTCGGCACGCGAAGTGTTCATCACGGCAGCAACCAGCATCTGCTTCCCGATCGTCGAAATCGATGGTCAAACGATCGGAAACGGTCATCCGGGATCGGTTTCCGACAAGATCCGATCCGCCTTTTTCGACGTTGCGGAGAAGACGGCGATTTGATACCAAGTTTTGCTGGTGAAGGGGCGAGGGGGCCATTTCCCGCGACCTGACCAGCGATAACAATAATCACACCGGCCAAAAGGTCGGCAAGAAAGAAAGAAGCGGCGCCATGGCGGAACGTTCTCAGAACCTGCAGGATCTTTTCCTCAACACAGTCCGTAAGCAGAAAATCTCGCTGACCATCTTCCTGATCAACGGCGTGAAGCTGACAGGTGTTGTGACATCCTTCGACAATTTCTGCGTTCTCCTGCGTCGCGACGGGCATTCCCAGCTCGTCTACAAACACGCCATCTCGACCATCATGCCGGGCCAGCCGATGCAGATGTTCGAGAGCGAAGACAACGCTTCCGGACAGGACTGAGATCATCACAAATCGCGACACCAAGAACGAATCGATCATCCCGGAAGGCGAAAAGCGTCGGGATGACATGCGGGCGGTTGTGCTCGTGCCTGTCCTGAAGCATGGCCGCCAGCCGGTCCTGCCGGAAGGCCCGCCGCCGGCTCCCAGTCGTTCGAACGAAGCCCGCCTTGAAGAAGCGATGGGCCTTGCGCGCGCCATCGACCTCACGATTGCCGCCGGTATGATCGTTCCGGTCAATCAGCCCCGCCCGGCAACCTTGCTTGGCTCGGGCAAGATTGAGGAAGTCACGGCCATGCTCGACGAGCGCGATGCCGGTCTGGTCATCGTCGATCATCCGCTGACCCCGGTCCAGCAACGCAATCTCGAAAAGGAATGGAACGCCAAGGTCATCGACCGCACCGGCCTCATTCTCGAAATCTTCGGCCGCCGTGCCTCCACCAAGGAAGGCACGCTGCAGGTTGAACTTGCGCATCTGAACTACCAGAAGGGCCGTCTGGTCCGCAGCTGGACCCACCTGGAACGCCAGCGCGGTGGCGCGGGTTTCATGGGTGGTCCGGGCGAAACCCAGATCGAAGCCGACCGTCGCATGCTGCAGGACCGCATCGTCAAGCTCGAAAAAGAGCTGGAACAGGTCGTGCGCACCCGTCAGCTTCACCGGGCCAAGCGTCGCAAGGTTCCGCATCCGATTGTCGCTCTGGTCGGCTACACCAATGCCGGCAAGTCGACCTTGTTCAATCGCATCACCGGCGCAGGCGTGCTTGCCGAAGACATGCTGTTTGCCACGCTTGATCCGACCCTGCGCCGAATGAAGCTGCCGCATGGCCGCACGGTCATCCTCTCCGACACGGTCGGCTTCATTTCCAATCTTCCGACCCATCTGGTCGCTGCCTTCCGCGCGACGCTGGAAGAGGTTCTGGAAGCAGATCTGATCCTGCATGTGCGCGACATGGCCGATCCGGACAATGGTGCCCAGTCGGCCGATGTGCTGCGCATCCTCGACGATCTCGGCATTGACGAGAAGGAGCGCTCCGAGCGCATCATCGAGATCTGGAACAAGATCGACCGGCTCGATCCGGAAACCCACGATGCCATCATGCAGAAGGCCAAGGGCCGTGAAAACGTCATGTCCGTCTCGGCAATCACTGGCGAAGGGGTCGACAGGCTCCTCGATGTTATCTCGCAACGTCTCTCGGGCGTCCTGACAGAGGCGACGATCACCATTCCCGCCGACAAACACGCGCTGATCTCCTGGGCTTATGAAAATGCCGTCGTCACCGGCCGCGAGGACCATGAGGACGGTTCCGTCAGTCTTGATGTGCGCCTGACCGAACGGCAGGCCGACGAAATGGAGCGCAAGCTGGGAAGCGGCCAGAAGCCGGACAAGGAAGACTGGGAGCGGTAACGCTTCCGGTCATCTGACTTTGCCGCCGGGAGGGAGCCGAGCCTGCAATCTCGGCCTTGGCCACGGACGTCAAGGGCCTCGCCCTCTCAAGCGAGCCGGCGCTCGATCTGCTTTGCCGCCTGCCAGAGTTCTTCCATCCGCTCCAGCGTTGCCGCCTTCAGATCCTCACCGTTTGCATGAAGTTCTGTCTCTATATGATTGAAGCGGCGGCGAAATTTTGAATTCGTGCCGCGCAGCGCCTGCTCGGGCTCCGCGCCGACATGCCGACCGATATTGACCAGCGCGAAGATCAGGTCGCCAAGTTCGTCCGAGATCCTGTCCTGCTGACCGGCCTTCAGCGCCTCGCGCAATTCACCGATTTCCTCTTCGATCTTGTCGAGGATCGGTTCGGCCTCGGACCAGTCGAATCCCACCTTGGCCGCCTGTTCCTGCAGTTTCAGCGCTTCGGTCAATGCCGGAAAGCTTCGCTGCACGCCGCCGAGATGGCCTTGCTTGAAATCTGCGCTGGCGCCGTTATTCGCCCGCCGTTCGGCGCGCTCCTGCTTCTCCTGGCGCTTGATCGCATCCCATTGCAGCTTCACCGTCTCCGGCGTGTCTGCGTCGGAACGGGCGAAGACATGCGGGTGCCGCCGGATCATCTTGGTGGTGATCGCAGTGACCACGTCGCCGAAGTTGAACAGCCCCGCCTCTTCGGCGATCTGGGCATGGAACACCACCTGCAGCAGAAGATCGCCGAGTTCGTCGCACAGATCGTCCGGATCGTTGCGCTCGATCGCGTCGGCCACTTCATAGGCTTCCTCGATCGTATAGGGTTTGATCGTCTCGAAGGTCTGGACGATGTCCCAGGGGCAGCCGGTCTCAGGATTGCGCAGTGCCGCCATGATCTCGAGCAGGCGGGTTATGTCGGTCGAAGCTTCCATGATCTGTTCTGTGTCTCGCTGGCTCAGTTGAGCGGAATTTCGTTGTCGCCCTTGGTGGCCTGATAGGTGTCAGACAGCCGGTCATAGGCGGCGCGTATCCGGCTCACCTGCTCGAACAAAGCCGGGCGCTCGGTATCGTCTGCAGACGCCACCATCTCGATCATTGCATGGCTGAGCCAGAAGGCGTTCTGCCGTCGGTAGCCGCCAGGTTCCAATCCGAACACCTCCTTGAGGATCTTGAGGTCGTGCGGAATGGCGAAGGCGTCACGGCTGTCTTCGTGGCTGAAGAAGTAGAAGAAATTGTCAAACCCTGCCCAGGTGATCGCAGACATGCACATCGTGCAGGGCTCATGGGTGGACAGGAAGATCAATTCCTTGGTGTCGGGCTTTTCGCCCAGCTCGTAGAAGCGCTTCAAGGTGTGGATTTCGCCATGCCAGAGCGGATTGTCCGTCTCGTTGTTGGTTTCGGCCACCACCAGCGAAAGGTCGGATTTTCTGAGGATTGCCGCGCCGAACACCTTGTTGCCCGCCGCGACGCCGCGCTGGGTCATCGGGATGATGTCGTTCTCCATCACCGACAGCAGCCGGGAAACGAGAGTGTCGGACTTATAGTTGAACAGCATCGGCGCGCTCCGCAGGACCTTCAAAGACCTTAGCGGCAGACAAGACGGATTGGGAAGTGCTGCGGTCGCGAAACGAACAGTTTATTCGGGCGGCCATTTCTGGGACGTGTGCAGGATGCGGAGGATGTGGACCTGGTTCCGATCAGTCTGAACTCGATAAACGGCGATGAAGGAAGTGTGTGATATCACGAGTTCTCGCGT
>ERZ1034401.130-NODE-130-length-20382-cov-3.945983_pt1 | contig 20382 bp, 15 predicted proteins | sample MGYA00520601_ERZ1034401 | MGnify/ENA primary metagenome ERZ1034401 (study PRJEB33736, sample SAMEA104288476) | Azolla filiculoides | biome: Urban; feature: water surface; material: ditch water | place: Netherlands | collected 2014 ... | reverse complement strand
ACCTGGCATCCGCTCGGCGTCACCGGCATCATCTCGGCCTTCAACTTCCCCGTCGCCGTCTGGTCGTGGAACGCAGCCCTCGCTCTCGTCTGCGGCAACTCCACCGTCTGGAAGCCGTCGGAAAAGACCCCCCTCACTGCCATTGCCACCCAGGCGATCTTCGAAAAGGCCGTGAAGCGCTATGTCGCCCAGGGCGGCAAGGCACCAGTCAATCTCTCGACGCTTCTGATCGGCGGTCGCGACATCGGCGAGGTCCTCGTCGACAACCCGAAGGTCCCGCTGATCTCCGCCACCGGCTCCACCGCCATGGGTCGCACCGTCGGCCCGCGCGTCGCGCAGCGCTTCGGCCGCAGCATCCTTGAGCTTGGCGGTAACAACGCGGCCATCGTTGCCCCGAGCGCCGACCTCGACCTGACCTTGCGTGGCGTCGCTTTTGCCGCCATGGGCACCGCCGGCCAGCGCTGCACATCGCTGCGCCGTCTCTTCGTCCACGAAAGCATCTACGACACGCTCGTACCGCGCCTGATCAAGGCCTATGGCTCGGTCACCATCGGCAATCCGCTGGAAACCGGCAAGCTGGTCGGCCCGCTGATCGACAAGGGCGCCTATGAGCGCATGCAGAAGGCCCTCGATGCTGCCAAGGTATCCGGCGGCAAGGTCTCCGGTGGTGAGCGCGTCCTCGCCGACGAAGCGCAGGATGCCTACTATGTTCGTCCGTCGCTCGTTGAAATGCCGGAACAGGTGGGCCCGGTCGTCGACGAAACCTTCGCCCCGATCCTCTATGTCATCAAATACAAGGACTTCGACGAAGCGCTTGCTTTGAACAACGCGGTTCCGCAGGGCCTGTCCTCGTCGATCTTCACCAATGACATTCGCGAAGCCGAAGCCTTCGTCTCCGACCGTGGCTCCGATTGTGGTATCGCCAACGTCAACATCGGCCCGTCGGGTGCTGAAATCGGTGGTGCATTCGGCGGCGAGAAGGAAACCGGCGGCGGCCGTGAATCCGGCTCGGACAGCTGGAAGGCCTATATGCGCCGTGCGACCAACACCATCAATTACGGTCGCACCCTGCCGCTCGCCCAGGGCGTCAAGTTCGATATCGAATAAGTCGGATAAGGTCCGGCGGCACGCCATGTCGCCGGACCACATTTCGACAGAACGAAAGTGCCGGGACCCCGCTCTGGCCATCATTGTCGAAATCGGCGAAGCTCCTGCATCGGAATGCGCTTGCAGGTGAGCATATGGAAATCCAAGACCAATCGGCTGTCATCGCCTTTCTCAGCAAGCCGGAAAGCTACGGAACGTCGGATCCGGCCGAAATCATCGAAACCCATATATCGATCGTCTTTCTGATCGGCGACCGCGCCTTCAAGCTGAAGCGCGCCGTCAAGCTGCCCTATGCCGATTTTTCGACCTGCGCCCTGCGTCACCATTTCTGTGAACGCGAGCTGGAACTCAACGGCCGCGCCGCGCCGGAAATCTATCTTCGCGTTCGGACAATCAGACAGACTGCGGACGGCAGGCTTCATTTTGGCGGAGAAGGCACACCACTCGACCATGTGGTCGAGATGGCGCGATTTGCGCAGGCCGATCTCTTTGACCACATGGCCGCTGACGGACGACTGACGGCAGCGCTGATGGAGGAAACCGCAGAACGCATCGCCGCCTTTCACAAAGATGCTCCGGTCAGTCACGCCGAGCGTGGCGCGGCGAACATGGCCGGCGTGCTCGATATCAACGAGGCAGGCTTTGCCACCGGTACGATCTTCGAGCCTGCCGCGCTTACAGGCCTGACATCTGCATTCCGGCATGCCTGGACCCAATATGCGCCCCTGCTGGATCAGAGGGAGAGACAGGGACAGGTCCGGCTCTGCCATGGCGATCTGCATCTGCGCAATCTCTTCCTCGGCCCCGAAGGGCCGCGCATGTTCGACTGCATCGACTTCAACGAGAAGATCGCCACCTGCGATGTACTCTATGACCTCGCCTTCCTGCTGATGGATCTCTGGCACCGCGACTTTCCACACTTCGCCAATGTCGTCGTCAACCGTTACCTCGATCGCACCGGCGATGATGCCGGCTTCGCGCTATTGCCGTTCTTCATGGCCGTGCGCGCCGCCGTTCGCGCCCATGTGACCGCCACCCAGATCGCCGAAATCGGTGACGCCTCAGGCGCGGCAAAGGCGAACGCACTCTCCTACTTCCACCTGGCCGAGCAACTGCTCGTCGATACCAAGCCCTGTCTCGTGGCGATTGGCGGTTTCAGCGGCTCGGGCAAATCAACGCTCGCCGAAGCCCTGGCACCGGTCTTCGGCGCACCACCTGGCGCGCGCATCCTTGAAAGCGACCGTATTCGCAAGGCGATGTTTTCCACCAACCACAGCGAAACCCTTCCGCCCGAGGCCTATCACCCGGAAATCTCCCACAAGGTCTACGACCAGTTGAACGAAAAAGCACACGCCATCGTGTCGGCCGGGGGCAGCGTCCTGGTCAACGCTGTGTTCGATCGCCAGACTGACCGCCAGGCAATCGAAGCGGTAGCCACCGAATGCAACGTGCCGTTCATCGGCATCTGGCTCGCGGCCGATGCAGAAACCTTGCGGGCGCGGGTCGCAGCAAGGCCAAAGGGCGATTCCGATGCCACGACCGATGTTCTGGATCTGCAACTCACCCATGAAACCGGCGCCATCACCTGGCACCAGCTCGATGCAAAGCGCACGATCAACGCTCTCGTTGACGAGATCAAATCAAGGATCGACGTCCAGACTTTAAAGATTGGCTAAAAAGCCGTGCCGTCGGACAGCAGCCAGCGCAGCATGCGGGCAAGATCCCGCGCCACCCAGCTGCCATTGCGCCCGCCAGAAGCACCGAGATCCATGTGATCGAAAAAGCAGATCAGCCGGTGGCTGTCGATGGCATGGAAACGCCAGCCGATTTCCGTCGCCCCGACAGTGGTCGCCGTCACCTTGTCCGCGAGGAATGTCGCCGAGACCGAAGCGCCGGCGAGCACCACCACAGTACAGCGCGTGGTATTGGCATGGACCAGCAACACCGCCTCTACGCCATCACCCTGATTGACCCGCCACCAGCGTTCATCGCGCGCAACTGCCGTCACATGGCGCGGAGGAACATCGGGCGCAATCGCCAGTCTGGCATCAGCGCAGGCCCTCGGAAAGACTTCGTCCAGCCAGCTTTCGATCAGCGCATAGTCGGCTTCATACGCCTGCAGCAAATTCATTCAGACCTCGCCCACATTCCGTCTCCCAGTCAGACTGGATCAACTGGAAAGCAGGCACAAGTCCGCAAATCGGGTGTCAGCGAATATTGAAGCGCACCGGTGCCGTGATCGTCTTGTTGACGCCTGCCGGCGGAGCCGGAACCGGGGATGCGTTCTGGACCATGGCCAGGACAGCATTGTCGAGAGACGGATAACCGGAGGAACGCGACAGGGAAACGGAGAGAACATTGCCGGAATCATCGATGCGGAAGCGCACATAGACCGTGCCTTCTTCACGGTTGCTACGCGCCTCCGACGGATATTTCTTCCGCCGCTCAAGATGAGACATCAAGCGTGACTGCCATTTGGCCGGCGTAACGCTGCGTCCGGCACCGCTGCTGACTGCTTGGGCTGCATTGCGGTTGGACTGGGTGACATCCGCCTTGGCCTGACGAGCGGCCTGAGATGCAGGCAGCGCCTGCTGCTTCTTCACCACCTTCTTCGGCTTGGCTTCCTGCTTCTTCTCCACCGACGGCTCGGGCACTGGTGGCCGCACCATGGGGATCGGCACCTCGACATTGTCGAGTTGCGCCATCACCATCTCCTCGATCGGATCGATTTCTTCCACGGGTTCCGGCAGAGGCTCAGGTATGACCGGCGGCGGCTCGACGATCTGCTCGACCACCTCTTCCTCAACGACAGGTTCAGGTGGCGGCGGCTCCGGCAAGGGCTGGACCGGCGGCTCTTCCAGCGGTTCCGGCAAAGGTTCGTTCGACGCCGTCTTGATTTCTTCGGCATCGACCGTTTCGCTCGAAACCTCGGTTTCCTCGGTGATCACGGCTTCCGGCTCCGGCGCCAGTTCGATCATGATGGCGGCAGGCGGGGCTCCATCGGCAAGTTCGATCGGCGGCTCACGCAGCATCAGCGCCACGGCGCCAGCATGGGCGGCAAGAACCGTCAGTCCTGCCGTCGTCCAGAGCAGCCATTCGCCGACCACCCGTGCTGGAGACCTGGGCTCGCCGTTGATGTTCATGGCTGCGGCTCCGCCGTTGGCGCAGCTTCATCTGCGCTCTGCGGCATGGGCAGGGTCTCGAGCCCCACGAGTGCGATCTTGAGATAGCCAGAGTCCCGCAGCAGATTCATCACTTCCATGAAGTTGCCGTAGTCGACCGTCTTGTCGGCACGCAGGAAGATCCGCGCGTCCTTGTTGCCGGTCGTCAGGCGGTCGAGGGCACCGCCCAGCGCTTCACGCGTCACCACGTCATTGCCGAGCGCAAGGCTCATGTCGCCCTTGAGGGTAACATAGACCGGCTCGTCCGGCCGCTGCGCAGGCTTGGCAGTGGAGGCCGGCAGGTCGACATTGACGTCGACGGTCGAAAGCGGTGCCGCCACCATGAAGATGATCAGCAGGACCAGCATGACGTCGATGAACGGCGTGACGTTGATCTCATGATTTTCGCTGAGATCGTCACCCGAATTGTTATCGCGAATACCGCCGGCCATGATCTTACTCCGCAGCCATCGTCACGGTCTCGGCGCGTCCACCCCGAAGGGCCGTCTTGCGGAAATCCAGGTCGCGGCTGACCAGCCGTTCGATCCCGGCCGATGCGTCGGACAGCAACTGGCGATAGCCGGTGACCGAGCGGGCAAAGACATTGTAGATGATAACCGCCGGAATGGCCGCAACCAGACCGACAGCCGTGGCCAAAAGCGCCTCGGCTATACCGGGTGCGACAACCGCGAGATTGGTCGTCTGGGTTTCCGCAATGCCGATAAACGAATTCATGATGCCCCAGACCGTGCCGAACAGGCCGACGAACGGCGCCGTCGAGCCGATGCTGGCCAAAACGCCGGTGCCCTTGGCCATCTGCCGCCCGGCGCGGGCCTCGATCCGGCCCAGCGCAGACGACACGCGCTCCTTCACGCCGGCACCACCGGCATGATCGATCGCCGCGTCCGAAAGAGACATTTCATGCTTGGCCGCGCGGACCATGGTGGCAACGACACCACCACGGCGCTCGAGCGCAATCAGGGCATCCTGCAGCGAGCGGGCCTTGACCACGGCCTTCAGTCCACGATTTGCGCGCTGCCTTGCGCCAAACAACTGCAGGGTCTTGGCAACCCAGACGGTCCAGGTGACGAGGGAGGCGAATGCCAGCGACAGCATGACCGCTTTTACCACCCAATCCGCCGCCATGAACATGCCATAGGGCGAAAGGTCGTGCGGCAGGATCGCGTCTGCCGATACATCCGAAGGCGCGACGGCATCGACCGGCGCCGTCTCGGAAGAGGGAGCAGGTGCGGGTGAAGCCGAAGCGGCAGGTTCGCCGGAAGCCGGCGCTTGAGCGTTGACGGCAGGCTCGGCACCAGGCGTGCCGACCACGGGCGAAGCCGTTGCCGCGGATGCAGGCGCTTGTGCCGGGACATCGACAGGCGGCACACTGGCCGCGGGTTCACTGGCTGACGGTGCATTGCCTGCCGACGCCTGTGCCGTAGAGGCAGCATCAGTCGAGGGAGTGGCGGCGGCCGGCGTGACACTTTGTGCAGCGGCGGGGACATTGGGTACGATCGGAGAATTCTGCACGGCTGAGGCAGCTGGTGCGATGGCCGGCGCGCCGTTTTCCTGGGCAAGAACAGCCGTATGGGCCGCGAGGCCGACCAGCATGGCCAGGCCGATCATTCTGATCGAAGGTCCCGAATGAGTGAGAGGCATTGGGAGCTCCCTATATGTAACTCGGTGCTAAAAGGACCGGCAACGATCAAGCCGCGCCGGTTGCGCTGCCTCTCCTTAATAAACCTGACTACTTGTGACAAGTAATAATGATGCACGCCAATCAAAAAAGCGGACAGTTGCGCACAAGTTAGAGATCGGATTCAATCTCACTGGCGTTCGAAAAGATCGATGACATCCTGACGGCGGCAAAGCTCCGTGCCGGCCGTCATCACGGCAGCAGCGCCCGCCGCCTGCCCGAAGCGGAATGCCTCGTCGATGCCATATCCTTCTGCCAGGGACCAAGTCATGCCTGCGACAAAACTGTCCCCGGCCCCGACAGCCGATTGAACAGGCACGGAAATCGCTGGCACCCGGACAATCTGATCTGCAGACACGAGTATGGCGCCATCGGCTCCAAGGGTCACAGCGATATACTGCGCGCATCCCTTGCGCACATAGTCCTGCGCCGCCGGTCCGACACTGTCGTGATCGAGCGTCCGGCCGAGGAAGGCTTCGAACTCTCGAAGGCTCGGCTTGACCAGAAACATGCGGGCTCGCGCAAGTGCTGCAGCCAGCGCCGGGCCGGACGTATCGAGCACGAAACGCGCACCATTGGCTGCCGCAAGTTCGGCCAGCCGCACATAGCAGTCATCCGGCACGCCACGGGGAAGGCTGCCGCTGGCAACGATGTACTTGGCATCCGACGTGGCGACGGCCTCGAATACAGGCTCGAGTTCCGCATCACTGACCAGCGGCCCTTCCGGCACGAAACGATATTCCATATTGGTCGACAGCTCATGCACCGCATAGGCAACCCGCACCGGATCGTGGATCGGAAAGGCGCGCGTAGCAATCGCCAGCGGCAGCAACATCGTTTCCAGCAATTGCCCGGTGGCGCCACCGGACAGGAACATCAATTCGCATTTGCCACCGAGCTCGCTGATCACCCGAGCCACATTGACGCCGCCGCCGCCCGGAAACTGCTGCTGGTTGAACGTCCGCGTCTTGTGGGTATGGCGTACCACGTCGGCATCGCTGGAAATATCGATGGCCGGATTGAGGGCAATGCAGAGAATTTTCGTCATGATGCAATCGACCGCTTTTTGAAACAGGAGAAATTCACAGACGATCTATATCGCCTGCCATTTGGCCGCGGCAACCCGGGCGAAAGACGGGTGCCCGCACCAATCTACGGCACTTCATCCCACGCTTGTGCGACAAATACATCTCGACTGTTGAACACTGCGATCGGGAAATGGGGATTGTCTTTGCGCAAAGAGACATTACGTTCCGCACAATCGTCGAAGGAAAGACAGTCATGTATACCGGTATCGTTCAAGCCGTGGCCCCGGTCACCAACATCGTTCGCCATGACGGCTACACGCAGTTCCATGTCGAGTTGCCGGAGCGACTGATGGGAGAGCTCCAGATCGGCGCGAGTGTCTCGATCGAGGGCGTCTGCCTGTCCGTCACCACCATCACCGGCAACCGCGTCACCTTCGACGCCATGGATGCTACGCTTGATCGGACCAATCTGGGCATCCTGAGCATTGGCGACGGCGTCAACGTCGAGCGTTCAGCCAAGCCGACTGACGAGAATGGCGGACACAACATTGCCGGTCACATCGCATCAACGGCAGAACTCGTCGCTTCGAAGATGGACATGCCCGGCGCGTTTATCCGTTTCCGCGTCCCGGAAGAATGGGCGAAATACGTGTTCAAGCGGGGTTACCTGGCCGTCAACGGCGCTAGCCTCACTGTCGCAGAAGCGGAGGGAGACATGTTCACCATCAACCTCATTCCCGAGACACTGCGGCAGACGACATTCCCGCGCTACAAGCCGGGTGACCCTCTGAACATCGAAATCGACCACCAGACGATGGTCATGGTCGATGTCGTGGAGCGTACTCTGGAACGGCTGATGACGAAGGCACAGTGACCTTCCATCAATGCTGGCCCTGCCTTTGCCCTGCTGAACCATGCCCTGGTGAGCCGTCGCCCATCAGGGCCCTGAGCACCTTGCCGTAGTCCGCAGGCTTTGAAGCGCAGAGCGACCTGGGGATGCCGTTTTCCTCAATTTCACGGATCGCCGAACCTGACACGATGCGGAACGGAATGCCCTAGCGGAGCAGACGCTGCACCAGCGGCGTGACCGCACCATCGCGGACCTGGAAGTCGAGGATAGCCCCCGAGATGTGCTCGTGCTCGAGAATGTCGAGCGCATCGCTGACGCTCTCCGTCGTGATTACATTGACACCAGCCCGTGCGACGGCATCGGCGGCATCCATCGATATGAAGACATCGTCCTCGACAATGAGGATTGTATCGATCGCTAAGGCTTGTCCTGCTGGCATCACTGATCTCCTTCGACAACACAACGTGCTGTCGAAGGCTTTGTTCAGATTTTCTTAAAATGCCAAATGACATGGTAAACAAGGCCTTAAGGCCTTTGGCGTCGAAGCACCTCGGCAACGGTGTCAGATGCCATCGAAAAGCTCGATGGAACTCCGGGGCACAGTCTGCGTTTTTCTCCCACGTTTTGCCACGGTGTGTGAAAAGGAGAACAGCCATGCAGATCATTGAAACCCGGGTTCGCGAAGGAAATGGTGTGAAGGCGGGCTTCACAGTCGATTTCATTGGCGATGGCAATGAGCGAATTTCGGTGGAGATGGCGCAGAGCGGCAACAATGCCTTGACCCGCGACAACGCCGTGCAGAAGGCCCGCGTCATCCTGCTGCAGGCGGGTTCTTTCAACCCGACCGAGAAGGGTGGCGAGGGCAAACAGGACAGCGATGCCCCCTCCGAAGCCAGCGAAGCCGTCAAAAGCCTGAACCAGGAACGCAAGGACGACAACCGCAGCGGCAGCGCCTTGCAGGAAGGTCTCGAAGACAGCTTTCCGGCAAGCGATCCGGTATCCGCGACCTACACGTCGACGGCCGCGACTGAACAGAAGCCCGAACAAAACCACTGAAACAGGCAAGGGCGGCGATCATAGCGCATCGCTGCCCATTTTTGGATTGAGGCGTCATGCCAAGCGAACTTTTGTCTTTCGGGACCGAGACCAGTCTTCCTTTGTCGTCCATCGTGCTGCGCCTTTTCGTCGCCATGATATGCGGTGGTGCCATCGGGTTCGAGCGGGAATGGCGCAGCCGTGCCGCCGGGCTTCGCACACACATCCTTGTCTGCCTTTCAGCGGCGATCGTTGCCCTTCTCACCATAGAAATCGTGCACTACGACATCTTCCAGGGTGAGGAAGTCAGAATGGACCCGCTCCGACTGATTGAAGCGGTCACCGCCGGTGTTGCGTTTCTCGCCGCCGGCATGATCGTCTATTCCAAGGGTGAGGTTCAGGGCCTGACGACGGGGGCTGGACTGTGGTTTGCCGGGTCAATCGGACTGGCTTGCGGTCTCGGTTTCTGGCAGATCGGCCTGATCGCCAGCACCTTTGCGCTGGTTGTCCTTTGGCTGCTGCATTTCGTTGGTGCCAAGCTACCCAACAGTGACGACACGTGAACTCCGACTAGCGAAGCAAGCTCTGCCCGCCATCGATCCAGATCGGCGTGCCGGTCACGTGACGAGCACGGTCTGAGGCCAGGAAGGCGATAACTTCCGCAACATCCTCAATCGTGCCGGCTTTGCCACCAGTGAGTGGTATATCCCCGTCCGGAAAGACCACTGGCACCTCCGTCTGCTTGCGCTTGCGCATTTGGGTATTGTCGTCGATTTCCGTCTTGATAGAACCGGGACATACAGCATTGATCCTGATCCCGTGCCGTCCGAGCTCGAGCGAAAGTTGCTGGACCATCGCAAGCTGGGCTGCCTTCGTCGCCGAGTAGGCTGTCGCCCCGGGTGTGGTGAACGACCGGGTACCATTGATCGATGAAACGACGATGATCGAACCGCCGGTGCTTTTCATGCGCGCCACGCCGTAGTGCAGTGTCAGGTAGGTCCCGCGCAGATTGATCGCGATCGTCTGGTCGAACTCCGCGGGTTTCATATCGTCGATCGGAGCCCAGATCCCGTTGATGCCTGCGTTGGCGACAATGATATCAAGCCTCCCGGTTGCCTCGATCAACTCGCCCACCGCCTTGGCCATGTCCGCATCGACACTGACATCAGCAACCAGCACCATGCCGTGGCCGCCTCTTGCCTCAATTTCCCGCAACACCGACAACAGTTCGTCCTCAGTGCGTCCCAGCAACCCGACAAAGGCACCCTCTCGGGCAAGTTTGAGAGCAGCCCCCATTCCGATGCCCGATCCGGCGCCGGTTACAAGCGCGGTCCGCTGCGCGAATTCCTTTTTATCCGCTGCCATCAACGACCACCAACATGCTCGGGCTTGCCCTTGCGTTTGGTCGACGCCAGATCCGTCAGTTCTTTTTCCGTCATGCTCTCAGCCATGCCGCGAGAAGCGCCTTTGAGATCGGACTTGCGAATGTCTCCTCGTTTGGCAGCCAATGCAGCGCCCGCTGCTTTCTGCTGTGCTTTCGACTTTGCTGGCATGATCTCAGTCCAAAAATGAGGGCAAGTGCGGCGCCCGATTGGCATGAGCACAAAACCGGCAAGCGTATTGAATGTTCCGCCCCGGGGTCGAGCGTCTGGAACAAAAAACGCGATTGGCGCTTTAAGCAGCGCAACCCCCAGCCATTCGAGGATTTTTGATGGACGCCAGAAGCACGCACTTTTCCATCCAGGCCGGCGATTGGCAGCAACTCGGCGCCTATTTTGATGGGGAGGGCACCAACTTTGCACTCTTTTCCGCCCATGCCGAGCGCGTCGAACTCTGCCTTTACAACGAAAACGGCAGCGCCGAGATCGCGCGGATCGAGCTTCCCGAATACACCAATGAAATCTGGCACGGCTACCTGCCCGGCGTCGGTCCTGGAATGCTGTATGGCTTCCGGGTTCATGGCCCGCATGATCCAGCCAACGGTCATCGCTTCAACGCCAACAAGCTGCTGCTTGATCCCTACGCGCGTGAACTCGTCGGCGACTTCGCCTGGTCGGAGGCGCATTTCGGCTACGACATGAACAGCGATGACAAGGACCTGTCATTCAACACCCTCGACAGCGCTTCCGTCACACCGAAATGCCGGGTGATCGACCCGAGCGCCAGCCGTATCAGCAACGAGTTCAGCAGGATCCCCTGGGCCGACACGATTGTCTACGAGACGCATGTCAAGGGTTTCACCCAGCTGCACCAGGCCATTCCCGAACATCTGCGCGGCACGTTCGAAGGCTTGGGACACAAGGCGGCAGTCGACTATGTCAAGAGCCTTGGCATCACCTCGATCGAGCTTCTGCCCATCCATGCCTTCCCGGACGACAGCCATCTTCTCGATCGGGATCTTCGCAATTACTGGGGCTACAACACAATCGGCTTCTTCTCACCGGCAAGCCGCTACTATGGCCCGAACGGCCTGGCCGGCTTTCGCGACATGGTGCGTGCCTTCCATGACGGTGGCATCGAGGTCATCCTCGACGTGGTGTACAACCATACCGCCGAGGGCAACGAAATGGGGCCAACCCTGTCCTTCAAGGGCATCGACAATTTCTCGTATTATCGCACCCTGCCCGACAATCATCGCTATTACATCAACGATACCGGCACCGGAAACACGGTCAACACATCCCATCCGCGAGTGCTGCAAATGGTGATGGACAGCCTGCGCTACTGGTCGGAAGAGATGCATGTCGACGGTTTCCGCTTCGATCTGGGCACCATTCTGGGACGCGAGCCGGAAGGCTTCGACCAGCGCGGCGGTTACTTTGACGCGGTCTGCCAGGATCCTGTCCTGTCGAAGGTCAAGCTGATCGGTGAGCCTTGGGACATTGGCCCGGGAGGTTATCAGGTCGGCGGCTTTCCGCCCGGATGGGCGGAGTGGAACGACAAGTATCGCGACTCGACCCGCGAATATTGGCTCAACGGTGACAATTGCGCACCCGACTTTGCCGCACGCCTGCTCGGCTCCGGCGACATCTACGACCTTCGAGGTCGTCGTCCCTGGGCCAGTGTCAATTTCATCACCGCGCACGACGGCTTCACGCTGAATGACCTCGTCTCTTATGACGGCAAACACAACGAGGCGAATGGCGAGGACAACAACGACGGCCACAATGACAACCGCAGCCACAACTATGGCACCGAAGGACCGACCGACGACGAAGGCATCATCGCGCTGCGCGAGCGCCAGAAGCGCAATTTCCTGGCGACGCTGTTCTTCTCCCATGGCACGCCGATGTTGTTGGCCGGCGACGAGTTCGGCCGTTCACAAATGGGCAATAACAACGGCTATTGCCAGGACAGCGAGATCAGTTGGCTGCATTGGGACAACCTGCCGCCCACCTGTGACGAGTTGCGCGAATTCACCCGTCGCCTGATCGCGCTTCGAAAGGCTCAACCCCTGTTGCGTCGAGCCAATTGGCGCGACGGGACCGTCATCGACTGGTACAACGTCACGGGCGGTGCCCAGCGCCCGGAGCACTGGCTTGATGGCAACCCCCTCGCCCTGAAGCTCATGCGCGAGGATCTCGCCGAACAGGACAACATTTGGCCAGAAATCCTGCTGCTGTTCAATCCGGTCGACCACGACATCGATTTCACCCTGCCGAAGACTGACGGTCGCGACTGGCGCCTGGAACTGACGACTTTCGATCCGAACCGCGCCGGCGACGTCGCCCGGGAAGGCCAGCCGTTCCTCCTTCAGGCTCGCTCACTGGCCCTCTTGCGCAGAGCATGACGAGACCGGATGGCTGATGCTCAGGCTTCCGCCATCCGGGTCAAAACCTCGAAATCGTAGAATTGGCCTGCCAAGAACAGCCGCCGCGCTGAAATCTGCACCGGAACGATCTCGCCCGCCGCATTGCGAATATCGGCAATCTGGCCCTCATAACCACCATCACGATCAAGCAGCATCAGCCTGTGCGCTCGTGCCTCGCTTCCCACCACTACGCCGGAAGCAACCATTTCATGACCACGAATGTTGTCCCAGCTATGGCCCACGAGGTCGAGATAGGCTTTGTTGACCCTGATATAGCGGGAGGTATTCTGCCCGATGGTCGAGATGGAAAACGCAACCGGAGACAAATCGAAAAGCGCCTGAATGACCGGATCGGACATCGCAACCGCTTCCGCCTGTTGCATGGCCGCAGGAGAGTAGCCGTCGATGTCATCGCGCTGTGCGAGGTCATAATCTGCCGGAAGCGACAACTCGTCGCGCAGGACCGCAACGAGACGCCAGAGATCCACCTCGAGGAACAGCGGCTTGTGGCTCTCGGCGACCTCACGCAGGCTGTCCGGCAATTGAGAGATCAATTTTTGCAGGCGCGCGGCTTCATGCTTGACGGAATCGGCTTGAATGAGAAACTCGAACTGCTTGACCGCGATCTGCCGCGTGAGCAGATAGGCGGCGTCCAGCTTCAGCTTGCGCTGTTCTTCGACCTCTTCGATCGGTGTGACGCCGTCGGATATCGGCAGACTTTCGAGCAGGGACCAGACACGCGCCTCCTCGGGTGAATTCTCAATCTTCGATCCGACCTGTGGTGCATAGCGGATCAATGCCAGGATGGTCTCGACACCGAATTCGTCGACATTGGCCGCATGCCTTGCGCCCAGCGCATCCTGTATGAACGCGGTCAGCCGGGTTGGAGCACGGTTGTCGTCCAGATACAGGCTGACTTCACAGATGTCCTCTGGAAAGCCGAGCCAGGAATATTCACTGCGGAACGCCGCCAGCGCCTCACTATTCAGAACCGCAACGGCATACATGCCTTCTCCTATACAATCGCCTGACGATGAAGCGGAGATGGCCCTGTTGGAGAAATTTGCGGATCGCCACAATGCGATCCATGAATTTCCGCTCGCTCATTTCCCGGACGAGCCCACTCTGCCTCGCGGTTATGCCAAGCATCTCGCCCCACTTCCAAGGGCACGACTGTATAGAATGACGAAATTTATATATATATATTTATGCTGATAGACGCAAGAATGTTACACATCGGCCCCAGAACCCCTGAAAAGAAACTGGTGCCGATTTAGCAACAAATTCAATCTGGGCCTTAGAAGAACGCCTGGATGCCAGTCTGGGCGCGACCAAGAATCAAAGCATGCACATCATGCGTCCCCTCGTAGGTGTTCACCGTCTCGAGATTCTGCGCATGGCGCATGACGTGATACTCGATCTGGATGCCGTTGCCGCCATGCATGTCGCGCGACATGCGGGCGATATCGAGCGCCTTGCCGCAATTGTTGCGCTTGACGATCGAGATCATTTCCGGGGCGAACTTGTGTTCGTCGATCAGACGCCCGACGCGCAGGGACGCGAGCAGACCCAGCGAGATTTCCGTCTGCATGTCGGCGAGTTTCTTCTGGAAGAGCTGCGTGCCGGCCAGCGGCTTGCCGAACTGCTTGCGATCGAGGCCATACTGGCGGGACCGATACCAGCAATCCTCGGCAGCGCCGAGCACGCCCCAGGAAATGCCATAACGGGCGCGGTTGAGGCAGCCGAACGGGCCTTTCAGGCCGGATACATTGGGCAGCAGGGCATCTTCGCCGACTTCGACGCTGTCCATCACGATTTCACCGGTCACCGAAGCGCGCAGCGACAGCTTCCCGCCGATCTTCGGTGCTGACAGGCCCTTCATGCCCTTTTCCAGCACAAAGCCGCGAATTTCTCCGTCATGCGCTTCCGATTTCGCCCAGACAACGAAGACATCGGCGATCGGTGCGTTCGAGATCCACATCTTCGAACCCTTGAGGCGATAGCCCCCTTCGATCTTCTCCGCACGCGTCTTCATGCCACCCGGATCGGAACCGGCATCCGGTTCGGTCAGGCCGAAGCAGCCGATCAGTTCGCCTGAGACGAGACCCGGCAGATACTTGTCCTTCTGTTCTTCCGAGCCGTAGGCATAGATCGGATAGATCACCAGCGAGGACTGCACGCTCATCATCGAGCGATAGCCGGAATCGACCCGCTCGATCTCGCGTGCCACGAGGCCATAGGACACGTAATTGGCATCCGCCGCGCCATATTTTTCCGGCAGCGTCACGCCGAGCAAGCCCGCCTGCCCCATCAGCTTGAACAGCTCGGGCTCTACGGTTTCCCCAAGATAGGCCTCGTTGATGCGCGGTGCGAGTTCCGCCTTGGCGAAAGCTGCGGCTGCATCCTGGATCATCCGCTCGTCTTCGTTGAGCAGATCGGACATCAGGAAGGGATCGCTCCAGGAAAAGGGCTGCATCTCGCTCATGGTTTGGTATCCTTATTCGGTTTTGCAGCATTTTGCTCATAGCTGGCGCAAAAACAAGCCATGTTTACTCATGCAGCTATTAGGTCTAATCATGACGAATGCTCACACATCAACGCCGCTTCCTGCCATCGACCAGCGCGCTTGCCGCCTTCGATTCCGTTGCAAAGCTCGGCAGCTTCTCCGCCGCCGCCAGCGAACTCGCCCTGACGCAAGGCGCGATCAGCCGCCAGATCGGCTTGCTGGAGGACCAGCTCGGCGTCAAGTTGTTCGAGCGCACCAATCGCGGCGTCGAGTTGACTGCCATTGGCCGCAACTATGCCAAGGGCATTGGTGATGCGCTGGCGACCATCCGCACCCTGTCGCTGGAAGCCATGGCCACCCGCGACGATACCCATCTCAGGCTCGCCATCCTGCCGACCTTCGGCACCCGTTGGCTGATGCCGCGCATTCCCGACTTCCTGCAGCGCAACCCCGCCGTCATCATCGACTTCGCCACCCGCATCGGCCAGTTCGAATTCGAGGGATCCGGCCTCGACGCCGCCATCCATATTGGAGAACCGAACTGGCCGGGTACCGATTGCCAATTCCTGATGCAGGAAATGGTGGCGCCTGTCTGCAGTCCGGCCTTCCTGGAACAGAACCCGGTAAAACGCCCGGAAGACCTGCTGGTCAAACCGCTCTTCGACATGGCTTCGCGCCCGCGCGCCTGGCAACAGTGGTTTGCAAGCCTCGACATCGCTGACGGACGGGGCGGCGGCATGCGTTTCGAGCAGTTTTCCAATGTGGTTCAGGCCTGCCTCGCCGGTCTTGGCATCGCCCTTGTCCCAACCTTCCTGATCGAGCCGGAACTGGCGAGTGGCCAGTTGGTGCGCGCCTGGAAACATGAAGTCAAAAGCGCCAGCGCCTATTATCTCGTCAGACCATTGTCGAAGATGGCCTATGCACCGGCAAGTGCCTTTTCCGCATGGATTCTTGAACAGGCAAGGGAGTTTAGCGCAGCGCGCAACGAGGCGCAGAAGATCTAGGAACCTTTGCAGGTGGGATCGCCGGGCTATAGCCAGTGCCGATTGACAAGCCACTGACATGGACCAAGAGTACTTTCGAATAGGCTCGCACAAGCCTTCGGGAGAGAACCATGTTAAAGCACCTTGCAAAGGCCACCCTCGCTCTTGCCTTGGGTATGATTATCCTTGCGCCGACCGCAGGCGCCCAGGATAGCCGCCGCATAGAAACCGTTCAGGACGGCGACTATTTCGGCTTCGATCTTCGCACGGAAAAGAACGTTTCCCTGGACGAATGCGAGGCAAGTTGCATCGCCGACGGCTCATGCCGCGCTTTTACCTACAACCCCAAGGTCCAGTGGTGCTTTCTGAAATCTGACTATGACCAGTTGAACACATTCGTCGGTGCCGTGGCTGGCCGTATCGTCGAAAACGTGGCTGAAGCCGACATCGGCGCGCCGCCGCGCCTGCCGTTCCTCTCGGAACAGCTTTTGACCGATGCACGCGACCAACGCGCCAACCTGACGCTGTCCGACGAACAAAGCGGCTTCGGCCGTGAAAACCTGATCGACACGGCGCGCGCGGCCTTCACGAGTGGCAATATCGACGCGGCCCTAGTTGCCCTGAAAGGCGCGCTGGCGATCGACCCGGATGACGCCGCGACTTGGCTCGAATTGGCCCGTTTCGCCAATTCCGTCACCGGCAACACCAGCTATGCCGGCGAAGCGGTGATGGCGTCGATCAACGGCTACCAACTGACCCGTGGCGCCTCCACACGCGCCGAAGCTTTGGCGTCGATGGCCAGGGGCCTCGACAACTCGGAAAATTACCGCGCCGCTATCAACGCCTACAAGGCCAGCCTCGAACTGGCATCAAGCCCGGCAATCCAGGCGGAGCTCGGCGAGCTGCGCGCCCGCAAAGGGTTTCGTATCGTTGGCAATACGGTCGATTCCGACAGTGCCAATCCGCGTGTCTGCGTCGAATTCTCAGAACAACTGGTCAAGCGGGGCGTCGATTACACGCCGTTCGTGACGCTGGACGGCAAGGCATCGAAAGCCCTCGAAGCGAAGAACAGCCAGATCTGCGTCGAAGGTCTTGAACACGGCGGTCGCTACAAGCTAGCCATTCGTGCCGGCCTGCCCTCGTCCGTCGATGAAAGTCTGGACGCTCCGGTCGAGCTCGATCTCTATGTCCGCGACCGCACATCCACCGTGCGCTTCACCGGCGACAGCTTCGTCCTGCCATCGACCGCCCGTCGCGGCATTCCGCTGGTGTCGGTCAACAGCGACAGTGCCAAGCTCGAACTCTACCGCATCGGCGACCGCAACATCGCCCCGCTTCTGGCCGCGTCGCAGTTCCTCACCCAGCTCGACGGCTATGGCGCAAGCCGCGTGCGCGACGAGACCGGTGAACTCGTCTGGCAGGGCACAATCGACATCGCCAACGACATCAACAAGGAAGTCGTCACCAGCATTCCGGTCGATGAGGCGCTGCCGACCCGCAAGCCCGGCATCTATGTGCTGACCGCCGTCTCCCCGACGTCGACGAGCGAGGACTGGGATAGCCTTGCCACCCAGTGGTTCGTCATCTCCGACATCGGCCTCTCGACTTTTGCCGGCACCGACGCCCTGCATGTGTTTGCCCGCTCGCTGGCATCCGCCGCCCCGCTTGAGGGCGTCGAACTGCAACTGATCGCCAAGAACAACGAGATTTTGGCAACAGCGACGACAGACGCCGACGGCAAGGCCCAGTTCGATGCCGGCCTGATGCGCTCAGGCGCCGCCCTTGCTCCGGCCGTGATTGCCGCACGCAAGGGCGAAGACGACAACGTCTTCCTCGACATGACCCGCGCCGGCTTCGATCTTTCCGATCGTGGCGTTACCGGCCGCCCGGCACCGGGCCCGATCGATATCCTGTCGTGGACCGAGCGCGGCATCTATCGCCCAGGCGAAACCGTGCATGCGGCAGCCCTTGCCCGCGATACCGAAGCCGATGCGATAGGTGGGCTGCCGCTCACCTTCATCTTCGCCCGTCCCGACGGCGTGGAGTTCCGCCGCATGGCCGTGACCAGCGAGACGCTGGGTGGCTATGCCGTGGATCTGCCGCTGCTCGCCAATTCCATGCGCGGCACCTGGACGGTCGCGATCCACACTGATCCGAAGAAGGCTGCGATCGCACAGTCATCGTTCCTGGTCGATGATTTCGTCCCTGATCGGCTCGATTTCGACATGACCAGCGAAGCAACAAGCGTCTCGCCGGACGAGACGTTCACGGTTGCCGTCGACGGCCGATATCTCTACGGCGCTCCGGCTGCCGGCCTGAGCCTGGAAGGCGAAGTCAACATCCGCCCGACCACCAGCAACCCCGCCTATGAGCGCTATGTATTCGGCCTATCCGACGAAGACGAGGTGGAAGACGTTCGCGTACCCCTCGAAGCGCTGGAACCACTCGACGACGACGGCAAGACCGCCATCGACATTGCCCTGTCCGACCTGCCGTCAACCACCAGGATGCTGAACGCCGAAGTGGTTCTGCGCCTGAGTGAAGGCGGCGGCCGGGCGGTCGAACGCAAACTGACCGTGCCGGTCCAGTCGGAGACCGCCCTGATCGGCATCAAGCCGGAATTCACCGGCGAGCTTGCCGAAAACTCCAACGCCGCGTTCAATCTGATCGCCGTTGGCCCCGACGGCCAGAAGCAGGCCATGCCCGGAGCACGCTGGAAGCTGGTCAAGCTCGAACAGAATTACCAATGGTATCGCGAGGGTTCATCCTGGCGCTATGAGCCGATCACCACGACCACACAGGTCGCCGATGGCACGATTGACATCACCGCCGAGGGCACAGCCCTTTCCGTTCCCGTCGCCTGGGGTCGTCATCGCCTCGAAATCGAGCAGGCGGGCGCCAATGGAGCGGCCTCCAGCACCGAGTTCGATGCCGGCTGGTTCGTTTCGGCAAGCTCGACGGAAACCCCGGATGCGCTGGAAATTGGCCTCGACAAGCAGGCCTACACGGTCGGTGACACCGCAAAACTCAAGATTTCACCACGCTTTGCCGGCCAGGTTCTGGTCACCATCGGCACCGACAGCCTCGTCACGTCGCAGACAGCCGATGTCCCGGCTGGCGGCACGGAAATCCAGATCCCGGTCACTGCCGATTTTGGCGCCGGCTCCTATGTCACCGCCACGCTTTTCCGCCCCGGCGACGCCGAGGAAAGCCGCATGCCCGCCCGCGCGATCGGCATCACCTGGCTCAGCGTCGATCCCGGCGCAGACAAACTGGCGGTCAAACTGACACCGCCGGAAAAGACCCTGCCCCGCCAGCCGCTGGACATCCCGATCGAGGTTGCTGGTGCCGGCATCGGCGAGGAAGCCTATGTCATGGTCGCCGCTGTCGATGTCGGCATCCTCAACCTGACCGGCTACAAGGCACCCGATCCGGAAACCTATTATTTCGGCCAGCGCCGCCTCGGCATCGAACTGCGCGACCTCTATGGCCGCCTGATCGACGGCTCGCTTGGCGCAACCGGTCGCCTGCGCACCGGCGGCGACGGCGGCCAGGTTGCCCTCTCGGGCAACCCACCGAAAGAAAAGCTGGTCGCCTTCTTTTCCGGTCCGATCAAGCTCGATGCCGATGGAAAGGCAGTCGTCTCCTTCGACATTCCGCAGTTCAACGGCACGGCCCGTGTGATGGCGGTCGCCTGGTCGAAGGCTGGCGTCGGCCACGCCGAAACCGATGTCGTCATCCGCGATCCGGTCGTCGTCACCGCAAGCATGCCGAAATTCCTCGCACCCGGAGACGACGCCAACCTGCGCCTCGACATCGCGGCAACCGATGCGCCGACCGGTGACTACACCCTGGTCGTCAGCAGCAATGAGCCTGTTGAGGTTAATCCGTCGGGCGCGACGCAGCAGGTTGCACTGACGGCCGGCAAGACCACCACCGTGACCATCCCGCTGACGGCGGGAACGCCGGGCCAGGGCGCGATGGATATCGCGCTGTCCGGTGCTGATGGTATTGCCGTCAGCCAGTCGCTTGACCTGATCGTGCGCCCCTCGACCCTGCCAATCACCGAGCGTCAGGTGGTCGCACTTGCCCCCGGCCAGAGCCTGACGATCAGCGGCGACCTGCTCGCCGACAGCATCCTGCAGGATGCATCCGTCAGCCTCAACGTCTCGCGCGCCAGTTTCGACGTGCCGGCACTCCTG
>ERZ1034401.129-NODE-129-length-20441-cov-3.676935_pt1 | contig 20441 bp, 21 predicted proteins | sample MGYA00520601_ERZ1034401 | MGnify/ENA primary metagenome ERZ1034401 (study PRJEB33736, sample SAMEA104288476) | Azolla filiculoides | biome: Urban; feature: water surface; material: ditch water | place: Netherlands | collected 2014 ... | reverse complement strand
AGGGCAGGGCCGTGCAGTGCTTTCGGCGGGATGACGCTTGGCCTATCGTGGTGCAAAACCACACGATCGCGTTTAGACGCGGCAGGTGAATGGGCAAGGCAGTAGGGAGACGCAGCATGAGCGAGAAGCGCCACGAGTATAAGGTGACGGTCACCTGGCAGGGCAATACCGGCACCGGCACATCCGGCTACCGCGACTATGGCCGCGACCATGTGATTTCGGCGCACGGCAAGCCGGACGGATGTGGCCTTTCGCGGCGATCCGGCCCGCTGGAACCCGGAGGACCTGTTCCTCGCCTCACTGTCGGCCTGTCACAAGCTCTGGTACCTGCATTTCTGCGCCGTTTCCGGCGTCATCGTCACCCATTACGAGGATCATGCCGAAGGCGTGATGGAGATCGATGCGGAAGGGACGGGTCGCTTCACCGATGTGCTTTTGAAGCCGCGGGTGACGATCAAGGCCGTCACCTATCCCGACATTGCCGCCGAGCTGCATGCCGAGGCGCATGAGAAATGTTTCATCGCCAATTCGGTCAACTTCCCGGTCCGCTGTCAGGCCGAGATCATCGAGGGGTGATATGCGGCAAGGCGTTGTCGCCCAATCGCCACGAGCGACCAAACCGTCTGGGCCGCAAGCGATCGAATTGACCAAGCCTGCTGGAGCTTTTATAAAACAGCCCTTGCGACACACGGGGTCGGCCGAAATAATCTATTCAAATCAATAGACCACCCCGGAATGGTGACAAATCAAGACCGCGGCGCCAGGAGATTGGCGAAGCGAGACAGTACGGCTGTATGCATCAGCCATGGAGAAATAAGATTATCAAGATAATGGTATTGCTGCACAGCGCCGTTGGCACGGGTTGGCAGTCTCCCCCAAAAGGCACCAGCCTGAAGACATTGAGTGAAGCCGAAGAGCAAGGCTTCATCCTGATCCGCGGGGAGTTTCAGAAACGGCAATTCCGCCTGACGGAACTGGGCTCCGACCATGTCGAGCGCGACAAGCGGCGTCTGGAAGCCCGCAGCCTCTGAACCGATTCCGCTCTATGCCAGTCGCGGCCCCGGTGTGTGACCGGGGCCTTGCGTGCCTGACTGGCCTGTAAGCCTTTACTGGAACGCCGTCTCGAAGAAGCTGCGCAGCTTGCGCGAATGCAGCCTTTCCTTCGGCATGGCGCCGAGTTTCTGCAGGGCGCGGATGCCGATCTGCAGATGCTGGCTGACCTGGGTCTTGTAGAAGGCGGTCGCCATGCCCGGCAGTTTCAGTTCGCCATGCAGCGGCTTGTCGGAGACGCAGAGCAAGGTGCCGTAGGGTACGCGGAAGCGGAAGCCGTTGGCGGCGATCGTGGCTGATTCCATGTCCAGCGCAATCGCCCGCGACTGCGACAGGCGCTTGACCGGGCCGCGCTGGTCGCGCAGTTCCCAGTTGCGGTTGTCGATCGTGGCCACGGTTCCGGTGCGCATGATGCGTTTCAGCTCGAAGCCCTCGTAGCCGGTGACCTCCTCCACGGCATCTTCCAGCGCAAGCTGCACTTCGGCCAGCGCCGGGATCGGCACCCAGACCGGAATGTCGTCATCGAGAACATGGTCTTCGCGCACATAGGCATGGGCGAGAACATAGTCGCCGAGCCTCTGGCTGTTGCGCAACCCGGCGCAATGGCCGAGCATCAGCCAAGCATGCGGACGCAGCACGGCGATATGGTCGGTGATCGTCTTGGCGTTGGACGGGCCGACGCCGATATTGACCAGCGTGATGCCGGCATGGCCCTTCATCTTCAGGTGATAGGCCGGCATCTGCGGCAGGCGTCCGAGCGAAACACCCTCGCTTGGCTCGCTATCGCCGGGCTTGGTGATGATGTTGCCCGGCTCGACAAAGGCCGTGTAGCCTTCACCGCCGTCTGCCATCAGCTTACGCGCATAGGCGCAGAACTCGTCGACATAGAACTGGTAATTGGTGAACAGGACAAAATTCTGGAAATGATTGGCGCTGGTCGCCGTGTAATGCGACAGGCGCGCCAGCGAATAGTCGATGCGCTGGGCGGTGAACGGCGCCAGCGGATGCGGCTCGCCCGGCTTCGGCTCGTATTCACCATTGGCGATTTCGTCATCGGTTACGGCAAGATCCGGGGTGTCGAAGACGTCGCGCAACTGCATGTCGGCAAGGCCGCCGGCCGAGGCCTCGACATGCGCGCCTTCGGCGAAGGCGAAATGCAGCGGGATCGGGGTCGCCGATTCGGACACGATGACCGGCACCTGATGATTGCGCATCAGATGGCCGAGCTGCTCCTTCAGGTAGTGGCGAAACAGCGTCGGGCGGGTGATCGTTGTGGTGTAGAGGCCCGGCGACGTCACATGCCCATAGGCGAGACGGGTGTCGATATGGCCGAAGCTCGTCGTCTCGAGCGCCACCTGCGGATAAAACGCCCGGTAGCGGCCGGCAATCGGCCCGCCTTGCGCGAGGTCGCCAAAGGCATCGATCAGAAAGTCGGTATTGCGCTCATAGAGCGCGGTCAGCGCATCGACCGCTTCGGTGGCATTGTTGAACGCCTGCGGTTCATACGGCTCGGGGCTGATGAAATTGACGGGTGCGGAAATAGGGATTCGTGTGTTCATGACGCATTATAGGAAAGAGTGATTGACAAGCAAACGACGTTTTGGTGACGATTTCCAGAATTTAGGGGCATATCACTTCTGGCCGATCCGGCAATCTGCATGATCTCGATCGCAGCGGTCCCTTCTGCGCTTTCAGTCCGACCGCGCTGATTGCGGACGGGTGCCGCAGGCGACATTGCGCGCCAGTCGGGACAATCAACATGTTAGAATATCGAAATAATTAAATTTAGCGGACCCTTTCCGGCAGATGGTATGCGGCCTACAATGCAACCGTTGTCCCGTTCTGGTGGACGGGACCGTTTGGAGGGCGATTGTCATGGATATCGCATCAATCCTGGCCCAGCTGATCGGTGGCGCGGCCGGTGGAACGGCGGGCGGCAAGATTCTGAAGGATTCGGATCTCGGTCAGATCGGCAACCTGCTCGCCGGAGCGATCGGCGGCGTCGGTGGCGGGACGATTCTGGGGTCGCTGCTCGGGGCGGGAGGAGCTGCTGCCGCCGGTGGCGTTGATATAGCGGCGCTTGCAGGCCAGTTTGTCGGCGGCGGCGTCGCAGGTCTGGTCGTCCAGGTCATCGTCGGGCTGATCAAGAACAAGCTGCTGGCCAAATAGGCGGCAATCACAGACCGATTGGCCGAAGCCGAGGCAAATCTATCCCTAGAAGACAGCCTTGCAGAGCGCGCTGCCGGGAATGCCACAGCTCGACATCGCGGCTGCCTGCCCGTGGCGCAGACCGGGTCCCGTGGACACCACCAACTGGGCAAACAGGAAGGCGAAAACGGCCATCGCCAAGGTCAGAATGGTCATGCGGCGATACAGCGTGCTCATGAGGAAGTCTCCAGTCCCTTGTCCCTGTGACCGACTATGCTGACAGCTCGCTGAACACCGCCTGAGAAACGGGTTCATCCGGCATTCAGGAAACTGGGCAATTTTGCGATACGCCTTCAGGCGAGGCGTCATCCGGCATGAATCGGGCTTTGGGTCTTTATCCGCGTCTCTCTCTCTGCAATACTGGCGCCACGGGCACTGTCTCGTTTGTCACAACAATTAAAGTCGTTCCCATGCGCGGCACTGCCCGCGGGTGGGCATAGGCGACCCTCATAAAACGAGACCAGACGATGGAAAACATCAATCATGAGACCATGCGCTTCGGGCGGGTCGCTGTCATGCTGCCGGTCAAGCAGATGGCACGCGCCGAAAAATTCTACACGGAGGTTCTGGGTTTCAGCAAAACCTTCGAGAACGGCTCTCCGGTCGGCTTCATGATCCTGAAACGGGATTCAGCCGAATTGCACCTGACTTTGCAGCCCGGCTATGAAGCGGCGGACTTCAACGTCGCCCATATGATGGTCGAGAACATCGATGCCCTGCATGACGTCATCCAGCGCAAGGGCTTGCGTGTGATCAAGCGGCTGCAGAACAAGGATTACGGGCTGCGCGCCTTCGTCTTCGAGGATCCCGACGGCAATCGCATCGATGTCGGTGAGCCCATCTGAGCCGTCAAGCGGTGATAGCTGCGGCGGGGGTTCCGCCGCGGCGACAACTAGAGGCTCGCCTTACCGCTAAAGTCTCGCCTTGGCGAAGATTTCCGTTGCCCAGTCGAGGAAGACGCGCAGGCGTGCGGCTGTGTGCCTGTTTTGCGGATAGACCGCCGAAAGCGGCGTCGGCGAGGGCGGATGGTCCTGCAGGATCTCGACCAAGCGGCCCTCGGCCAGATCTTGCGCCAGCCGGTAACGCGGTGCCTGGATCAGGCCGAAGCCGAGCCGGCAAAGATCGGTCATCGTGTCGGAATTGTTGACCGTGACCCGTGATCCGAGCGAGATCAACTTGATCGCCTGCCCATCGATGAATTCGAGCGGCATCACTTCGCCGGTGCGTGACGAGACAAAACCGACACACAGATGTCCGGCGGCAAGATCGGCGAGCGTCGCCGGCATGCCGTGGCGGGCGAGATAGGCGGGGCTGGCACAGGTCACTTCGCCGATCGTCGCAAGCCTGCGCGCGATCAGGCCGCTATCGGCAAGCTCCCCGGCGCGAAGCGCGCAATCGACGCCTTCGCGGACCAGGTCGACCAGCCGGTCGCCCTGGCCGATATGCAGATCGAGACCGGGATAGCGCGCGAGGAATTCAGGCAGATGCGGCAGCAGAAACGTCCGCGTCAGCAGCGGATGGGCGTCGATCCTGAGGATCCCGCGCGGTTTGCCATCGCGAAAGGCGTTTTCGGCTTCGTCAATGTCCGAAAGAATGGCGAGGCAGCGCTCGTAATGAACCTGTCCTTCCAGCGTCGGCGTCACATGCCGCGTCGTGCGCTCCAGCAGCCGGGCGCCGAGATCGGCCTCTAGCTGCTTGATCGCTTCGGTCGCCGTCGATCGGCCGAGCCCGAGATCGGCGGCAGCCGCAGAAAAACTGCGCCGCTCCACCACGCGGAGAAACAACTGCATCCGGTCAAGACGATCCATCGCTTATTGTTCGCACCATCAGAATTATCATGTCAAGCTATGCGTGATTGTTTGGCGCGGGTAGAGGCATATCTTCTGAGTAGGCAGAAACAAGGAGCGTCGCCATGACCGAGACAGAAACCAGAACCGCCATCGTCACCGGCTCGTCGAAAGGCATTGGCGCAGCGATTGCCAGACGTCTTGCCCGCGACGGTTTTGCCGTGGTGGTCAACTACGCAAGCGGTGCGGAGGCAGCCGCAGCCGTTGTCGGCGAAATCGAGGCGGCCGGCGGCCGTGCCATGGCGGTTCAGGCCGATATTGCCTCCAGCGACGGTATGAAAGCATTGTTCGATGCTGCCGAAGAGACGTTTGGTGGCGTTGATGTACTGGTCAACAATGCCGGCATCATGCAGCTTTCACCGATTGCCGACACGTCGGATGAGGCCTTTGAGCGCCAAGTCGCGATCAATCTCGGCGGCGTCTTCCGCGGCATGCGCGAGGGCGCCAACCGCATCCGCCCCGGCGGCCGCATCATCAGCTTTTCGACCAGTGTCGTCGGTCTCTACCAGCCGGCCTACGGAGTCTATGCCGCAACGAAGGCTGCCGTCGAGGCGATGACCCATATCCTCGCCAAGGAACTCGGGCCAAAGGCGATCACCGTCAATGCGGTGGCGCCGGGCCCGGTCGAGACCGAACTGTTCATGAAGGGCAAGTCGGACGAACTGGTCAACACGATTGCCGGCATGAACCCGCTGAAGCGGCTCGGCCAGCCGGACGATATTGCCGCTGTCGTCTCCTTCCTCGCCGGCCCGGATGGCGGCTGGGTCAACGGCCAGGTGATCCGCGCCAATGGCGGCGTGGTCTGACACAGGCAGCCCCTCAAAGAAACAACACATCAGGAGAATGAAATGCCGTTTGTAAACATCAAGACCCCGGAGGGTGCTCTGTCCAAGGTCCAGAAGGAGGAAATCGTCCATCGGACGACCGCCATGCTGGTCGAATATTTTTCCGAGGCCGCGCGGCCGCATACCATGGTGCTGATCGAGGAGGTCAAGGACGGCGGCTATGCCCGCGCCGATATGGTCTACACAATCCCGGACGCCTATCGCGCTGTCGATTAGTGGCGGTGTCGGAGAATAAAGATCGGGCGGGGGATCGCTCCCACCGCCCGGTTCCCCTCTTTATAGTGCCCGGTTCCGCTCTTTGTAGTGAGAGCGTTGGCCGATCAGAGCCGCGACCAGGTCTGGCTCTTGCAAAGAACGGCGAGCACGCAGCCCTTCATCTTCAGCGAGCTGCCCGAAACCGTGCCTGAACCCGAATACGTCTTGTCGGTTTCAGGGTCGGTGATTTCGCCGGAATAGCTGTCGCCGCTGCCCGACATCTTGCCGATCTGCTTGCCGACGAACTTGCCGGTCTTCAGCGTCACGCAAAAGGCGCCACCACAGGGGGCGATTTCGGCCGTGGCGCCGGTTGCCGTCTTCCAGTTGCCCTCGATGGGCTCTGCTGCCTGCGCGGTAATGGCCGAAAACGCCAGCGCGGCGGCGATGATGATGGTCCGCATGATTGATCACTCCTCCCGAGATGATGGTACAGGCCGTTGAGCGCCTGAATTCCTCCGAATTCATGGCTCACCGGTTAAAAATTATCTTACGCACACGTAAAGGTAAAATGCAATCCGCCGGATTTTCCGGCTGTGGATGGCGTTCAAAACCGGCATTTCCGGCCTTTGTTAAAAGTGCCTTCGAAATTCGTGGTGAACAATCGGTTGATTTCAAGATCTGAAATTTTCGTAAATTTCGATGCAAATTCCTTAAAATGCAGGGCATCCGATGCTTAACAAAAACCCAAGTTTACGAAGCATTTGTACTTTGTTTTCAGCAAATTAAGCATGCATTTTAAGCGACCATTGAAAGCCTTCCGGCATAGTTGGGTCATCAAACGAGCAGGGAAAAACCCGCCGATACCTGAAGGTTCGAAACGCCACGCAAGAAGATGGCAACGGTCCGGAAGGCGCTCCGAAAGGGGCAAAACAGGGACAGTTTAAACCACTAGGCTAGACAGGGACAAATCCGATGGCACGCTTTGAAATGCGCAATTCCGAAATGGCCACAATGGGTGGCGAAACCCGAGCCGATGTCTTCTGCGACATGGGTCTGATGTACGCAACCGGTCGTGGTTGCCCGATCGATCTGGTCTCGGCCCACAAGTGGCTCAACATCGCGGCAATCAAGGGATGCGAGCGCGCCGCCGAGCTGCGTGCCGATCTCGCCCAGACGATGACGAAGCCCGATCTCGCCGCAGCGTTGCGCGCCGCCCGCGAATGGATGACCATCCACTGAATGCAGTTACCCCGCCTTTGGCGGGAGGACGAAAAAGCACAAGAACCCTGATGCAGGGGAACGTGGCGGGGGACCTTTGGACGGGGCCAGTGCCAACACATCAGAACCGCGACCGGCAGGAACAAGGCCGGCGCGGTTCTTTTTATTGCAGGAACACCGGCTTTATGCCAGCGACGCCAGAACCTTCGGCAACGCTTCTTCCAGAAGGTCCATATCTGCCGGCAGGCCGGTCGAGATACGGATACAGCGGTTGAGCGGCGCGACGCCGGGCATGCGGATGAAAATCCCGTGCTCCATCAGCCCGTCGACGATTGCACGCGCATAAATACCGTCTCGTCCCGCATCGACGGTGACGAAATTCGTCGCGGACTTGAGCGGTTTCAGGCCATTGGCCGTGGCGATGTCTGAAATGCGTGCGCGCGAATCTGCGATGCGCGCCAGAACGTCGGCCAGATAGCGTTGATCCTTCAATGCGGCGAGTGCCGCTTCCGTCGAAAGTCGCGGCATGCCGAAATGGTTGCGGATCTTGTCAAAGGCAGAAACCGTGCCCGCTGTGCCGAAACCATAGCCGACCCGCGCGCCGGCAAGGCCATAGGCCTTGGAGAATGTCCGGGTGCGGATCACGTTGGGCAGATCGATCAAGGCGTCGGTGGCCGGGATCGAGCCGGCCGGTGCCGTTTCGCTATAGGCTTCGTCCAGAATGAGCAGTGTGGTATCCGGCAGAGCCCGGGCAAAGGCGACAATCGCGTCCGCATCCCACCAGCTGCCCATCGGATTGTCGGGATTGGCGAAATAGACGAGCGGCGCATCCTCGGCTTTGACGGCTGCGAGCAATCCGTCGAGATCTTCGCGGTCGTCGCGATAGGGTACGGTGACCAGGCGACCACCGAAGCCGTTTACATGGAAATTGAAGGTCGGATAGCCGCCGAGCGACGTGACGACCGGCATGCCCGGTTCGATCACCAGTCGGACGATCAGGCCGAGCAGGTCGTCTATGCCTTCTCCGATGACGAAATTCTCCGGCTTGAGCGACAGATGTGTCGCCAGCGCGGTCTTCAGGGCGTGGTTTTCCGGATCATTGTATTTCCAGATTTCGACCGATTTTTCGGCAATCCTGGCGATGACGGAAGGAGCGGGCCCGAAGCCGCTTTCATTCGCGCCGATCCTGGCTTTCACCGGCAGTCCGCGTTGGCGTTCTATGGCCTCCGGGCCAATGAAGGGCACGGTTGCCGGCAGGGAGGATGTCAGGGGGGTGAAGCGAGAAAAGGCGGACATGCGATGCTGGGATCCCGGGCAGATGTTGAACTTTGCCCACAATAGGATTCCGCAGGATGCGCGCAAGGGCGGCAAGACGCGTCAAAGCCTGCTTCAGACGTTTTGCCGCAATCAGCGTCCGAGGCGCGCGCCGTTTCCGTTGGTGAATGGCTTGATCGGCGCTTCCATCTTTTCACCGAGCATGAAGTCTGCACGCACGATCCGGTGCAGCATCGCCTCCGGGATCGGCCGGATGAATTTCACCCCGACCCGGTTGCCGTTTCGATAGGCTTCCGCACAGCCGATACGATCGGCGAGACCGACGACCTGCAGGTAGTAGTGGGAGGAAAGACCGATGGTCGTGGTCATCACAAGTGCAGCACCGCCTTGCGAAATGTCCACCACTTCACAACTGCGGATCGTGATGCCGCTGAGCCCCGGGCTGACGGCCATCACCTTGGCGGGACGTTGAACGTAGAAGCGCTCCCATTTGCGTTCGTACATTTCCGACTTGACGGTCGCCAGATGCGTTGCGTTTTCCATTGTTATTCTCGCGTTCCAAGCCCGGTGTTGCTTGCAGTGTGGGTTCTATTATTTGCATTAGCGTCAATAGGATCAGTCAAGTTTTAGGTATCTTCATTTTCGCGAATATGAGGAGGAAGAGACCGCAGGAAAATACTGTGATGAAGTGCGTCGCATGCTGAATCGGCGCGCAGATTTCTGTCTCGCCGCGCCGCGTGTCGATGTTAGTGGTTGAGTTCGAAGGACAGACGGACAACGTGATGCAGGAATTCGGGATCGATCAGCATGTTGAAGCCGATCGTCAGTTTTTCAGCTTCGCGGCGGACCAGCGTGCAGCCGATTTCATCGTGGATACCAAGGATCTCCAAGAAGAAGTTGCTCGGCATCGGCAGATGCGGCGAGACTTCAAGCTCCGCCCCGTGCAGGGATATTGTGCGGATCAGGCAGCGGAGTGAGGTTTTCGTGCTCAGGTGATGGCCGACGAATATGATCTTGCCCGGCCGATCGATCTTGAACTTTTCGAAGACCTTGTCCTGCGGAATGTTGGCTTTTGCGTCTGGTATCATCTGTAAGGGCATTTCACCCTCCTTTGGCGATCTTGCACGGTCCCAAATTAACGCATCTTCTTCGACACTTTCTCTATCCGATCGTTAAAATGCGACACAAATCGGTTTTTTGCTTTGGTCTCAGGCGTTTACCAGACCAGTTGGCCGGAATTGACCACCATGCCCAGCATCCGGTCCTTGACCGGAATTTGCCATAAAGCTACGCCTTGATCATCGACGCGCCTCCCGTTCCGGATGTTGGGCGCTGTTCCTGAAACAAGACGAGGCGCGATACGTGGCGGGCAGACTGGTGATCATTGGCGCAGGGCAGGCGGGATTTGCGCTGGCGGCAAAACTTCGGGCGCTGAAAGACGAGCGTCCCATCACTCTCTTGGGTTCCGAGCCTTGCCTTCCCTATCAGCGTCCGCCGCTGTCGAAGAAATATCTGCTCGGTGAAATGAGTTTCGATCGTCTGCTGTTTCGCCCGCAAGCCTGGTACGAAGAAAACAATGTCGACATCCGCCTGTCGACTCCGGTCGAGGCGATTGACCGCGAGGCAAGGACCGTTCGCCTCTTCGACGGCTCGGCGATAACCTATGACACGCTGGTTTTTGCCACGGGTGCTACGCCGCGCCGCCTGCCATCGCAGATTGGCGGTGATCTTGATGGCGTCTATACCGCCCGCGACAAGGCCGATGCAGATCGCCTTGCCGATGAAATGAAGGCCGGGCGACGGCTGCTGATCGTCGGCGGCGGTTACATCGGTCTCGAGGCTGCGGCCGTGGCGCGCAAGCTCGGCCTGGACGTGACCCTGATAGAAATGGCCGATCGTGTGCTCGCCCGCGTTGCCGCGAAGGAAACCGCCGATGCCATGCGGGCCATCCATCAGGCTGAGGGCGTCGTCATTCGCGAAAACACCGGCCTCAAGCGCTTGATCGGCGAGGATGGCCGGGTCAAGGCGGCCGAATTGTCGGATGGCAGTGTCATCGATGTCGATCTGGTGATTGCCGGGATCGGCGTTGTGCCCAATGACCGGATTGCAGCAGAAGCCGGAATCGAAACCGCCAACGGCATTCTTGTCGACGATAGGGAGCAGAGTTCGGATCCCAATGTTTATGCCGTGGGAGACTGCGCGGTCTTCGACTGGAAGGGGCAGAAGATCCGGCTGGAGTCGGTGCAGAATGCCGTGGACCAGGCAGAGGCGGCTGCCGGCAATCTGGCGGGCGTTTCGCTGCCTTATCGACCCAAACCATGGTTCTGGTCGGATCAGTATGACGTCAAGCTGCAGATCGCCGGCTTTAATCTCGGCTATGACGAGACGGTTGTCCGGCCGGGCGCCAGGGAAGGAAGCCTTTCCGTCTGGTATTTTGCCAAGGGCGAGTTCATCGCGGTTGATGCGATCAATGACGCCAAGGCCTATGTCGCCGGCAAGAAACTTCTCGATCTGGGCCGCACCCCGGACAGGGCCGCGATCGCCGACCCTTCGTTCGACCTCAAGACGCTCATCGCCTGATCGTCTTACGATCGCAGGCGCCTACATTATATACAGACAAAAGGGGTCCCGGTTTTTTCAACCGGGACCCCTTTTGCGTTGCTCCAATAACTGTTATCAAGAATAACAAAAATCGAGCAGAATCAAAGTGATGGTAGCGCTATCATATCACTTACAAAAAAATGAACTGCTAGCTTGCTGCTGCGCGCTCCAGAACGGGAACACACATATCGAGATCATGCGAGGCGAGGTGTGCGTATCGCATGGTCATTGTCAGGGTCTGGTGGCCCAGCCACATCTGAACGCGTCGGATGTCGATGCCGCCTTGGACCAGGCGTGACGCGCAGGTGTGGCGCAGCACGTGCGGCACGACATCCTTGTCATCACCAAGACCGACGGCGTCCTTGGCATTGTGCCAGGCGATCCGGAACCTTTGCTGGTCGATCTCCGAGAACGGTCCCGGGAAACGTCGATCCGAGGCCGCAATCGCGGCCGCGGCACGGGGGGTGAGGGGAACGGAGCGCGAGCGCCCGGACTTGGTCACCCAGAAGGTGGCCCGGTGGGCGTTCAGATCGCCCCAGCGCAGGTCGGTGCCTTCGCTGAGACGTGCGCCGGTATCCACCAGGAATGTGCAGAAACGATAATACAGCTCGTTTTGCGCGCGGATTTCGGAAAACAGCATTTCCTCTTCGTCTCGGTCGAGGAAGCGGATACGCCCGGCTTTTTCCTTTTCGCGCTTGAATTCGGGCAGACTGTAGACATCTCCCATTTTATACGCCTTTCGCAGCAGTTTGCTTAGGGCCGCCATCTTTCGATTGATGGTGGCGTTGCTGTTACCGCGTTTGCGCAATTTGCCAATCAATTGGTCGAGCATCTCCTGGGAAAAGGTCGAGAAGCCCGGAACATCCAACATGTCATGAAGCTCAGCGATGAAGTTGGTGACGTTGTATTTGTGGCTGCCATTGAGCCAGAGGATGTCGCCATATTTCGCAAACAGCGCGCGCAGCGATGTGTCGCGAACTTCAAAAAGCTTGTTCGCGGAGCCGTACTGATAATGAACGGAATAGGAAGGCACTTCGACGGCTGTGTCGAATGCCTCGCTTTTTTCCGATATCATGTTGTTCACGCGATTGCCTCACTACGATCCGGCCAGCGACATGCAGGCCTTACGAGATCGAATATCGTTATACATTATAAAAAGTATAGAACATAATTGCGCAGAAGCACGGATGGTGGAGTTTTTTCCTCATGTAACGATGCAGGCCGGCAACAGTCGTCACAACTGGCCAGCTTTGGACATTTCAGAACCTGTCTTGGGCAAAACCACGCTTTTGGCGGGTTTTGGGTGGGATCCGGCCCGAGGGCCGGATCTCGTCTTGATCCGAGGATCGGATTAGAACGAACGCTGCAGACGGACGAAGCCATCCCAGACGCCGTCATCTGCTGCGTCTTCGTCGAAGTAGTTGACGGCAACCTTGGCAGTCAGGCCTTCCGCGACCTTGTAGTCGAGGGTTACGCCGGCCTTCCAGGCGTCGTTGCTGGAGTCGAAGTCGTCGGACGAAACCAGGCCGTAGCTGTCCCAGTACTGAACGCCAGGCGTCAGGGTGAACTTGTCGCTCAGCTTGACGGCGTATTCGGCAGCAACGGTCCATTCGGAAACGTCGTAGTAGGCGTTTGCGCCGGTCGAGTAGACGGCGGCCAGGCCGAATGTGCCCGGACCAACGTCAGCAAGCAGCTTTGCACGGATCGCACCGTTTTCAGCCGCGAAGTCGTAGGCGCCGAGGAGTTCTGCCGTTACAACGCCGAAGGTCGCAGCGATCTGGCCTTCAACGCCGAGGTTGTCGGAGCCGTCATAGGCGACATCGAAGGAATCGTCGCTGTAGCCGCCAGACAGTTCGTCAAGGAACACGCCTGCCGAGAAGGCGTCAGCCGTGTACTGATAGCCGATGGCGTTCAGGCGGTTCGAGCCGATATCGTCGGTTTCGCCCGAGAGATCGTTATCCCAGTAGTTGTACATGTAGCCGACCTTGAAGCCGCCGACGGTGATGAAGGCTTCGTCGATCTCGAGCTTGTTGTCGGTGTCCGAGCCGTTGTTGTCTGCCCAGGTGCGAACAGCAACATACGAGCCGATCGTGCCGAGCTCGGAGTCGTTCTTCGCTTCGAAGTTCAGCTTGGCGCGGGTACGCATGTTCCAGTCGCTGTCGTCACCGTTGTCGGAGAACTCAGTCTGGAAGCGGACATAACCGCTGATCTTGAGGCAGGTTTCCGAACCCGGGATGTAGAAGTAGCCGGTGCCGAAAGCGTCGCAAACGCGAACGTATTCCATCGGCTCAGGCTCAGCAGCAACGATAGCGTCGGCAGCCTGGGCGCCAGAGACTACAGCGAGAGCTGCAGCGGAGCCGAGAAGAAGGCTCTTGATGTTCATTATTGACCTCCAGTCAATTATAGACCGGGACTCTTGGAGAATTCAGGAAATATTGTGGAGAGTCAGATACTTAAGTAATTTTTACCGCGACCGTCCGCCTGGGCATCGCCCGCTTGAGGCTGCCAGACGCGCCAGAATGGAGCCAGGTGGCGCAGCCGGGCTAGCTCCGTGCATTCAGGAAAATGCGTTTGCAGGCGCAGCTCGGCAAGGAAGCCCTGAAGCGCAATCGAATGAATTGGGGGATTTCGTTGAATGGCGGAGAGGATGGGATTCGAACCCACGATACGCTTTTGACGTATACTCCCTTAGCAGGGGAGCGCCTTCGACCACTCGGCCACCTCTCCGGTGCGGCCTGATTATGTGCTTGAATCGGCGATTGCAAGGGTTTTTCGCAATCCTGCACATTTTACCTTATAGGGCGCGCTATTTTTCAAGGGTTTGCAGGCAGGGCCTGGCGCCGAGACCTGGGCGATTCTCGAATCGCCATACTTTTCTATGTTTGATTCTGCCGGGCCGAGCCAAAATTGACGCCGATCGCAACGTTTCATCTCGACCATAGCTGCATATATAGAGCCAGCGCCGGACGAAGCCGTGGATGGAAATTGCGCTGCGGCAGGGGATTCCGTCGATTTTGGCCGGAATAAAATCAACGTTTCGATCCTGCGTGCCTCCCCGTCCAGACGCTAAGTGCCGATTTCGTAAGGGCTTTCTTAACGAACTGTAAATTTTTAATGATCCCGGAACACGGTTTTGTGTCCTTTGAGCAACAGCGCAGACGGAAGGGTTCCCCGTTTCCATTCATTCCGCTGTTTGGTGATTGCATGACCGGCCGCGTTTTGTATTTTCAACAACGGAAGCGAGGCGGTGGATCGTCCGTCTTCTGAGAAACCGACGGGGATGGGGCAGGAACTGCTGTCCTTCAGCCAATTTGGCCAGACCCATACGAAACTTGACTGGAGGTCAATAATGAACATCAAGAGCCTTCTTCTCGGCTCCGCTGCAGCTCTCGCTGTAGTCTCTGGCGCCCAGGCTGCCGACGCTATCGTTGCTGCTGAGCCTGAGCCGATGGAATACGTTCGCGTTTGCGACGCTTTCGGCACCGGCTACTTCTACATCCCGGGCACCGAAACCTGCCTCCAGATCGGTGGTTGGGTTCGTGCACAGGTCGACTTCGGACCGAACGCTGACTCTGGTTCGGACAACGACTACGACATGCGCGCCGCTGCTCTCGTAACGGTTGACGCAAAGTCGGACACCGAACTCGGCGTTCTGCAGTCCTTCATCGCTCTCGAAAGCGACATCTCCGTCGACGACAAAGCCCAGGGCTTCTACGCTGACGAAGCTTACCTCGCTCTCGGCGGCTTCAAGGCTGGCTGGTTCTACAACTGGTGGGACCTGGGTATCGCTGGCGAAACCGACGGCCTCGGCAACCAGACCGAATTCGTCTCCTTCTCCTACACCTACACAGCTGAATCCTTCTCGATCGGCGCTTCGGTTGACGAAATCGAAACCATCGAAAATGACGGCATCGGCGACGGTGTTGCTGACATCGGCCTGTCGGGTACTGTCACCGCGACCTTCGGTCCGGCTTCGATCGCCATCCTCGGCGGTTATGACTTCGACGTAGAAGAAGGCGCAGTTCGCGCTATCGGTTCGGCTGAAGTCGGCCCGGGCACCTTCTACCTCGCCGGCATCTACTCGTCTGACCCGAGCGCCTACTACGACGACGCTGAATGGTCGGTTGCTGCTTCCTACGCCTTCAAGGCAACGGACAAGCTGACCATCACTCCTGGCATCCAGTACTGGGACAACCTCAACGTTGACGGCGTTTACGACGGCGACGACAAGCTGAAGTATGGCATCACGCTCGACTACAAGCCGGTTGAAAACCTGCTCGCTCGTGTTTCGCTTCAGTACGACGACGAACTCGACAACCCGTACGGCTACTTCCGCCTGCAGCGCGCATTCTAATTCAATCCTCGGATTGGATAGGGAGAGCCCGGCCTTGTGCCGGGCTTTTTCCGTTTGGGCGCCATTGCCATTGCTGGCAACTACCCGCTACCCGCGCAGGTTCCCCCGCTGGAACGGACTGAAGCCTCGTCTTCTCTAAATGCTTTTGTTGAGAAAGTCTGCGATCTGTTCAGGCAATGGTCCGAGATCCAGCAGCGGCGCATGGCCTTGGCCGGGGGCGACAACAGCAAGCAGGCGCGGATGCCGCTGACCCATCGCATCCACTGTTTCGGGCGACAGAAGTCGTGAATGTTCTCCGCGAACCACCATCACCGGAATGTCTGCCAGCAAGGTAAATTGCGGCCAGAGATCGGCAACCGGTTGACTGAGATCCGCCGCGCGGAACTGGATGCCGATTTCAGGGTCGTAGTCGGTGACAATCTCGCCTCCGCTCTCCCGGTAGATCGCCGCCGCAAGACCCTGCCAGTCCTCATCGGTCAAGGCCGGGAATTCGTCGCCATGCGCCTCCTTCAGGATCAGCGCCGCCTCGGCAAAGGTCTGCGGCTTGCGTCGACGGCCAAGATAGGCCTGGATCTGACGCAATCCTTCGACCTCCAGGACAGGCCCGATATCGTTGAGAACCACCGTGGCGATCCGGTCGAGATGGGTCATTGCCAGTACATGCAGGATTAGTCCGCCACGCGACGTGCCGATGAAATGCGCCTTGTCGATCGCCAGTTGATCGAGCACTGCAACCACATCCATGGCCTCGACCGGGATCGTGTAGCGACTTGGCTCCGGATCGCGGTCCGACAGTCCACGTCCGCGCGATGTGATGCTGATGACCTTGAAGCCGTGCGGCGCGGAAGACAGCAACCTCGCGATTGCCTCGAAGTCACGGCCATTGCGGGTCAGGCCTGGCAGGCAGACGACGGGCAGGCCCGCGTTTCCCGCGCCCAGAATGCGGACATGAAGTTTGAGGCCATCCGGGACGCTGATGAAGTGATCTTCGATGCCGTTGGTCTGAGAGTCAGGCATTTAGTCCTCCGCTGAATGTTGCTGGAAGACAAGCTAGCGAAGATCTTCAGTCCCGTCGATCAGCGACCGAAGCGCAGGTCGTGCACGATGTCGGTCTCCTGGCCGAGCCGGCTCTTGTAGACCTGATAGTTCTCCATCACCCGCTGCACATAGTTGCGCGTCTCGGGGAAGGGGATGCGCTCGATCCAGTCGACGACCTCGTCGATCGACTTGCCGCGCGGGTCGCCGTAGCGGCCGATCCATTCCGGCACTTTGCGGGGCCCTGCATTATAGGCAATGAAGGTCATGATGTAGGAGCCGCCGAACGTGTCGATCTGTTCGCCCAGATAATGCGCGCCCAGCGTGGCGTTGAAACCGGGATCACTGGTCAGCTTGGCCGGTGCATAGGCAATGCCGTGCCGGGCAGCGACGCCTTTGGCGGTCGATGGCAGAAGCTGCAGCAGCCCACGCGCGTTCGCCGGCGAAACTGCAGCCGGATTGAAGGCGCTCTCCTGGCGGGCAATGGCATAGGCCAATGCCTTGCCGGAGCCGGCGATGTTGGCGGAGGAGGGAATGACGCCGACCGGGAAGGCAAGCGCCGGCACGTTGATCCCGCGTGCATAGGCGGTCTTGCCAATCTGCAGCGAGAGCTGGTGCCCACCTTCGGACTTTTCTGCACGTGAACTAAGCAAGGCCAGTTCGCCGGGATTGTCCAGTTGTTCGGCAAGCGCCCGGTACAGGCTTTGCGCTCGCCAGCCATGCCCGGCGGCTTCATAGCGCGAAATCGCCTGCACCGCCTCGCGAGAGTCGAACAGATCGCGTTCGGCAGCCGATGGAGCCGGATACGGTATCCTGATCGCGCCCATCTGCACCCGCGCGCTGGCAAGCTGGCCGTAGAACGTACTCGGATGCTGCGCAGCCCGATTGAAATAGTCCCGCGCCTTGCTGTCGCCGGCAGCTTCGGCTGCCCGACCAAGCCAGTACCAGCCACGCGAGGCCGAAAGTGGACGGTTAGATACCTCCAGGATACGCTGGAAGTGTTTCGTGGCCGCTTTCGGATCGTTCAGGTAGCGCAAGGCATACCAGCCGGCGTGAAATTCGGCATCGGCAACATCCGCCGTCTCGCTCGCCGCATGACGGGCCGTGACCTGGTAGGCGGCGCGGAATTTGCCGAGGTCGGCAAGGCCTCTTGCTACGATCCGCTGCTCGTTCCACCATTCGCCGGTATTGATGAGCTTGGCTTTGTCGCGCGGCATCTGTTCGAGAAGCTTTGCAGCGTCTTCGTATTTGTCCTGTCGGCGCAGGTTCTCGATGCGAATGAAGAGATAGGCGGGGTCGGACGCCCAGCGGCTGTCGACCGCCTTGATCAGGGCGCCGGTGTTGCTGGATTTCTGGATCAGAGCTGCCCAGGCATTGTAGAGTGATTGCGCTTCGCCGAGCGACGAGAAGCGCTTGGCCTGGCTCGCGCGGCCGCGATACATCAGATAGTCCATGCGCGTCTTGTGATCTGCAGGGCGCAGCAGTGCGGCAAACTCGCCGAGAATCCGGTCTTCCGTCGGCTTGTCGAGCCCATCCTCGTGCCAGAGCTTGCGGATGACCTTGGCTGCCTGCGCCGTGTTTCCGGTCGCCAGATGCGCCCGCGCCAGCAGCATCGCGCCTTCGGTCGTCTCGGCTTCGGAATTGCCGAACGCAGCGAGTACGCCTTTCGGGCTCGGGTTTTCCCGGTAGAGTGCCCGCTCCGAATTGGCACGGAAGGATTTCAATCCGGGCCAGCCCTTGAGATCGCGCTGGGCGGTGGCGATTTCGCTGGACGATACGTCCCGCAATCCCGACATGGCGATCGACCAGGTCAACATATGGCGATCGAGACCGGCGGCCATCCGGTCGCGGATGGCGAACGCTTTGGCGCCATCCTTGTCAGATAGGGCGTCGAGACCGGCCTTGAGCAGCGGGTTGACCTGTGCGGCAGGCGACGATGTCTTGGGAATGGTGCCGGTCGTCTCGAAGGACGGCGGTTCGGCTTTCATCGGGGCAAAGCCCAGCGGTTTTTCCGCCGGAACCGGGACACCGGCCGGAACGTCGGAAAGGGCGGCGGCATTCTGCACGCCAATGATCCCGGCAATGCCGAGCCCCAGGGCCGAAACAAAAAGAGACGACTTTCTCATCTACACACCAGACCTATATGCGCCACCTCTCCAGTAAGGCGAAACCTTGCTTAACAAGTCCTTAACCGGGGCGATCACATTCCGTCGATCAGCCCGTTGAAACTATCACAAAAGCACGCGACATGCGCTTGTCGCACCCGAAGGCGCGAAGTAATGTGCCCCCGATTTAAATAGAGAATGCGGCCGAAGCGTGGATATCGGCCCTGAGGAGTTCAGTGCATGTTTCAGGGATCGATTCCCGCTCTCGTTACCCCCTTCACCGAAGCGGGTACTGTTGATGAAGCCGCCTTCGCAGCGCATGTCGAGTGGCAGATCGCCGAAGGCTCATCCGGTCTCGTGCCGGTCGGCACGACGGGTGAATCGCCGACACTCTCCCATGCCGAGCACAAACGTGTCGTCGAACTCTGTATCGAGGTGGCCGCCAAGCGCGTGCCGGTAATTGCCGGAGCTGGCTCCAACAACACCAAGGAAGCGATCGATCTCGCGCAGCACGCCGAAAAGGCCGGCGCGGACGCCCTGCTGGTCGTCACGCCCTATTACAACAAGCCGACACAGAAGGGCCTGATCGGCCATTATGCGGCGATCGCCGAGGCCGTCTCGCTGCCGATCATCATCTACAACATCCCTGGTCGTTCGGTGGTCGACATGACGCCCGAGACCATGGGCGCGCTCGCCAAGGCGCACAAGAACATCGTCGGCGTGAAAGACGCGACCGGCAAGATCGAACGCGTCTCCGAGCAGCGCATCACCTGCGGCGCCGATTTCGTCCAGCTATCCGGCGAAGATGCAACCGCGCTCGGCTTCAATGCCCATGGTGGCGTCGGCTGCATTTCCGTGACCGCCAATGTCGCGCCACGCCTGTCGGCCGAATTCCAGGCCGCCATGCTGGCCGGTGACTATGCCAAGGCGCTGGAATATCAGGACCGGCTGATGCCGCTGCACAAGGCGATCTTCATGGAGCCGGGTCTTTGCGGGGCGAAATATGCGCTCAATCGCCTCGGCCGCATGAGCCGCACCGTGCGCCTGCCGCTTCTGCCGACGCTGGAAGGCGCAACCGAAGCTGCAATCGACGCGGCACTGAAGCATGCCGGTCTGCTGAACTGAGACAGTCGGCGCCGAGGCAAGACACTCGGCGCCTTTTCTTCCTGGTCTCTCTATACTACATAGAGGCACAGACATCAGGAACGGGAGCCCGCCGTCCACAATAACAAAAGCATCGGGCGGATCGGAATTCACCATGGCACCCAGAGGCAGCCAGCGCACCATCAACAAGATCGTCGCGGAAAACCGCAAGGCGCGCTTCAACTACGAGATCATCGATACCTACGAGGCCGGTCTTGTCCTGACCGGCACGGAGATCAAATCCTTACGGGCAGGTAGAGCCAACATTGGCGACAGCTTTTCGACGATTCGTAATGGCGAAGCTTTTGTCCACAATATGCACATCAGCCCTTTCGAACAAGGGAACCGCAGCAATCCCGAAGATCCTACTCGGACACGGAAGCTGTTGCTGAAGAAAGTGCAAATTGCCAAAATGCTAGGCCAAGCGAAGCAAGAAGGCTATACGCTCGTTCCTTTGAAAGTGTACATTCGGAACGGCTACGCTAAGCTGCTCATTGGTATCGGTAAAGGGAAGAAGCAATACGACAAGCGTGAAACTGCTGCGAAGAAAGACGCTCAACGCGAT
>ERZ1034401.128-NODE-128-length-20443-cov-4.044340_pt1 | contig 20443 bp, 7 predicted proteins | sample MGYA00520601_ERZ1034401 | MGnify/ENA primary metagenome ERZ1034401 (study PRJEB33736, sample SAMEA104288476) | Azolla filiculoides | biome: Urban; feature: water surface; material: ditch water | place: Netherlands | collected 2014 ... | reverse complement strand
GTCGATTTGCCGGACATGCTCTATGCGACTGTGCGCATGAACCCAAGTCCCGGCGGTCGGGTCAGGAGCTTCGACGGCAACGCCGCCCGCTCCATGCCCGGGGTCGAACAGGTGATCGCCATCGACAGCCCCTATGGACAGGGTGTCGCCGTCATAGCCGACAATACCTGGCGCGCCTTCAAGGCCATCGAGGCGATCACCGTCGAATGGGAAATGGGTCCGATACCGGCCTCCACCACCGAGATGGAGGCGCTTCACACGGCAGCTCTCGACGGCACGGACAGCTTCTCGCTTCGCACCCTGGGCGACCCGGACCTGGTATTCGCCGACGCAGCGCGCGAGAACCTCGTCGAAGCCGAATATGACGTGCCCTTTCTCTCGCATGCGACCATGGAGCCGATGAACGCGACGGCACTGGTCACGGACACGGACGTCGAAGTCTGGGCACCCAATCAGGGGCCGACGATCATTCAATATGCCGCCGCCCGCATTACCGGCTTCGAGCACGACAAGATCAAGGTGCACACCACCTTCCTCGGCGGCGGCTTCGGACGGCGCATCGAACCGGACTACGCCGACTACGCCATCCGCATCGCCCAGCGCATGAAAGGCCGCCCGATCAAACTCGTCTGGACCCGCGAGGAGGACATGACCCATGGCCCTTACCGGCCAATGGCGAAGTCACGATACAAGGCCGTGCTCGACCAGAACGGAAAGCCGAAGGCCGTGATCGGATCCGTCGCCTCGCCTTCGGTGATTGCCAGCGCGCTCGGCCGCTATTTTCCGGGCCTTCCCGTTGGCGGGCCGGACAATTCGCTGCTCGATGGCGCCTACAACCAGCCTTACGCTATCGAGAACTACCGCATCGATGGCCGCAAGGTCGATCTCGCCGTCCCGGTCGGCTTCTGGCGGTCGGTCGGCTACTCCTTCAACACCTTCACGCACGAGAGCTTCATCGACGAGATCGCCCATGCCGGTGGCCACGATCCGCTCGCCCTGCGCCGGGAATTGCTGGCCGCCCATCCGGCAGCTCTCGGCGTCATCGACAAGGTGGCGGACATGTCGGCATGGTCAACGCCGCTCCCCAAAGGTCAGGCACGTGGCATCGCATTTGCGCTGTCCTTCGGCACATGGGTCGCCGAGGTCGTAGAAGTCGCAGACCGCAACGGTGCGATAGAGGTAACGAAAGTCTTCTGCGCCGCCGATCCCGGCATCGTGCTCGATCCCTTGAACTTCAAGGCACAGATGATGTCAGGCATTGTCTACGGCCTTTCTGCCGCCATCGGCCAGGAAATCACCTTTACCGACGGAGTGGTGCAGCAATCGAATTTCCACGACTACGATGCCCTGCGGATCAGCCAGTGTCCGGCCATCTCCGTCGAATTGCTAGAAAATTCCGAACGCATGGGCGGCGCCGGCGAACCGGGAACACCTCCGATCATGCCGGCGCTGGCCAACGCCATCTTCGCAATCACCGGCAAGCGCCATCGGCGCCTGCCCCTGTCGCATGAGGTGCCCTTCGTTTAGTCGCCCTGGACACGATCCGCATGCCGGGCAAGTCCGGACAGGGCGAGGACCACCAGCAGCAGTGCGGAGATCGCCGTGTAGACGTTCGACAGCGACGTATGCTCGGCAATGAAGCCGATCAGCGAAGGGGCAAACAGGATGCCTGAATAACCCATCGTCGTGACCACGGACAGACCGATTCCCGGCGCCAATCCGGGCACATTGCCGCCGGCGGAAAATGCGATCGGCACCAGATTCGAAATGCCGACCCCGGCGATCGCAAAGCCGATCAGCGCCACGGTGACATTGGGCGCCTGCCCGGCAAGGACCAGGCCGACAAAGGCCGCGACCGCGCAAAACCGCATGGTCTTGACCGCCCCGAACCGATCGCGCACGAAATCGCCGGCAAAACGCAGGATCGCCATGGTCAACGAGAAGGCAGCAAATGCGAAGCCGGAAAAGGCCGTGGATGCGCCGAGCTCGTTGCGCAGATAGAGCGCGCTCCAGTCCAGCACGGTTCCTTCCGGCACCATGGAGAACAGGGCCATCAGACCGATCAGCCAAGGCAAAGGCGTCAGCGGCAGCTTGCCGCCTGCTGCCTTTTCGCTTGGATGCGGCGCATCCGGCAGGATCATCGGCAGCGCCACCTGGAACAGGGCAAGGCAGACGGCTGCAAGCAGGAGGACATGGCCGGTCGCGCCGATAGCTGCGATCAGAATGCCACCCGTTGCCGAGCCAACCAGACCGCCGAGGCTCCAGAAGGCATGGCAGGACGACATGATCGAACGGCGCATCTTGCGCTCCACTTCGACCGCATTGGCATTCATTGCCACGTCCATCGCCCCTGTCAGCCCGCCGAACAGGAAAATTGCAACGGCGCCGGCCCAGATACTGCCAGCCAGAGTGACCAGTACGATGGTCGGGATGAACAGCAGCGTCGTCACCTTGACCACGGCGCTCGACCCGAAACGCGCGATCTGCATGCCGGCAATCGGCATGAGCACCAGCGAGCCGACGCCGAAGGCGAAAATCATCATGCCGAGGGCGGACTCGGACAGCGCCAGTGCATTGGCAAACAGCGGAATTTTCGGAACCCAGGCGCCGATCACCATGCCGTTTAGGAAAAACAGCAACGATACCGCCGCTCTTTCGCGTGTCACCAGCGGCGCCGGAGCTTGGGCCTGGGCAGCGATATTGCCAATATTCATTGTGATGCACTCCTCTGCAGTCCGCCGGCAATTTAATTTAATCGATTTAAACGGCAATCTCCAAAGCGGTTTAAAATCTCACATTTTGTTTCCATCGAACATGATTGTTCTGGTCATCCGATTTCGCAATTGACACCCGGGCGGCAAACGATGAGATGGCATCCGCGTCTCGCTTTTCCCGCGTGCGCGTCCATCCCTGAAAGGCCACCATTGTGAAGACCGCCATCGGTGCCGGCATCTTGCTGACCAGCTTCGCCTATTTCCTGTTTTCCGTGCACGACGGCATAATTAAGCTGCTGGTCGAAACGACGACGGTCTGGCAGATCCTGTTCTGCCGAAGCCTTACCATCCTGGTCGGGTGTCTCGCCATGGGTGGCAAAGGCCATTTGCGCGAAACGGTCGCATCGCCGGTGATCAAGCCTCTGCTGATCCGCAGCTTCATCCTTCTGGCCGCCTGGCTGTGCTATTTCAACGCCGCCAAGTTCCTGCCGCTTGCCGATATCACCACGCTCTATTTCGCCGCCCCCGTCGTTGCGATCCTGCTGTCGATCCCGATGTTGGGCGAACATGTGACCCTCCCGCGCTGGCTCGCTGTCGGCATCGGCTTTATCGGCGTGGTCATCGCGACCGACCCCACCGGCATGACGATCGAGTGGCCTGTCTATCTGGCGCTGCTCGCTGCCTGCCTCTGGGCCTTCGGCACCGTGTTGTTGCGCCGCACGGCCATGGGTGCCCGAACCATCATCCAGATGACCGTCACGAACTTCTTCTTCCTTGTGCTGACGGCGCCCATGGCCCTCAGCGCCTGGGTATCACCCGATAGTCCGGCCTTGCTGCTGCTGCTTGCGGTCGGCGTAATGGGCGGGGTGGGCCAACTCACTTTCTTCGAAGGCATGCGCCTTGCGCCGATCTCGGTCATTGCGCCATTCGAATATACCGCGCTGATCTGGGCATTCGTCCTCGGCTATGCCATTTGGGGCGACATTCCCGGCAACAACGTGATTGTCGGCGCCCTGCTGATTGCCAGCGCCGGCATCATCATCATTTTCGGCGAACGACGATTGATGCGCGCCTGATGCGCAGATCAACCAGCAGCAGGTCTGGGTTTCACGCTTGCCCGCTTGTTATTCGGATGTATAATTAGAGCAGGTGCGACAAACGTTCGCACCTCGCAGCCACTGCCGCGACTTATGCGGCCAGGCGTCCGGGAGGGCCGCATGACGAGACGCAGCTTTCATCGGGCCGGTGAAGCCGAACGGCGCAACGATCTGATCGCGGCCACACTGGACAGCATTTCCGAACATGGGCTTGAGGGCGCGACGGTACGCGACATCGCGGCACGCGCCGGGGTCACCGGCGGCCTGATCCGCCACTACTTTGCCGGCAAGGACCAGATGCTGCAGGCGGCCTATCGCGAAGTACTCGCGAACATGACCGAGACGGCCGTGGCAGCACTCGACGACGTGGACGCCGATCCGCATGCCCGTTTGCGACGCTTCATCATCGCCAATGTCAGCCCGCCGATCGCCGACTCCAAGGCCCTATCGCTCTGGGCAGCCTTCATCAGCCGCGTTCGTTCCGACGACGAATTCGCCCGTATCCACCGGGAAAACTACCTCACTTTCCTCGGCATTCTGGAAACCCTGATCTACGCCCTTCTGGAGGCGCAGGGTCGTCGCCCGGAACCGGATGAATGCCGCAAGCTCGCCATCGCCATCAATGGATTGATCGATGGTCTGTGGCTGGAATCCTCCCTGGCCAGCGATCTGTTTGCCGACCAGAGCCTCCAGCAGATTGCAATCGACGCGGTCGAAGCCCTGCTCGGTGGCCCATTCTTGAAAAACACGCCGGCATCGGCCTGACAGCGGACAATTACCCAATGCGTTATGCCTCCATCACCGAACGACTGGCCGGCCTCGGCTCCGGCAAATGGGCCATTCACATCGAAGCGCGCAGAAAAGAGTCAGAAGGCATCCCGGTCATCCAGCTGACCATCGGCGAACCCGATCTGCCGCCAGATCCGGCTTTGCTGGCGGAATGCACGCGCGCGCTCTATGCCGGTCGAACCCGTTATTCCAACGGACGCGGCGAAGCCTCCGTGGTCACCGCACTGGTCGAGAAATATCGCCAGCGCCGGCACGGTGTGACCGAGCGGAATGTCCTGTGCTTCCCCGGCACGCAATCCGCCTTGTTCGTCGTCCTCATGGGCCTGCTTGATGCAGGAGATGAAGTTCTGGTCGGCGATCCCTACTATGCAACCTACGAAGGCCTGATCGCATCGAGCGGGGCCAGGCTTTCCCCGGTAGAACTCAAGGTCGAAAACGGCTTCCATCTGGACGCCAGGGATCTGGAAGCGGCGATCACGCCGCGCAGCCGCGTTCTGCTCCTCAACACGCCGCACAATCCAACCGGGGCCGTCCTGACCTCTGAAGAAATCGCCGCCATCGGCGAGGTCTGCCGCGGCCATGATCTGTGGATCGTCTGTGACGAGGTCTACGAAGAACTGACCTTTGGCAAATCCTTCGCTTCACCCTTTGACAATCCGGATTTTGCCGAACGCACCATCGTGGTGTCCTCGATCTCGAAATCCCATGCCGCTCCTGGCTTTCGCAGCGGCTGGGCCGTTGGTCCGAGCGAATTTTTCGATCGTCTGCTGCCGGTCTCGGAGACCATGCTGTTCGGCGTTCAGCCCTTCATCGCCGACATGACGGCCATGGCGCTGTCGCAGCCGATCGAGACCTCCTCCATCATGCGGACAAACTACGAGCGCCGCGCCCGGCTGATGGCGAACCGCCTGAAGACGATCAGCACCCTGAGACCGGTCATGCCGGAAGGCGGTATGTTCATTGTCGTCGATGTCGGCGCGACCGGACTGACGGGCTATGAATTTGCCGCACGTCTGCTGGAAGAACAGCATGTCGCGGTCATGCCGGGCTCCTCTTTCGGCGAGGCGGCACGCCACCTTATTCGGGTATCCCTGACCGTATCGGACGAAAGGCTCGCAGAAGCGGCCGACCGCATGGTCCAACTCGCGCGCACTCTGGCCGCCGACGCCGCCTGAGCCGACCGGTCGGACGCTTTCCGCGACCGGGACGCACAAAAATCCCTGCTCTGGCACAGATCAATGCCTGTGGCCGGCCCCCTTGGCTACTGCCTTGAAATAAGGCATAAAAAGCCAATTCTCCCAGCCAAGGCTCGAAAGCATATCCGCCCAGACCAGTTTACTTGCCGGCACCACGTCGCATTGCAGCCTTTTTCTGCTTCAATTGTTGAATAGACGCCAGAAATTGTGCAAAGCCAACGCCCCAAGAAGACCCGCGGTTAAGGCACGCCCTGACAGCATTCTTTAACAGACAACCCGAGATCCAATTCATCCCATGACGCTGCATGTCCCGTCGCGCGACCTCGAAACCAAACAGATCGATCACAACGACTCGATCAGAGCTGCCTATTTCACGATCGAGGAGTTGCACGAAAGTGCGGCAGCCCTCGCGCGCGACGGCGCCAACGAATTGCCCAGTCTGACTGATTTCGACTTTTTTGCCCGCCACAAGGAAAACGAGCGGGAAATCCTGCGCGTCTACCGGGCGACAGCGGCCGATGTCGAGGCCGGGGCAACGATCACGCCGGCGGCGGAATGGCTGCTCGACAACCACTACGTCATCGAAGAGGCGATCCAGGAAGTCCGCCGCGACTTCCCGAAGAAATTCTATCGGCAACTGCCGACGATGAAGATCGGCAATCGCGAAATCCCGCGAACCATGGCGATGGCGTGGCTCTACGTCGCCCATACCCATTCGACCGTCTCGCAGGAAAGCATGACCGCACTGGTCGAGGGCTTCCAGCTGCACCAGACGCTCGAGATCGGTGAACTCTGGGCGCTGCCATCGATCGTCCGCTTCGTTCTCGTCGAAAATCTGCGCCGCATTGCCACCCGCGTGGATCGCTCGCGTCGCATGCGCCGCAAGGCCAACGAAGTCGCGGACGAGATCGTCCGCCTGAACGATCCGGTCACCGCCGCGGAATATCTGCGCCAGATCGAGCCGCTGGCCGACGACAATACCTTTGCCACCCAGTTCCTCTACCGCCTGCGCAACGGCTCGCAGAATACCAGCTTTGCCGTGACCTGGCTGGAGGACCGCCTGGAAGCCGCCGGTCGCACCGCCCAGGAGGCGATGGACGCCGAGCACAACCGCCTGTCCTCTGGCAATGTCACGATGGGCAACATCGTTCGTGGCCTGCGCGAGATCGACGACAAGGAATGGTCGGTCTGGGTCGAGGAAGTCTGCCACGTCGACAAGGTTCTCGGCCAGCATACCGACTATCGGGAGCTCGATTTCGGCTCGCGCAATGCCTACCGCAACACGATTGAAAAGCTTGCGCGTCGCTCCGACCGCTCCGAGATCGAAATCGCCCAGACCGCGATCGATCTGGCGACGGAAAATGCGCGCGCGACAGGCGACGTCCTGGATGTCGGAAGTTATTTCGTCGGCGCGCGTCGGCTGGAGCTCGAAGAGACGATCGGCTACAGCCGTCCATTGTCGCGTATCATCGCCGATGGCATCAAGCAGCTGAATTGGCTGTCGATCACCATTCCGGTCATCGGCCTGACGATAGCAGCCCTTTGGGTCATCGGCCACTTCCTGGTGCTCGCCGGCCTGTCGACACCACTGATCCTGCTGCTGCTCGCCATGGTCTCGTTGCCCGTCTCCGAAGGCGCGACCGGCCTGTTCAACACGCTGGTGACTTTCTTCGTCAAGCCGACCCGCTTGACCGGCTACGAGTTCAAGGACGGAATTCCGACGGAAGCACGCACCCTTGTGGTCGTGCCCTGCCTGATCTCCAAGCGCGACGATGTCGATGAACTGATCCGCAATATGGAAGTCCACTATCTGACCAATCCGCACGGCGAGATCTATTTCTCTCTGCTCAGCGACTGGAAGGACAGCCAGGTCGAAGAAACGATCGCCGATCTCGAGGTGCTGGACTACGCCAAGCGCGAAGTGGCGCAGCTCAGCGCCCGCTATGCAACCGACGGCAAGACCCGTTTTTATCTGCTGCATCGCCGCCGCCTCTACAATCCGGCCGAAGGCGCCTGGATGGGCTGGGAGCGCAAGCGCGGCAAGCTGCACGAACTTAACCTGTTGTTGCGCGGCGACCGTGACACCTCGTATCTGCCAGGCGCCAACATGGTGCCGGACAACGTCCAGTATGTGATGACCCTCGATGCCGACACGCGCCTGATGCGCGATGCCGTCACCAAGCTCGTCGGCAAGATGCACCATCCGATCAACCGGCCGGTGCACGACGAAAAATCGGGCCGCGTGATCAGCGGCTACGGCGTGCTGCAGCCGCGTGTCACACCGTCGCTGACCACCGGCAAGGATGCCTCGGTCTTCCAGCGCATCTTTTCGATGAACCGCGGCGTGGATCCTTATGTCTTCACCGTTTCCGACGTCTATCAGGACATTACCGGCGAAGGCTCGTTCACCGGCAAGGGCCTCTATCATGTCGACGCCTTTGAGCGCGCGCTCAAAGGCCGCATCGATGAAAACACCGTGCTCAGCCACGACCTTCTCGAAGGCTCGATGGCGCGTTGCGCCCTCGTCACCGACGTCGAACTGGTCGAGGACTTCCCGACCCGCTACGAAGTCGAGATCTCCCGCCAGCATCGCTGGGCCCGCGGCGATTGGCAGCTCCTCTCCTATATCGGCGACCCGGCCCGCGGCATCACCGCCCTTGCCCGCTGGAAGATGATCGACAACCTGCGTCGTTCGCTGACCCCGATCGCCTGGTTCATGGCATCGGTTCTCGGCTGGGCGACGATGGATCCCGTCGGCGCCACCATCTGGCAGCTTGTCCTGATCTTCAGCCTGTTCGTCGCGCCGACGCTCTCGCTTCTCTCCGGCATCGTGCCGCGCCAGACCGACATCGTTCCGGCCGCCCATTTCCAGACCCTCTGGTCGGAAATCCGTTCGATCAATGCCCAGGTCGCCCTGCGCATCGTCTTCATCGCCGACCAGGCCTGCATGATGGTCGACGCCATCGCCCGTTCGCTCTACCGCATGACGGTCAGCCGCAAGCTGCTCCTGGAATGGCGCACCGCCTCAAGCGTGCAGTCAGCCGCCCAGGGCTCCATCGGCTCCTACTACGACTCGATGCGTCATGCGCCGATCCTCGCCGTCCTGTCGGTCGGCGTCGCGGCGCTGCCCGGTGGCTATGGCTATCTGATCGGCCTGCCCTTCGCATGTCTCTGGGTGCTCTCGCCGCTGCTCGCCTGGTATGTCAGCCAGTCGGCCGAAACCGAAGACAGTCTTGAAGTTCCCGAACATGTCGCTATCGAACTGCGCAAGATTGCCCGCCGCACCTGGCGCTATTTCGAGACTTTCGTCACGGCCGGCGACAACTACCTGCCGCCGGACAATTTCCAGGAAACGCCGGAGCCGGTCGTTGCCCATCGCACCTCGCCGACCAATATCGGTGTCTATCTTCTCTCCGTCGTGTCGGCCCGCCATTTCGGCTGGTTGAGCTTCGAGCAGACGATCGAGCGCCTGGAGCAGACGATCGCCACCATCGAGCGCATGGACAAGTATCGCGGACACCTGTTCAACTGGTACCACACCGATACGCTGCAGACGCTTGGCCCTCGCTACATCTCGGCGGTCGACAGCGGCAATCTCGCCGGCCACCTGATCGCCATCTCATCCGCATGTCGTGAATGGGCCGAAGCACCCTCTGCCCATCTGCAGGGCAATCTCGACGGCATCGGCGATGTCGGCGGCATCCTCTTGGAAGTCCTCGCCCAGTTGCCGGACGACCGCAAGACTGTTCGCCCGCTCCGCCGTCGCCTGGAAGAGCGCATTGTCGGCTTCAACACGGCGCTTGCCGCCGTCAAGCGCGAGCACGAATTCGCCTCGATCCGCACCATCAACCTGGCGGTGCTTGCCCGCGACATCCAGAAGCTGGCAGCAAACCTGCATCACGAGGTCCGCTCCGACCAGAGCATCGAGGTGATCCGCTGGACGGAATCGCTGGTCGCCGTCTGCGAGGCCCACATTTCCGACACGGCCTTTGACCTGTCGAACATCGATCCGATCCGCCAGCGCCTCTCGCAACTCTGCGAAAGCGCCCGCGGCATCGCGTTTTCGATGGATTTCAGCTTCCTGTTCCGCCCCGAACGCCGCCTGCTGTCGATCGGCTACCGTGTCGATGGCCGTGAACTCGACGAAGCCTGCTACGACCTGCTGGCCTCCGAATGCCGCCTGACCAGCCTGTTTGCCATCGCCAAGGGTGACCTTCCGACCGAACACTGGTACCGCCTCGGCCGCCAGGTCGTGCCGATCGGCGCCCGCGCGGCGCTGATCTCCTGGTCCGGCTCGATGTTCGAATATCTGATGCCGCCGCTCGTCATGCAAGAGCGCCAGGGTGGCATCCTCAACCAGACCAACAATCTGGTTGTCATCGAGCAGATGAACCATGGCCGGCGTCTGAACATTCCCTGGGGTATTTCGGAAGCGGCCTTCAACGCCCGCGACCATGAGATGAACTACCAGTATACCAACTTCGGCGTTCCGACGCTGGGCCTCAAGCGCGGTCTCGGCCAGAACGCCGTCATCGCGCCCTATGCCTCGATCCTCGCCAGCCAGTATTATCCCGAAGCATCGCTGGAAAACCTCGAACGCCTGCGCAAGCTTGGCGCATTGGGCGCTTACGGCTATCACGATGCCGTCGATTTCACCCCGACCCGCCTGCCCGACGGCAAGAAATGCGCGGTGGTGTACAACTACTATGCCCACCACCATGGCATGTCGATCGCCGCCGTTGCCAACGTCGCCTTCAACGGCCGCTTGCGTACCCTCTTCCACGCCGATCCGGTGATCGAGGCGGCCGAACTGCTGCTTCAGGAAAAGGCCCCGCGCGAAATCCCGGTAATGAGCGCGAAATACGAGCCGCAGACCCCCGGCAAGGGCCAGGCCGATCTGTTGCGCGCCGAAATCCGCACCATCAACGATCCGGCCTCAAAGGACCGCGAAGTCGCCTTCCTGTCCAACGGACACTACTCGGTCATGCTGACGGCAACAGGGACCGGTTTCTCGCGCTGGAACGGCCAGTCCGTTTCCCGCTGGAAGGCCGATCCGACCGAAGATCGCTGGGGCACCTTCATCTTCCTGCGCGACACAGCATCCAGCCAGTGGTGGTCGGCCACGGCAACGCCCCGTCGCGCCGAAGACGAGAAATCCAAGGTTATCTTCGGCGACGACAAGGCCGAATTCTTCAAGACGGTCGGCGAGATCTCGACCACGGTCGAATGCATCGTCGCAACCGAGCATGACGCCGAAGGCCGTCGCCTGACGATCCTCAACACCGGCACCGAAGACCGCTTCATCGAAGTCACGTCCTATCTCGAGCCCGTCCTGGGTTACGACGATGCCGACAATGCCCATCCGCTGTTTTCGCGCATGTTCGTCAAGACCGAGATCGGCAAGCGTGGCGACGTCATTCGCGCCGAGCGCAACAAGCGCAGCCCGGACGATCCGGATATCTGCGTCGCCCACCTGATCGTCGACAATGCCGGACCGGGCCGCCCGACGGAATTCGAAACCGATCGCCGCGTCTTCCTCGGCCGGGGCCGAAGCCTCGCAGAAGCCGCAGCCTTCGATCCGGGTGCCACGCTGTCGGGTACCGATGGCTACACGCTCGATCCGATCCTCAGCCTGCGCCGCGTCGTTCGTGTCCCCGCCGGCAAGAAGGTCTCGGTAATCTTCTGGACGATCGCGGCCCCGAATCGTGAGGAAATCGACAAGGCGATCGACCGCTACCGCCACCCGGATGCCTTCAGCCATGAACTGATCCATGCCTGGACCCGCGTACAGGTCGAGTTGCGCCATATCGGCATCACCTCGCAGCAGGCCGCAGCCTTCCAGCATCTCGGCCGCTACCTGGTCTATCCCGACACGCATCTGCGGGCCGATCCGGAGACAGTGCGCACCGGCCAACGTTCGCAGTCGGCGCTCTGGCCGATGGCGATTTCGGGCGACTTCCCGATCTTTGCGCTGCGCATCAACGATGACATGGACATCGAGATCGCCCGCGAAGCCCTGAGTGCGCTGGAGTATCTGCGTCGCCGCGGGCTGGTGATCGACTTGGCAATCGTCAACGAACGCGCCACGTCCTATGCGCAGGACATGCAGCATGCGCTGGATCAGCTGGCGGAAAACCTGCGCCATCGTCTGCCGGATGGCGCCGGTCGCCAGCATGTCTTCACTGTGCGCAACGATCTCAACGACGAGACCGCAACCCAGGCCCTTCTCGGCGCTGCACGCGTCGTGCTGCATGCCCGAAACGGCAAGATCGTCGATCAGGTCAATCGCGCCGTGTCACTGTTTGCCACGCCGCGTGTACCCGATGGCGCCGAACCGGAATGGCCCGGCATCATCCCTGCCCTGCCGGCCCCGGTCGACAGCGCAGCCAGGCTCCCCGATGGCGGCGATCTCGACTTCTGGAACGGCTTCGGTGGCTTCTCCAGGGACGGCGGCGAGTATGTCGTGCGCCTGGCGGCCGGTTCGGCCACGCCGCAGCCGTGGATCAACGTCATCACCAACGAGCAGTTCGGCTTCCATGTCGCAGCAGAAGGCCCCGGCTTCACCTGGAGCCAGAACTCACGCGATTACCAACTGACCCCCTGGACCAACGATCCCGTCACCAACCGCCCGGGCGAGGCCTTCTATGTCGCCGACCTGGAAAGTGGCCGTACCTACGCACCCGTCAGTGCCTTGAACCTCGACAACACTGCGACCTACGAGACGCGTCATGGCCAAGGCTACTCCGTCTTTGCCAGCACGCATGACAATCTGGAAATCGAACTGACCCAGACAGTCGATCGGGAACGCCCGGTCAAGCTGTCCCGGCTTGTCCTGCGCAACACCGGCACGGAATCGCGGACTTTCCGCGTCTATGGTTATGCGGAATGGATCCTCGGCAACAACGGCCAGAAGACCGCGCCCTTCGTGCTGTCGACCTATGACGAGGAGACTGGCGCGCTTCTGGCGAGCAACCCCTTCGACATCAACTATCCGGGTCGTTTTGCCTTCCTCGCCGGCCCCTCGGCGCCGGTCGGCCACACGTCCAGCCGCCGCGAATTCATCGGCCGTCATGGCACGATCAAGCTGCCGCAAGCCTTGGCCCGGACCGCCAAATTGTCCGGTTCGATCGAAACCGAAAGCGATCCGTGCGCGGCACTCGCCTTCGATATCGACATCGGCGCCGGCCAGCAGCGTGACCTGACCTTCCTGCTCGGGGAAACCGACACGGCCGAAAAGGCGACAGCATTGGTCACGGCCATGCGCGGCGTCGATTTCGACAGCGTGCTGGAGGCCAATCGCAGCTTCTGGAACGGCTTTACCGGCCAGTTGCAGGTCTCGACTGGCGACAAGGCCTTCGATCATCTCGTCAATCGGTGGCTGCCCTATCAGGCGCTGGCATGCCGTATTTTCGCCCGTGCCGGCTTCTACCAGGCAAGCGGCGCCTTCGGCTTTCGTGACCAGTTGCAGGACACGCTGGCCTTCCTGCTCCAGCAGCCATCGCTGGCCCGCAAGCAGATCCTCAATGCCGCCGCCCGCCAGTTCATCGAAGGCGACGTGCAGCATTGGTGGCTGCCGCAAACCGAGGCCGGCGTGCGCACGCATATCTCCGACGACGTCGTCTGGCTGGGCTATGCCATCGACCAGTATGTCTCCGCCACGGGTGACACGGCCATTCTGGACGAAAAGATCGCGTTCATCGAAGGACCGGAACTGCGCATGTCGCAGCACGATGCCTTCTTCCAGCCGACCCGCTCGGAAGAACAGGCTGACCTCTACGAACATGCCGCCCGTGCGCTGGATCTCGCGATTACCCGCACCGGCGAACATAACCTGCCGCTGATCCTCGGCGGCGACTGGAATGACGGCATGAACCGCGTCGGCGCCAAGGGCCAGGGCGAAAGCATCTGGCTCGGCTGGTTCCTCGCCGCCACGCTCAAGGCCTTCCTGCCTTATGCCGAAGCGCGCAAGGATACCGCCCGCAGCGAACGCTGGGCCGCCCATATCGACACGCTGAAGGCAGCGCTCGAAACGGCGGGCTGGGACGGCGAATACTATCGTCGTGGCTATTTCGACGACGGCACGCCGCTCGGCTCGGACGCATCGCTGGAATGCCGCATCGATTCGATCGCGCAGTCCTGGAGCGTTCTGTCGGGCGTGGGCCAGCCGGACCATGTCGAAAAGGCGCTCGATGCGGCCGTATCCAAGCTGATCGATGACGAAGGTGGCATTGTCCGCCTGTTCACCCCGCCTTTCGACAAGGCACCTGTCGATCCGGGTTATATCAAGGCTTATCCGCCGGGTGTGCGCGAAAACGGTGGCCAGTATACCCATGCGGCCATCTGGCTGGGTCTGGCGCTGGCAAAAGCCGGCCGCACCCGTGATGCCTGGCGCGTGTTCGGCCTGCTCAACCCGATCAACCATGCGCTTGATGCCGAAGCTGCCGAACGCTACCGCGTCGAACCCTATGCCGTCGCCGCCGATATCTACGGTGGCGAGGCCTATGTCGGCCGTGGCGGCTGGACATGGTACACGGGCTCGGCCGGCTGGCTCTATCGCTTCGCCGTCGAAGGCCTGCTCGGGATCAGCCGCAAGGGCAGCCAGCTCTTCGTCAATCCGGCTCTGCCTGACCACTGGAACGGTTTCGAAGCCAATGTGACCCTTGATGGCCGCACCGTGGCGATCGCCGTCACGCGCGCAGACAAGGGCGCCTACGCGATCACCGTCGATGGCAAGAAGGTTGCAAGCCCGGAAAAGGGCGTCAAGCTCGGCAAGGCGAAGTGATCTTCGCCTGAAGTCTTCAGACTGAACGAAAGAAGCCCCGCCGATCGCTCGGCGGGGCTTCTTTTATTCTGCAATCCCAAACGGAATGTCAGGCGCCGTAGACGATCAGCAAATCCTTGGCATCGATCTGGTCGCCGGTGCGCACCAGAACTTCAGCAATTGTGCCATCCTTTTCCGCATGCAGTGCGGTTTCCATCTTCATCGCTTCGATCGACACCAGCACATCGCCCGACTTGACCGTCTGGCCGGCGGTGACTGCAACGGTGGAGATAACACCCGGCATCGGTGCGCCGAGATGCGCCGCATTGCCGGCTTCCGCCTTGCGACGAACGGCACTGGAGGCACCACGATTGCGATCAGGAACCTTGATCGGCCGCGGCTGGCCATTCAACTCGAAGAACACCTTGACCATGCCCTTCTCGTCAACTTCGGCCTGCGCCTGGTTGAGCACGACCAGGGTCTTGCCCTTCTCGATGTCGGCAAACAGCTCTTCGCCCGAAGCCAGACCGTAGAAATAGGCCGGCGTCGGCAGAACACTGACAGGACCATAGGTATCGGCCGCCAGCGCATAGTCGGTGAAAACCTTCGGATACATCAGATAGGAAGCAAACTCGAAGTCATCGACCTTGCGCTCGAGTTTGTCCTCGATCGCCTTGCGCTCTGCCACGAGATCCGCTTCCTCCAGCAGGGAGCCTGGAACCGCCGTATAGGGCTTTTCACCTTTCAGCGCCTTCTTCTGCAGGCCTTCCGGCCAGCCGCCCGGAGGCTGACCAAGATCGCCCTTCAGCATCGACACGACCGATTCCGGAAAGGAAACGTCCTTGGCCGGATTGACCACATCGGCTACTGTCAGGTCCTGGCTGACCATCATCAGCGCCATGTCGCCGACGACCTTCGACGACGGCGTCACCTTGACGATATCACCGAACATCTGGTTGGCATCGGCATAGGTCTGCGCTACCTCGTGCCAGCGGGTCTCCAGACCCAGCGAGCGCGCCTGCTCCTTGAGATTGGTGAACTGGCCGCCGGGCATCTCATGCAGATAGACCTCGGATGCGGGTCCCTTGAGATCGCTTTCGAAAGCCGCATACTGGTGGCGGACCGCTTCCCAGTAGAAGGAAATCCGGCGGATCCATTCCGGATCGAGATCCGGGTCGCGTTCCGTGCCGCGCAGGGCCTCGACGATCGAGCCAAGGCAAGGCTGTGAGGTATTGCCCGACAGGGCGTCCATCGCCGCATCGACGACATCGACACCGGATTCGACGGCCGCAAGCACGGTTGCAGCAGCAATGCCGGATGTATCATGGGTGTGGAAGTGGATCGGCAGGTCTGTCGCCTCGCGCAGCGCCTTGAACAGCACACGCGCCGCAGCCGGCTTCAGCAGGCCGGCCATGTCCTTGACCGCAATGATATGCGCACCCGCCTTATCGAGTTCGGCGGCAAGCGACGTGTAATATTTCAAATCGTATTTCGGACGCGCCGAATTGAGGATGTCGCCGGTGTAGCAGATCGCCGCTTCGCAGATCTTGTTCTCTTCGGCCACCGCATCCATCGAAACGCGCATGTTTTCCACCCAGTTCAGGCAGTCGAACACACGGAACACATCGATACCGCCGGCTGCCGCCTGACGGACGAAATACTTCACCACATTGTCAGGATAGTTCTTGTAGCCGACGCCGTTTGCGCCACGAAGCAGCATCTGCAGCAGGAGATTCGGCGCATCTTCACGAACCTTCGCCAGCCGTTCCCAAGGATCTTCCGTCAGGAAGCGCATGGAAACGTCGAAGGTGGCACCACCCCAGCATTCCAGCGAAAACAGGTTCGGCAGTGCGCGCGCATAGGTCCCTGCGATGCGGGCGATATCATAGGTGCGCATACGGGTCGCCAGCAGTGACTGGTGGCCGTCACGCATTGTCGTGTCGGTCACAAGAATACGGTTCTGCGCCCGTACCCATTCACCGAACTTCTTCGGACCGAGTTCGTCCAGCTTCTGCTTCGTGCCCGGACGAATATCGCCCGGCGTGAACGGCACCACCGGCTCGGCGATTTCCTTAGACGGCTTCGGCCGGCCCTTGGCTTCCGGATGGCCGTTGACGGTCACGTCGGCGAGATAGGTCAACAGCTTGGTCGCACGGTCCTGGCGCTTGACCTGCTGGAACAGTTCCGGCGTCGTGTCGATGAAACGCGTCGTGTACGTGTTGTCCCTGAATTTCTCGTGCGTGATGATCGCCTCGAGGAAGGTCAGGTTTGTGGCAACGCCACGGATGCGGAATTCGCGCAGCGCCCGGTGCATGCGGGCAATCGTCTCTTCCGGGCTCGGCGACCACGCGGTGACCTTCTCCAGAAGCGGATCATAGAACCGGGTAATGACCGCACCGGAATAGGCCGTGCCACCGTCCAGGCGGATGCCGAAACCGGTCGCGCCGCGATAGGCGGTGATGCGGCCATAGTCGGGAATGAAGTTCTGCTCCGGGTCTTCCGTGGTGATGCGGCACTGCAGCGCATGACCGTTGAGCTTGATGTCTTCTTGGCGCGGCACGCCCGATTCCGGTGTGCCGATGGCGTAGCCATCGAGAATGTGGATCTGCGCCTTGACGATATCGATGCCGGTCACGACCTCGGTCACGGTATGCTCGACCTGGATACGCGGATTGACCTCGATGAAGTAGAACTTGCCGGTATCCATATCCATCAGATACTCGACCGTCCCGGCGCCGACATAGTTCGTCGCCTTGGCAATCTTCGTCGAATAGTTCGCCAGTTCCTGCCGCTGCGCTTCGCTCAGATAAGGAGCCGGAGCACGCTCGACGACTTTCTGGTTGCGGCGCTGGACGGAGCAGTCGCGCTCGAACAGATGCACGACATTGCCATGGGTATCTCCGAGAACCTGGCTTTCGACGTGGCGGGCCCGCTCGACCAGCTTTTCCAGGTAGACTTCGTCCTTGCCGAAAGCGGCCATCGCCTCGCGCTTGGCTTCAGTGACTTCCCTCGCCAGATCCTTCGGATCTCCGATGGCGCGCATGCCGCGCCCGCCGCCGCCCCAGGAGGCCTTCAACATCACCGGATAGCCGATCTCCTCGGCCATCCTGGCGACGACCGCCATATCGTCCGGCAGCGGCTCGGTCGCCGGGACCACCGGCACGTCGATCTCGATCGCAAGGTTGCGTGCCGCCACCTTGTTGCCGAGTCGGCGCATGGTATCGGCACGGGGGCCGATAAAAATGATACCTGCATCGTTACAGGCGTCTACAAATTCAGGACTTTCCGACAGCAGCCCATAGCCTGGATGGATGGCATCGGCACCCGACAGCTTGGCGACGCGGATCACTTCCTCGATGGAGAGATAGCTTTCGATCGGTCCAAGATCACGGGCCAGATGTGGGCCGCGACCAACCTGGTAACTCTCGTCCGCTTTGAAGCGATGGAGAGCCAGTTTGTCCTCCTCCGCCCAGATCGCAACCGTTTTTATGCCCAGTTCGTTTGCGGCGCGAAACACGCGGATTGCAATTTCGGAACGGTTGGCGACAAGGATCTTGGATATTGGCAATTCGGTCTCCCCAAAACGATATGCCAGGGCATTGTGCACCTGCGAAGAAAATTCATAGCGCGTTGTTTTAGGAAGTTCAATTTACCTTGAGCGGCTATCTGAAATTTGCCGTCGTCCTCAGGTTACCAGCCCGAGCCGGAAGGCAAGCGCCACGACATGCTGCCTGTTCTTAGCGTTCAGCTTGTCCTGGATACCGTTCATGTACCAATCCACCGTGTGATTGGAGATTTTCAGGATCTTGCTGATCTCGTTCGAGGTCAGGCCATCGGCCAGATAGCTGAGCACTTCCATCTCCCGTCGGGTCATTCGCGCGTCGATCGCCTTCGCAGAATCCACATCCCCTTCCCGGGTCAGTTCAAGCAACCGCCAGAAGGCCTTTTTTGCCACCGCGTCGAACAGGCTGATTTCGATCGGCGACAGATCGATCGGCTTTCCGCCGACGGTCATGTTGCCGAGCAGACCGGTCCGGCCATGCACCGGAAAGATGTAACCGTCGAGCAGGCCGAAACGCATGCCGTCCATCAACATGCGCTCCATGCGCTTGCGATGCGGATCGGCACGGAAAGCATGAGCCGTGTCACGCCAACGAAAGCCCGACTGCGCTTGCGACAGATAACGGATGGTCGGATCGATCAGCACATATTTCTTGGCAATATAAATCTGCGGCCAGCCCTCCGGCCAGCGCCCGCACAGCACAAGCTCCAGCGGATTTTCGTCAGGCTTTGGTTGCCGCACCAGCCCGTAATAGTCGAATCCATAAGCGGCAACGAGTTTTTCCAGCTCTTCCACGACCTCGGTCGCTGACCTGCATTCATCCGCGACGACCAAAAAATGCAATAGCTGGTTAATATTCACCCAGACCCCCTGAATAACTGTGTGCTTATAAAATCACGAAAAAGCCACGAGGCTCGTCATTCTGAATGAACCAACGCAATATGAACAAATATTATCATATTGCGTTAGGAGGGTATTAAAAATCGACCACAAAATTTCGTAGGGCTTGCATGAAACGGATCATCCGGTTTCTGCCGGTACATCGGCTACTGCGAGTATCGCCAGCCTGCTGGGATCGCCTCTGCCCGGATCGCCTCAACCAGTACAGCCATTGCAGGAATCCAGCGCTTTCCTCTTGTCAGACGAAGCGAAAACCGTTTGAAGCAGATCACCACTGAGCATCCATCTGGAGGTAAACGCGATTGTCCCTGATACAGGTATATTTCAAGGCCCTGAAATATCTTGCGACCTATCGGCTGCGTGTGTCCTTTGTTGTGCTCGCAAACGTCGTTCTCGCGGCCATAACCATCATCGAGCCCATTCTGTTCGGCCGCATTATCGATGCGATATCGGAGAAGCGTGACGCGAGCTCGATTTTGATCGCCTGGGGCTGTTTCGGCATTTTCAACACGGTCGCCTATGTGCTCGTTGCCAGACAGGCCGATCGCCTCGCCCATGGCCGCCGCGCCGACCTGCTGACCGAGTCCTTCGGCAAGATCATCTCGATGCCCCTGCGCTGGCATCAGCAACGGGGCACCTCGAACGCCCTGCATACGCTTCTGCGCGCCGGCGAGACGCTGTTCGGCCTCTGGCTCGAATTCATGCGAACCCACCTTGCAACCGCCGTTGCCCTAACGCTGCTGATACCAACCGCATTTTCGATGGATGTTCGCCTGACCTCGGTGCTGATCGTGCTCGCCATTCTGTACGTCATCATCGGCAAGACCGTGATGAACCGCACCAAAGAAGGTCAGGCCTCGGTCGAGAGCCACTATCACACCGTCTTTTCCCACGTCAGCGACTCGATCAGCAACGTTTCGGTGCTGCACAGCTACAACCGCATTGAAGCCGAAACCCGGGCGCTCAAGGAATACACGACGAAACTTCTCGCAGCCCAGTATCCCGTCCTAGACTGGTGGGCGATTGCCGGTGCGTTGAACCGGATCGCCTCGACGCTCTCCATGCTGATCATCCTGGTGATCGGCACGATGTTCGTCCAGAGCGGCCAGCTCAAGGTCGGCGATGTCATCGCCTTTACCGGTTTTGCCGGTCTGCTGATTGCCCGTCTCGACCAGATGATCACCTTCGCCAACCAGATTTTCGAGGCGCGCTCGAAGCTCGAGGACTTCTACCAGCTGGAAGACGCCGTTCAGGACCGCGAGGAATCGATCGGGGCGACGGAACTGAACAATGTGAAAGGCGACGTCGAATTCCGCAATGTGTCCTTCGACTTCGCCTCCACCACCCAGGGCGTGCGCGACGTTTCCTTCCGCGTTCAGGCAGGCCAGACGGTCGCGATCGTCGGCCCGACGGGTGCTGGAAAG
>ERZ1034401.127-NODE-127-length-20893-cov-3.686774_pt1 | contig 20893 bp, 19 predicted proteins | sample MGYA00520601_ERZ1034401 | MGnify/ENA primary metagenome ERZ1034401 (study PRJEB33736, sample SAMEA104288476) | Azolla filiculoides | biome: Urban; feature: water surface; material: ditch water | place: Netherlands | collected 2014 ... | reverse complement strand
CGCTGCCCCTCAGGCCTCTCTGGTCTTGTGCTTCGGCTGATGATGCGCCGGCCGGAGCAGGCGATGGATCATCGTGCCGAGCCGCCGTCTCATGCTGCGCAACACCCGGCTCCACACCAAAGTCTGCTCGTCGAGAAAGATGACATTGACCGGCAACGACGACATGGTCCGCTCGTCGGCGCGCAATGGCCCATCCGGATCGCTCACTTCATAGAAGCATTCATAGTCCGGCCATGTATAGCCGTCTTCCCATGTCCAGCAATTATGCGCCTGGTAATGCTGCATCAGCCGCGCGCCGAGCGCCTTGTCGGTCGCCAGCAAGGCCGATGGCGCACCGAGGCGGGGGACGTTTCGCTCCATGAAATAGAGCACACGGTCGCTGACATAACTGCTGACGAACATCCGGAAATCGCGCTGGCGCTTGACATGCGAGACAGCCCGAAACACCTGCACATGCTCTTCATGGCCGTATTCGCCCCAGGGATTGTGGGTGACGACGACGTCTCCCGCCTGCAGATGTTCCTCCAACGCCGCCGTCAGCAGGTGGAAGTTTTTCGCATAGGCATCGCTGTTGCGATCGCAGCGGATGCCATAGACGGTCTCCTCGGGCTTGCGCCAGTTCGTCGTCTGGTAGGTATTGGATTCGACAATGGCGAGATCGACCACGGTTTTCAGCGGAAAGTCCTGAAACACCGTCCGGCGACCATGGCTGATATCGCCGCTATTGGGCGCCTCGTTGTAGCAGATGATGATTTTCTTCGCCGATGCCAGGATCGAACTCGCCCAGAGAACCTCGTCATCCGGATGTGCCATGACCACCACGGCCCCTTTGAAATCATCCAGTGTCATCATCAGGAAACATCTCTGTCTTGCGTCATGATCGTCGGGCTGGATCCGCGTCCATTTTGTCCGGCGCCCCCGACGTGATCGCATCCGCAACAAGGCCGGCGTCAAAAAGCCGGGCCCCGTTCTCACGCGTCGCATCCATCGTCCCGCACCAATCGCCGCGTCGTCTACAGGCGTTGGTGACGCGCCATCAGGGCGCAACGGTTACAAGTCTCGGCCGGCGATGGACCGGCGCAAGTGGGAAGTAGAAAAGGCTGATTTTATTGAGATCAGGTTATCAGGGTGGTTGTATCCACCGTGTTTCTGCGCGGATCGCGAATAATTGATCGAATACGGCGGCAATGCAGCGGTTTTTTCCATCCTCTACCAGACGAGCTCGCCCCGCCGGCCAGCCTGTTTGTCTGCCGGCATGCCTGCCTGCGTCGACAGTATCGACGGCAGCGACCTCGATCAGCTTCCTGATTGCCGGCGCCGGGTGTTGCGCCGCCGATCGACCCACGGCGGTCCCTCACGCCTTGGCGCGTCAGGCGATGCCGCGGTAGAACAGATGACGCCCGATCTTGCGTTCCATGAAGGCGCGGGGTGATTTGCGTACCCAGTCGGGACTGCCGATCGATGTGGAGTGATAATGCAAGACGGCGTCGGTGAGGTGATTGATCTTGCCCGCCAGGGCCTCGCCGGCGACGACAAGGCATTCATCGAAGTCGCGGTCCGCGCCAGGTTGAAGATGGATGATCTTCGCCCGGTTTGGATCTCTGGCGTTCCAGCAGGAAAATTGCCGGTGTTGCAGGCAGACCGCGATGATGCTGTCGGGGTAGCGGGGCGACGCTTTGCGGTTCAGGATGACCTCGGCCACCGCCTCGCGCCCCATCTCGCTTTCGCTGCGTGCCTCGCCATAGATCGTCCGCGCCAGGATCAATTGCTCGTCGCCGGTCGGCATGTCCACCGGTGTTAGAGCGCGGATCGACGCAACCCGGCTCAGATCGAAAGCTTCGGTGCGCACGGTGTCGCCCTGATTGCCGCCGATACAGGTCAGCTTGCGCGAACTTTCCATGCGGCTGAGCGCGAAACAGACATGCCCGGTTGTGCCGGTATCCTTGCCGGGATGAAGCACGACGACCGCGCCTTCCAGTGCCGCCTGCACCTTGGGGTCGGTCAGTCCGCCCTTGCGTAACTCGACGGAGCCCCAGGTCTTCCAGCTTTTTGCCGTGGCGGCCTGTTCGACGACAGATGCGCCCGCCTGCGACAGACACCAGGCGACAAACGCGCCACACCACGGTTCCACGGTAGGCGGACGATATGACGTCGCGTTGAAATAGTCCTTCACCCGGGTTTTGCCGGCCGGCGTCGTTTCGCTGACATCCGCCCGTGCCCAGAACGTCTCCTCGGTTTGCGCGATGGCCACCCATGGCATTCCGCCCGCAACGGCGCTCACCGGCGGAATGGCAAATTCGGGAAAATGTTGTTTCAGCTTGGAAAAGCCGACCTGGAACGCCTCGTTCAACACGGCGGCCGTCTTCTCGACGAACTCGTCCACCGTGGTCGCATGGCCGGCAAGCCCCTGCTGCAGGAAACGCCGGCGACGGCTGATCAGTGCCTCCCGATCGCCAGGCGCCGGATAAAATGGCGCAAGCGCGTCGGCAACCGGCGTCTGCGCATTGCCCTCGACATGCATCCGGTCGATGGCAAATGCCGCTTTTGCCCCGACAAGGCGTGCCTGGAGCAACAGCAGGAAGCTGGGAATGAAGCTCTGCTCCGGCTCGGCAATGTCGGCGGCAACGGCCTCCGCCTCCAGAGCCTCCCAGTCGCGCTGGGTGAGGAACTGCGCCGCCGTGACCTGCGAAAGCGGGTTGAACCGTTGAAACGGCCCATATCCGGCCGCCGGATTGGCGGCGACAAAGTCCGCCCATTCCTCCTCGGTAATCTGGAACGGCCCGATGGCCGACGTTCCAGGCAGCCGGTTGCCGAACTTCGTCAACTCGCTTTCGATCCAGGCCAGCGCGATCAGATAGTCCGCAAGGATCGCCGGCGCTCCGTCCGTTTCGCTGGCATGTGCCTGGATTTCCGTCCGGGCGCAGTGCTTGACGAATACGTCCTCGTCCACCGGCGGCACATCCAATGTCTTCAGCGGGCCGACATGCCCGATTTCGATCCAGCCGCTGTTGCCCACAGCGCCTGGGGTCGGCCTGTAGGTGACATGGCGCCAGCCCTTGGGTGCCGATACGTTCTGATCCGATGAAAGGTCGAGGTAGATCGTGTCGTCGATGGAAAGGACATTAACCAGAGCGGAGTCCGTCGATGGCTCTTGATAGAGCCGTGCCCGACGTTTCTGGCCAGACGCCACTACGACATAGACTTGCTCCATGGCCGGCTCCTATTGTGGGGCTGTGGTTTCTAATTTCTGCACGAGTTCTGCGCTCAGAGACCTATTCTGTTTCGCAGTGGCGGCCTGCATGCCGTACAGGTTTCTCGCCTCAGCGATCCTGTCGCGCAGTTCCGGCGTGTTCAGCGTCACCGTCGCCTTGTCGAGGGCGGGAAGCTTCTTGATCACGGCGTTCAGGTCGTCGATCAGGCCGGAAAACCGGTTCGGATTGTCGCGCATCACCACTGCCTCGTAGTAGTTCTGTACGCCCTTGTCGGGATCGCCCGGCTTGCAGCCCGATGTGGCCAGGTATTCGAACTCTGCCCTTTGCAGCGGGCCGCTATTGCGAGAGCCCAGGGTGTCGCGATAGTTCTGAATGCCCGCCAGCGTGTCAGCCCCGGGCTTCCCGTCATCCGGCACGCAGATCGCGCGTTGCACCAGCTTGATTTCGGCTTCCGTATAGCCGCTGTCCTTCGGAAAGATCGTGTCGCATTCCTTGCAGGAAACCTTGCCGCGGTCCGGCTGCTGATTCGCCTGCATGCCCGCCGTGGCAGGACCTTTGCCCGACTTGAAGGCGCTGATCGCGTCCACTTCCTGCTGCACGCTATCGGCCAGCGATTGCGGCGCGATGCCGGAGGCGGCGGCGAGTGCATAGGTGTTGGCGTCCAGCACGATCGTCTGAGGCGTGCAGATCCGCAGATAGCCGCGCAGCGCGAAGACCATTTCCGGACTTTTCGAGAATGTCACCTGCATGAACTGGCGGCGGAACTCCAGCCGCCGCTCGTAGACGATCCGCTTGATCGTGCTGCTCTCCAGCCCCATCAGCATGGAATTGTTGAACGCGTCATAGAGCGAACTGGTCAGCCCCAGTGCCTGGGCGACATAGGCGATCGTGTCTGTGCTGGCGCTGGCGATCGTCAGCACGCTGGTTGCCGCGCTGCCGATCGCCACAAGCGAGGAATGCACGCGTCCGGCCTCGGCCCGCTTGGTGTCGATCCACGCCAGATAGTGGTCGCATCGCCCGTCGATATCGTTGAAGCCGGCCTGCACCAACATCGAGTAGTCGCTGCAATGGGCCGAGGTGCCGCTGCGCTGCAGATGGGTCTGGTTGCAGAGTTCGCCGAAGTAAGAGGCAATATTGTTGGTCGCCAGCGACGTCTGGCTGGAATACAGGTCCTGCCCGATACCTCTGTTGCCAAGCGCTGGAGTGCAGCCGGCGACCAGGCACAGCGTGATGATAAAGAATATTCGCCGCAGCATCACGATCATGTCCTTTCAATTAAGACATGAAAGAAAATCTGCGCTCCCGCATGACGTGCGTCAATTGAATTTTATCAGAAGTTGAATAAATAATTCGACCTGCCCAAAGCCTCTCCCGAGTACAGGAGAGATTTTATTCGGCGTATTCAAATAAAATATTGATGTTAAATGATTTTATGCGGTGAATGATGACGTCAACTCATGTTTTATATTCGCGCTTTACGTGCATTAGGTTGCGTCGAGAGGAGACATTCAAGGCTGTCGGGCGATCAGCTTCACCCCTTGATCGCGATCCCGGCCTCGATCGCCGCCGCGATAAACGCCTTGCGGGCATCCTCGTCAGTCTTCTTGCCGGCATCGACCGCCGCGCAGACCAGCAAGGCGGTGTCGAGGGCTTTCCCGTCTTCCACGGGCCAGTCCTCGATCAGCGCCCAGCAGGCGGCCATGGTGCTGTCGATGGTGACATCGCCACCGTCTTCTCCGATGGCGAGGGTCACGGGCTGGGTCCAGGTCTTGTGCATGGTTTTGGCTTTCGAAAGGCGCGTCTCGCAACAGGAAAGGGCCGGCATGCGGCCCCGTTTCGTTCTCTATAGAGCCAAGCGCGCCATCCCGTCACTACACTATCTGTACTGGACGGCCGGTTGCCACAGGCTCATAGTCGGCGCCTGCAGGGATCTGTGCGGAGGATCGGCAATGTCGAATGACGGCTATCACCAGTTTTGCCCCGTGGCCAAGGCCTGCGAATTGCTGGAGCCGCGCTGGACCATGCTCTTGCTCTGCGAGATGTGGTCCGGCTCGACCCGTTTCAACGAGATCCAGCGCGGCGTGCCCGGCATATCGCCGACGCTGCTGTCCAAGCGCCTGCGCGAGATGGAGGAGCGCGGCCTGGTCGAGCGCCGGGAAAGCCTGAACGGCAGCGAGGTGCATTACCGCACGACCACCATGGCCAACGAACTGGAGCCGATCGTGCATGCGCTCGGCGAGTGGGCCCATCGCAATGTCGATACCGAGGTCACGCTGGAACATCTCGATGCCCGGCTTTTGATGTGGAACATCCGCCGCAAGGTCGATGCCGGTTTCCTGCCGCCGGGCCGACGGTCGGTGATCCAGTTCACCTTTCCCGATCTGCCGCGCGAGGATCAGAGCTTCTGGCTGGTCGCCAAACCGGGCGAAGTCGTCGACCTCTGCTCGATCGACCCGCGTTACAATGTCGATCTCTTCATCCGCGCCGATCTCTACGCCATGACCGCCGCCTGGATGGGCCATTCGACATACCACGCCGAGATCGCCCGTGAACGCATCGCCCTGATCGGCGATCGTACGCTCGCCGCCACCATCGACCGCTGGCTGGTCCGCAGTTCCTATGCTGCGGTTTGCCCCAGCAATTCCAGGAAAAGCGCGTAAGCGGTTTTCCGTCTACAAATGCAGCGCCAGTTTCCAGCAAAGCCGACAAATGAGACGATCGTCATGCTCGGCCTTGTGCCGAGCATCTGCCGGGGGCAACGAAAGACGCCGAGTTAGCAAATAAAAACAACACTGCGGCAAAGCCCAGCAGACCCTCGGGACAAGCCCGAGGGTGACGGCGAACGCGGTGAACCGTTTGTCCGCAGAGACACCGCCGCCGCTCGCCCCCCTCCACTACACTTACTGTATCGCCCGCTACACTTCCTGCACTGGCCGCAACCATGGTCCCGGGCGCATTCTTGGCATCAGCAGGCCAGGGCTTTGCCAGGGCATTGAAAGCCGGCCTGTCATCCGATCAACCAATCCAAGGAAACATGCCATGCCATCCCCCCAATCCTCAGTTCACCCGTCGTCATCGTCAGCCTCCATGCCGCCCGGTTCGGTTGCTCCGATGGCCGATCTTGCCGCCGTCAAGGCGCGCCAGCAGGGCGCCTGGTCGTCCGGCGATTATGCCGTGATCGGCACGACGCTGCAGATCGTCGGCGAAAACCTGTGCGAGGCGCTTGACTTGCATGCCGGCAGCCGCGTGCTCGATGTCGCCGCCGGCAATGGCAATGCAACGCTCGCCGCCGCCCGCCGCTGGTGCGACGTCACATCGACGGACTATGTGCCGGCGCTGTTGGAAAAGGCCAAGGCGCGGGCGAAAGCCGAAGGTCTCGACATTGCCTTCCAGACGGCCGATGCTGAGGCGCTGCCCTTTGCGGACAACAGTTTCGATGCGGTTCTGTCGACATTCGGCGTGATGTTCACGCCGGATCAGGGCAAGGCGGCGACCGAAATGCTGCGCGTGGTCAAGCCCGGTGGCCGCATCGGCCTTGCCAACTGGACGCCGGAAAGCGTCATCGGCCAGCTGTTTGCCACCCTCGGCCGCCATCTGCCGCCGCCGGCCGGCGTCAAGTCGCCGGCGCTCTGGGGCACGCGGGCAAGGCTGGCGGAACTGTTCGAGGATGCGGAACGCATCGAAACCACACAGCGCAGCTACACTTTCCGTTATCGCTCGCCGGCCCATTGGCTGGATATTTTCCGCACCTGGTACGGCCCGGTCCACAAGGCCTTTGCCAGCCTGCCGGATGACGCAGCCCGTGCCGCGCTCGAGCGCGACATCCTCGCCGTGATCAACCGCTCCAACCGGGCCGAGGACGGCACGCTGGTCATGCCGAGTGACTACCTCGAGGTCATCGTCACCGCCCGCTGAGGCGACCGGTCGCCGCAACAGGTATAGACAGGATGAAAGCCGTCGGAGCCCTCCGGCGGCTTTTCCGCGTCCTGCCCTTGCGCGACAACGACTTCATGAGACAGCCATCTTGACTTGACGTCCATCTGGGTCCATTTGCCCCTTATGGGTGCGCCGCAACAAATGCCACCCGAACCGAGGACAGGAAGATGAACCCCGACAGTCGAAGTTCGACGTCTGATAGCCCGCGAACAACGGTCATCTAGCCCTCGTCGAGGCGCCCGGTGACCGCGAGGTCGCCAAGGAGTGCCCCATGCTGCGCAATTTTTCGCGTCAAGCCGATCATATCGTGTCTGCAGATCCTGCTGCCGTCGAGCCGACACCCGTCATCTGGTTCGACCTGCTCAATCCCGCAATCGACGAAAGCCGCGCGGTCGAAGCGGCCCTCGACATCGCCATCCCGACCCGTGACGAGATGGAGGAGATCGAGCTTTCCGCCCGTCTCTATCAGGAGGATGGCGCCGAGTTCATGACGATGACGGCGCTTGCCGGCCTTGATGGCGACGATCCGGTCAAGACGCCGGTGACCTTCATCCTCAAGGGCGAAAGCCTGGTCACCGTGCGGTATGCCGATCCCAAGCCCTTCGAGACCTTCATCATCCGTGCCAAGCGATCCAATGGTCTGGTCTGCACCAATGGCGAAACCGTCATGCTTGGTCTGCTCGAATCAGTCATCGACCGTCTCGCCGACGTGCTCGAACGCGTCGGCAACGAGATCGACGGCGTCTCGCGCGAGGTGTTCCGCTCCAAGGCCGCCAAGGTCAACAAGAAGACGCGCGACTTGCAGTCGCTGATCGAGCAGATCGGCCGCAAGGGCGACCTCTTGACCGCGACCCGCGAAAGCCTGGTGTCGATCTCGCGCCTCGTCGCCTATCACGCGGCGCTGGAAACGCCCGCCCGCAAGGTGGCCAAGGAAACCCGCCAGCGCATCAAGCTTTTGCAGCGCGACGCCGTCTCGCTCGGCGATCATGCCCAGTTCCTCCAGGGCAAGATCAATTTCCTGCTCGATGCGACGCTCGGGCTGATCAATCTCGAACAGAACCAGATCATCAAGATCTTCTCGGTCGCCTCCGTCGCCTTCCTGCCGCCGACGCTGGTCGCCTCGATCTACGGCATGAATTTCGAGACCATGCCGGAACTGCAATGGCAGATCGGTTATCCGATGGCGATCGGCCTGATGGTCCTCTCGGCTGTCCTGCCCTATCTCTACTTCAGGCGCCGTGGCTGGCTTTAGCATAGAGGAGACGAGGACCGTCGCACCCGGCGGTCCCCGTCTTCAATTCATGCCCTGATCGCGACGACGAACAGCCGCGGAAAGCGCAACAGCCGCCGCCCGTCGACAAGCGGCGGATAGGCCCGGTCGATCCGCGCCGTGTAGTCGGAAAGGAACGCCGCTTCGTGCTCCATGCCGGCGGCTGCCAGATACGGCCGAAGGCCTGTGCCCCTGACCCATTCGACGATCGCCTGCGCGTCGGCCATCGGGTGATTGTAGATCGTGTGCCAGACATCGACCTTGGCCGCGAGCGGCGACAGTGCCTCGATATAACGGGCCGGCTGCGGCAGCAGTGCCCGGCGCAGGCGCCCGCCTTCAAAACGTGCCGCCCAGGGTCCGGCAGCGCCGGTCTCCTCCATCAAAAGATGTGTCGGCTGGCCGAGATTGTCGGGCATCTGCACGGCGAGAACGGCGCCGGGCGAAAGCGCCTCAAGCCATTGCTGCATCAGTGCCAGATGGTCCGGGATCCATTGCAGCACCGCATTGGCAAAAAGCAGATCGGTGTCGGCCGGTGGCACCCACTGGCTGAGATCGGCTTCGGCAAAGCGGGTGTGCGGCAGCCGTGCCCGCGCCTTGTCCAGCATGTCGCGGTCGCTGTCGAGGCCGCTCACCGCATCGACACCGAAGCGCTCGACCAGCAATTCGGTGGAATTGCCCGGCCCGCAGCCGAGATCGATCACGTTTGACGCTAAGGCCAGCGGCACCTGCGCCAGAAGATCGCGTGCCGGGCGGGTGCGCTCATTCTCGAACTTCAGATATTGATCAGCCGACCAGGCCATGGCGATACTCCCTTTGCCGGCACTATAGCTTGTTGACATGACAGGCGCGGGATCCGCCCGCACACCGCGCTGTCATCCGCCAAGATCTTGGTCGATCTCCGTCAGCGCACGGTCGACATGGCCCTCGAACACCAGCGTCTCTTCCTCGGTGATGATCAGGATTTCCGGCGCGCCATGCACCCGCACATGCTGCGACTGGCCAAGCCCCTCGGTCAGCCCGCGCATCAAGAGGTCCATGAACCGCGTGCCGGGGCCGGTAATCGCGATCGGCATGGTTTCCTCGGCAAGACTGAGCATGCGCGACAGGCTCTGGCCGAGTGCAAGGCCGGCCTGGCGGAAGGCATATTCCGAAACCCGGTGTCCCTGGCGGGCGCGACTGGCGATCTTTTCCATCTCGCCAAGCGGCACGAATTTCGCCGGGATCGTATCCGGCGGCACTTCGAAGGCGGCGCGCAGGATGCCGTAGAAACCGGCAGAGGCCTCGACGCAGCCATAGGCACCGCAGCGGCAGAGTTTGCCGTCGGCTGCATGCAGCATATGGCCGAAATTCGGCGCCACCACGCGCACCAGTCCGCTGCGGTCGCGCAGCGCAACCCCCAGCCCGATCGAATGGCCGAGCGACAGCGTCGCCAGCGCGGGCAGGGGCGTTTCACGGGTCTTTTCCAGCCTGAGCAACAAGGCATGCGTGACCAGCAGGCTCTCGTTGAACAGCCGGATGCTGCCCCTTCCTGACAGACTGGAGTCCGAAACGCCGGGGTGCGACAGGCCCGACAGCGCGCTTTCGAAGTCGAGCGATTCGTAGCCGAAGATCGGCGACCACAGCAGTTTGGCGCCGTCGCGGTCGGCAATGCCCTTGCTGCTGATAGAGATCGTCATCACCGCGTCTTCGGCCAGGCCGGAGCGGCGGATCAGCCGTTCGATCGTTTCGCGAAACCCCTTGAGAAAGGCGGCGGACGTGGTCGCGCCATGGTCGCGCGGCTCTTCGATCCGGTCGATCAGCGTGCCGCGATAATCGGCCAGCGAATATTGCACTGCATGCGAGGAAATCCGCACCGCAATCACATGGGCCGCGTCGCGCCGCCGGTTGAACAGCACGCGCGGCCGGCCGCGATGGCCGGCATTGGCGACTTCCCGCCGCTCGATGAGCCCGAGTTTTTCCAGGTCCGCAGTAATGGCCGAGACGGTCGCCGACGACAGGCCGGTCGATGCCGACAGGTCGGTATGCGCCAAAGGTCCGTCGCGCCGAAGCGCCTCAAGCACCAGCCCGCTATTTTGCTGGCGCACGCTCTCGTTGCTGGTCTTCTGGCTGGACTTGTTCAGCATGGGCCTTGTGGCCGGTTTTTGTCTATCCACCGCATGCTCCTCCCAAAGCATTTGGTTGGCCGTATTGCAAGCCGTGACCGGCCTGTGTTGACAGCACGGGAATCTTCTGCCAGTTATTTTCTCGACTGTCGAGAAAAACCATTGGACGGGGGTCCATGGGGTAAGGGCAGTTTTGCAGCGGGTCGTTTGGTTGGGAGGTCTTCCAACGGTCCGCTATCACCTTGGGAGGTTTAAAATGAAATCCGTATTGAAGCTGATGGCGTGCACCGCCGTCATCGTGAGCCTGCATTCCGTCGCAAGCGCCAAGGACATGATCGTTGGCGTTTCCTGGTCCAACTTCCAGGAAGAGCGTTGGAAGACCGACGAGGCCGCGATCAAGGCTGCACTCGAAGCCAGTGGCGACAAGTACATTTCGGCTGACGCCCAGACGTCTGCCGCCAAGCAGCTCACCGACATCGAAAGCCTGATCGCCCAGGGCGCAAACGCCCTGATCGTTCTGGCCCAGGATTCGGAAGCCATCGGCCCGGCCATCGAAAAGGCTGTTGCTGAAGGCATCCCGGTCGTCGGTTATGACCGTCTGATCGAGAACCAGAACGCCTTCTACATCACCTTCGACAACAAGGAAGTCGGCCGCATGCAGGCCCGCGAAGTCATGAAGGTCAAGCCGGAAGGCAACTATGTCTTCATCAAGGGCGCCTCCACCGACCCGAACTCCGACTTCCTCTATTCTGGCCAGATCGAAGTGCTGAAGGAAGCCATCGACGGCGGCAAGATCAAGAATGTCGGCGAAGCCTATACCGACGGCTGGAAGCCGGAAGCTGCCCAGAAGAACATGGAGCAGTTCCTGACCGCCAACAACAACGCGGTTGACGCCGTTGTCTCCTCCAACGACGGCATGGCCGGCGGTGTGGTCGCAGCGCTTGAAGCCCAGGGTATGGCCGGTTCTGTTCCGGTATCCGGTCAGGACGGCGACAAGGCAGCGCTGAACCGCGTCGCTCTCGGCACCCAGACCGTGTCTGTCTGGAAGGACAGCCGCGAACTCGGCAAGAAGGCCGGCGAAATCGCTTCGGCCCTCGCAGCCGGCACCGCGATGGATGCCGTTGAAGGCGCCGTGAAGTTTGCTGGTGGCCCGAAGGGTCTCGAGATGAACTCCTACTTCATCGCCCCGCAGCCGATCACCAAGGACAACCTCAACGTCGTCATCGACGCTGGCTGGATCTCCAAGGAAGAAGCTTGCCAGAGCGTTGCTGCCGGTTCTGTCGCAGCCTGCAACTGAGTGCTTTGGTTTAACTGACCACCGAGCTTGAGCCGCAAACGCCGCAGCCTTGTTGCTGCGGCGTTTCGGCTGATCGGGAACTTCAAGCAGCAGGACCGTGCAGGCGACAATCGCCATTTGGGCAGTCCGACACCCGGACGTCCGTTCAGGCCGGTGCGGGTCCTTGTTCACTGCAGGAAGCGCCCGATCCGCATCGCCGGCCACAGGTCGGCACCGCACGCAACGACGCGGAAAAGGTCGCAAGCCGTAAAACGACTGGGGAGATATCTGTATGGCGGATCAAAGCCTTGCCACGCCTGCGCCCGCAGCCCGGGCATCCAATGTTTCAGCGTTAAAACGCTTCTTTCAAGCCACCGAAATTGACACGCGCCTGCTCGGCATGGTGATCGCGCTCGGCATCATCTGGATCGGCTTCGACGTCCTGTCGAACGGCCTCTTCCTCACCTCGCGAAACCTCTGGAACCTCTCGGTTCAGGCGGCCTCCGTCTCGGTCATGGCCACCGGCATGGTGCTGGTCATCGTCACCCGCAATATCGACCTCTCGGTCGGCTCGATCCTCGGCTTCGTTGGCATGATCATGGCCGTGCTGCAGGCCCGTATCCTGCCGCCGATCATCGGTTTCGAACATCCGCTGATGTGGGTGATCGCGCTTTCCGCCGGCATCGCGGTTGGCACGGCGATCGGCGCCTTCCATGGCGCGATCATAGCCTTCCTCGGCGTACCCGCCTTCATCGTCACGCTCGGCGGCCTGCTCGTCTGGCGTGGTGCTGCCTGGATGGTCACATCAGGTGCGACCGTTGCCCCGATGGACACCACCTACCGCCTGATGGGCGGTGGTGCGGATGGCTCGATCGGGGTCACCGCCAGCTGGATCGTCGGCATTGTCGCCTGCGTTCTCATCGTGCTGTCGATCCTCAATACCCGCAAGCAGCGCCGCCGCTTCGGCTTCCCGCTGCGCCCGCTCTGGGCCGAATACTTCCTCGTCGCCTTCGGCTGCGCCGCCATTCTCGGTGCGGTCTGGGTCGCCAACAGCTATTACATGCCGGTCAATCTCGCCAAGAAATATGCCGAAACCCATGGCATCGCCTGGCCGGAAGGTGGCCTGCAGATCGGTCTCGGCATCGCCATCCCGGTCCTGATCGCCATCGGCATCGCCATGTTCATGGCCTTCATCACCAACCGCACGCGCTTTGGCCGTTATGTCTTCGCCATCGGCGGCAACCCGGAAGCCGCCGAACTCGCCGGCATCAAGGTCAAGTGGGTCACCGTCAAGATGTTCGCGCTGATGGGGGCACTTTGCGCCGTCGCCGCCGCCATCTCGACCGCCCGCCTCAATGCCGCGACCAATGCGCAGGGCACGCTCGACGAACTCTACACGATCGCCGCGGCCGTCATCGGCGGCACGTCGCTCGCCGGCGGTGTCGGCACCATTGCCGGTGCCATGCTCGGCGCCGTCGTCATGCAATCCTTGAATTCGGGCATGGTCCTGCTCGGTCTCGACACTCCGCTCCAGAGCATTGTCATCGGCATTGTTCTCGTCGTCGCGGTCTGGCTCGACACCGTCTACCGCGCTCGCGCCAAGTAAGGGGAGTTGAACCAATGACAGAAGAACGCACCCCACTGGTGGAAATGCGCAATGTTTCCATCTCCTTCGGCGGCATCCATGCCGTGGACGATGCCTCCGTCGATCTCTTCCCCGGTGAAGTCGTGGCGCTGCTCGGCCACAACGGCGCCGGCAAGTCGACCCTGATCAAGATCCTGTCGGGCGCCTACAAGCGCGACAACGGCGATATCCTGATCAACGGCGATTTCGCCGACATCCACAATCCGCGCGATGCGAAGAAATACGGCATCGAGACGATCTACCAGACGCTCGCCGTCGCCGACAATGTCGATGCCGCAGCCAATCTCTATCTCGGCCGCGAGCTGCGCACCCCCTGGGGCACGCTCGACGACGTCGCGATGGAAGCCAAGGCCCGCGAAGTCATGGGACGCCTGAACCCCAACTTCCAGCGCTTCAAGGAGCCGGTCAAGGCGCTTTCCGGCGGCCAGCGCCAGTCGGTGGCGATCGCCCGTGCCATCCTGTTCGACGCCCGCATCCTGATCATGGACGAGCCGACGGCAGCGCTCGGTCCGCAGGAAACCGCCCAGGTCGGCGAACTGATCCTACAGCTGAAAAAGGAAGGTATCGGCATCTTCCTGATCAGCCACGACATCCACGACGTCTTCGACCTCGCAGACCGCGTCTTCGTCATGAAGAACGGCCGCGTCGTCGGTCATGCCCGCACCCAGGATGTCACCAAGGACGAAGTGCTCGGTATGATCATCCTCGGCAAATGCCCTCCGGGGGCGGTGCCGGGACCGGGTGCCATGCAGACGGCGTAAAGCGCGACGTCCAGCAAAACGGGTTTACACCTCCCCCTTGATGGGGGAGGTCGACGCGCGGCGGGTGGGAGTGATTACGGTGGACAGCGACCACGTCGATCTGCCCCACCAAGCGCGGCCTCGACCACGTCACCCGCGACAGGCACGCCTGGAGGCCCGCAAGCTCTGAAGGGATCGGGCTGCGCTCTGATGTGCATACATCACGCCAGGCATTGGGCCACTACTCTGGCCGACCGGTGACCCAATCGAATGGGGTTGCCCCAACGGCGGTCGAGAGGCCATGTCCGGATTGCGCCAACTGCGGTCATTGGTATTTGCGGTCGCATAGTACCCGAGCATGCAGAGCTTCAGCCGAGGAGCTTTGAGTACCTACTGCGCGACCGAAACCGTCTCACGAACCTGCCTGACAGCATTGAAGACCTCTCCAGGCATGCCGAACCCTGGCGCGCCATAGAGCAAATGAAGCTCTTCCCTATGACGGTCGGGGTCGAGCAGGACCTCCGCCAAATGATCGAAGCGTCGCAGTTCCTCGGTGCTGATCTCCGCGTCTGGGGATGGCATCGCACCCCAGTCGTCCCACGGCAGCATCTCGACCTTGTTCAGGCTGGCGAGGTCACGGATCATATTTGAGGCGATGAACCAGAAGCCGCCTTCATCGAAGATGCCAAAGCGATTAGGGTCGTCCTCGCCACGCCGGCAGAGTTGCCAGGCCTGGGCGGCCAGCAGGAACTCACCCGACGGCAAGTCGAGTGTGTCGAAGACCAGCCCCAGTTCTGCACGCTGAAAGTCATCGATCTGAAAATCGACCATCCGCCAGCGATCACCATACCAGACCTCCACCACCCAGTGGTCGATCGCCTTGTCGGGAGCAAAATAAGTGCCGAAACCGCACCGCGACCTGGCCGCACGGCCGTTCGCTCTCAAGGCCGACACCGCGAGCAGCGAGAAATGGCTGCAGACACCAACCGCGCGACCCGCAGCAGGACGTGGTGAATTGCCCCCCGCAAGGAGGCCGTCCAGCACGGCGTCCACCGATCTCCTCTGCGAGAGTTCACGGCGCTCCGGGGTCAGCTCTTCGCCATATCTCGACGCCCAATGTTCGTGAAGCATTCTTCCCTGGATCCAGGCGGCTAGGTCGGCGATGTCCGTTGGAGCGCCTGCCAGCCCGACCTTATTCCTCTTCGCCGTGGAATGCGGGCCCGGCTCTCGGAAGTAGTCCAGCGTGACCATGTCCATGAGTATCCTCCAAGGCCGGATGATCCAGCGAGGGCGCATTGGTGTCAAGCGCACGGCGAACGCCCGCTTCGGGCCGAACTCGGACACCATTTGCGCATGTTTGGATGTCCGCTTAAGCGGTGTCTCGCAGGCACGTTGACTGCCAATCCTGGGCGCAGCGTTCCAGACCAGCGTTTGTCGACCATGGCTTCTGATGTCAGGTTGGCTAAGCGTATAGGCTTGTTGCAATCACAACTAGGAGCAAAGCAGGAATCATCGCCAGGATATTCGCCTTGGCGGCGTAGCCGGGATCGGCAGCAATCGTTTTGGCTGCCAGGACATGTCCGAGTGCGCTGCCTGATACCAACGCTATCATAATTGGTTGTTTTTGGAGGCCGAATCCCAAGAGCGTCAGGCCAGCAGAAATGAGGCCGAGCCAAATCCACGAGGTAACTTTTAGAAAGTGCATTGCCACGCTCCGGAGCAGATTTCTCTCTTGTGGTCACTGATACCTCGTGGGCGGTTCCGAAGACCATCAGTGCTAGACAGGTGACGATATGCGTGGGTTCGGGTTGGAGATTAGTTATCGGCCTCGGGGCGATACGAGAGCTGAGCCGATCTCATGTGAGCTTCTTGCAGGCTTGCGTAGGAGCCATCGACAGATAGTCCAAGGACGCAAAACGGTGGTGGCTAGAATTACAACGATCACTGTGTAAAAAGGCACCGTGGTCAGCGCTGCAGATAGCAATGATCCGAAAAACATTGCGATGCCGACCCACAGTATAAAAGCACGCGGGCCAGCTACACTGTTGTAGGCGAACAAATACATCAGCTCGATGATTACATTCACGATCGTTCGCCACATATCTTTCCCTCCGAAACCCGCTCAATGTGACATCGGTCGGTTAGTGACAGGTGAAGGGAAAAACTAAGATTGTCTGTCCGCTTTCGGCGAGCGGCAGTGTCCGCTTCGAACACCCTCTTTCCCCCCAATCACCCCATCTTCACCAGCGCCCGATCGCGCCTGAGCACAACCGCGGCCGAACTGAACGGCAAACCGGCATGGGCCGACTGTATGCCACTCCCACCACCCAATCATCCTAACCGCGCCCATCGCCCGAATGGCGAATCGCCGCCTCGACGGTCGGGGGCAGCCGAAAGCGCCGGCGATATTCACCCGGGGTCAACCCGGCAATCTTTCGAAACAGGCGGCGAAACGACGCAAGGTCCGAATATCCGACATCGCAGGCGATCTCCTCGATCGGCCGATCCTCCAGTTCGAGCATCTGCTTTGCTTCCTCGATCCGCAGGCATTGGATATATTCCAGCGGTGAAAAGCCCGTCGCCTTCTTGAAGCGTCGGTCGAACGACCGCTTTGGCAGACCGGATAGCTGCAGCAACTCGGCGAGAATTTCCGCCGATTGATAGTGGTCCGGAGCATAGGCCTGGCATTTCTCGATGACCGCATCGCCGTGGCTGATATTGGCGATCATCGAGGCATAGGGAAGCTGACCATCGCGATGCCACTGGTAGAGGAACAGCTTGGAGATCCGGATCGCCTCCGCCGTGCCGGCGTGCCTTGCAATCAGATAGAGCGTCAGGTCCTGCCAGGACGACGCGCCTCCCGAGCAGACGATGGAGTGTCCAGCACCGGACTGGACCAGGATACGCTCCTCCTTGAGCTCCACCTTCGGATATTCGCTACGAAACAGCGGCGCATACATCCAGTGCGTTGTCGCCGACTGCCCGTCCAGTAAACCCGCCTCGGCAAGCACGATCGACCCTCCACATGCGGCAAGCAGCCGTGCGCCCTGCCGATGCATCCTGACGATCCAGTCCAGCAGTCGACGATCCAGCGCCCGGATCGTGTCGGGCGTATCGACGACGACATTGGGAACGAGCACATAGTCCGTGTCGTCGACCTCGTCCAGGGTGACGTGCGGCATGACCGTCACCCCGGTGATCAGGGTCAAGGGGCCGGGGTCTGCCGCCACAAGGCGCGGAGCAAACAGGACCTCGCTGGTCGGCTCGTTCGAATTACTCTTCCAGTGCGCCCCGGCAATCCAGAGCGTATCGAAAATGCCGTAGAGGATAGAAGGATCGCATTCGCGGAACGTCACGATGCTGACCCGCAAGGGAGGCTTTGCGCTCGTGGGCAGTGGCTTGATCGGCTCCATAGCGGCCATTCTGCCTCTGTTGAGGGGTATAGGCAACGCCTAAAACTCCTGCCGAGCGGGCGGCATTCTGCAGTCCGATACGACAGGAACCAAAGACGATGGAATTGAATTTCGACAAACTGAACGCCTTGCTGGGCGTTATGGTGAATGAGCTTGGCGCGGCGCAGAACGCCGCGCTGGTGACAGTTGGCGACGAATTGGGCCTCTACCGGGCAATGGATGGCAAAGGACAGCTTTCAGCAGCCGAACTCGCGGAGTCCACCGACACGAAGGAGCGCTATGTGCAGGAATGGCTGTCCGCGCAAGCGGCATCCGGCTTCGTGACCTACGATGCGGCCACAGCAAAATTTGCCCTCTCGCCGGAACAGGCTGCGATCTTCGCAGTCGATGAAAGTCCGGTCAACATGATCGGCGGTTTCCAGGCGCTCGAGGCAGTTTATGCGGATCGCCCCAAGCTTGCGCACGCTTTTCGTCATGGCGGCGGTGTGTCCTGGACCGATCGCTGCAGCTGCATGTTCTGCGGCACGGATCGCTTCTTCAGGCCGGGCTACAAGGCGAATCTCGTTGCCAACTGGCTTCCCTCGCTCAGTGGCATCGTCGAAAAACTGGAGCGCGGAGCGTTGGTGGCGGATGTCGGCTGCGGCTTCGGTTCATCGACCCTGATCATGGCGGAAGCTTTTCCGAACTCGCGCTTTGTCGGTATCGACTTCCACGCCCCGTCCATCGAACATGCGAGCCGGCACGCGAAAGCATTGACCAATGTGCAGTTCAAGACTGCAAGGGCACAAGACTTTCAGGGCTCGGGCTTCGATCTGGTCACCATGTTCGACGCGCTTCACGACATGGGAGACCCCGTTGGTGCTGCACGCCACATCGCGCAATCCCTCAAGCCGGACGGCACCCTGATGCTGGTCGAACCGATGGCAGGCGACAGTCTCGCCGACAACCTCAATCCGATCGGGCGGGTCTTCTATGCCGCATCTGCCAATACCTGCGTCCCGGCGTCCCTGGGCCAGGAGGTGGGGGCGGCATTGGGTGCACAAGCCGGAGAGCGACGCCTGACCGAGGTGCTGAACGCAGGGGGCTTTTCCAGGGTCCGGCGCTCGGCCGAAACACCGTTCAACATGGTTCTGGAAGCTCGTATTTAACGGCGGCTGTAATGCGGAGGGGCGGGTGGTTCGGCGACCGCCCGCCCAATGCATGGCATTGCGAAGTTCAGCCACCCAGAGGTGACAGGTTTCACCCCTCAATCACCCCATCTTCACCAGCGCCCCGATCGTCCCCCCGACCAGCAGCACCAGCCCGATCAACGTGGTCAGCGCCGCACCCGGTCCGCGCTTCTTCGCATCAGTGTAATATTCCGCCGCATAGAGCGCCCGCGCCGCCGTCCAGCCGAGACCGAGTAGACCGGCGAGCTGGTCCGAGACATAAAAGCCGAAGATCCACAGCGCCGGCAGGAACAGCACCAGCTGCTCGACCGTATTCTGCTGCACCCGGAAGATGCGTTCGAAATTCTGATTGCCTGAGGTCTTGGGCGCTTCCACGCCGAACTGTTTGCGCGCCCGCGCCACCTTGATCATGAACCAGCAATAGGTCATCAGCGCCGCAAATGTCGCCAGAATGGTGAACCGCATCGAAACCTGCTCCGAAATCATCCTGAAAACGACCATCAAACCGTCATTGAGTAACCATCAACTGGTAGGAGAAAGGCCAGGGGCGCGCAAGCGCCATGCTGCGGCGCACCGCATCAAAGCTTGCGCTAAACGACGAATTCCGCCATCATTCCGCAAGCTGCGTTGCAGCCTGTGCGCGCAGGAAAGGCCGCCTTGATGACCCCCGAATTGACCGCTGAAACGACGCTCGAAACGAGCATGGAAGCGACCACGGAAGTAACCGGCGAAAGCTTCAAGTTTGGCCGCCCCTACGACCTGCACGAGCTGGTTGCCGACGGCATTATCCATGGCATCGGTGTCGTCTTCGCGCTGGTCGGCGCCACCGCGCTGATCTTTTATGCGACGGTCTATTCCGACTATGCCGATATCGCCGCATCCTGGATCTACGGCCTCGGCCTGATCATCGCGCTCGGCGTCTCCTTCACCTACAATATGTGGCCGCATTCGCGCATCAAGTGGATCCTGCGTCGCTTCGACCATTCCGCCATCTTCATCCTGATCGCCTCGACCTATACGCCCTTTCTTGTCCAGGGCGCCGACCAGCCGATGATCCTTGCGCTGCTGATCGGCATCTGGCTGACGGCCGCCCTCGGCATCTGGCTGAAATTCCGCTATCCCGGCCGCTACGACCGGCTTGCCATCCTGCTCTATCTCGCCATGGGCTGGAGCGGCGCGCTGGCCATGGGCCCGATTTCCGAGATCATCCCGGGCATCACCCTGACCCTGATCATCATCGGCGGCTGCATCTATTCCGCCGGCGTCATCTTCCATGTCTGGGAACGCCTGCGCTTCCAGAACGCCATCTGGCACGGCTTCGTCGTCACCGCCGCCGTGGTCCATTATTCGGCGGTGTTTACGGCGATCGCCTGAGGCGAGGGGGAACCCAAGTGGAAATCGTCATCCTCGGGCTTGTCCCGAGGATCTGCCGAGGTCGGCTCCAAGCTGTACGTTTCCGCATCCCTCCGATCAACGCTCGCTGGAACCAGCGTCTCCGGCGAAAGCGTGTCCCCGGCGCAATCACCGCCTTCCCCAATCAGGCAAGCCACCCTATAGCTCTGCGCAGGACCAACGCCCCACACCCAAGAGCCTCCCATGACCGACCTCATCATCCGCGACGCAACCGAAGCCGATCTGCCGGCAATCCGCGACATCTACAATCACGCCGTCGAACACACGACCGCGATCTGGAACGAGGTGCTGATCGACGTCGATAATCGCCGCGCCTGGCTCGAGCTGCGCCGTGCCAAGGGTTATCCGGTGCTGGTCGCCGAGCGTGACGGCACGGTGGCCGGTTATGCCTCCTACGGCGACTGGCGCGCCTTCGACGGCTATCGCCACACGGTCGAGCATTCGGTCTATGTCGACAAGGACTGCCGCGGCGGCGGCATCGGCAGGCAGTTGATGGCAGCACTGGTCGATAGGGCAAGAACCGGCAATGTCCATGTGATGATCGCCGCCATCGAGGCGGAAAACCAGGCCTCCATCGCCCTGCACGAACGCATGGGCTTCACCCTCGTCGGCATCCACCGCGAAGTCGGCACCAAGTTCGGCCGCTGGCTCGATCTGGTGTTCGTCGAGAAGCTGTTCGCGCGCTAAGCGCCTCACGCCGCCCGGTCGAGCGGCTGC
>ERZ1034401.126-NODE-126-length-20947-cov-3.560502_pt1 | contig 20947 bp, 19 predicted proteins | sample MGYA00520601_ERZ1034401 | MGnify/ENA primary metagenome ERZ1034401 (study PRJEB33736, sample SAMEA104288476) | Azolla filiculoides | biome: Urban; feature: water surface; material: ditch water | place: Netherlands | collected 2014 ... | reverse complement strand
GGACGGATCGCCGTCGGCCAACCCGCCGACCTGGTGCTGTTTTCCGCCCGCCGCTGGAGCGAATTCCTGTCACGGCCGCAGATGGACCGCATCGTGCTCCGCGACGGCAAAGCCATTGACCAGACCCTGCCCGACTACCGGGACCTCGATACCCTATTAGGAGCCTAGAGCTATGCCCGATTATCAACTGATCAAGAAAGAGCTCGAAGGCATCGCGGTCGAGGACAATCCGGCGCTGGTGCGGCAGAAAAGCCGGGACTTCTTCTGGTATTCGCCGATCCTCAAGGCGCAGCTCGACAATGTCTGCGGCGATCTCGTCGTCTCGCCGGTCAGCGAGGAAGAAGTGATACGGACGCTGAAAGTGGCCTTTGCGCATGGCGCGCCTGTCACCCCGCGCGGCACCGGCACCGGCAATTACGGCCAGGCGATGCCGCTGTCGGGCGGCATCATCCTCAATCTTCAAAACATGAACAAGGTAAAATCCATCTCGCCCGGCCGCGTGGTGGCCGAGCCGGGTATCGTCATCGCCGAACTCGACAAACAGACCAAGGCCCATTCCGGCCAGGAGCTGCGCTTTCATCCATCAACCGCCCAGACCGCGACCATCGGCGGCTTCGTCGCCGGCGGCTCGGGCGGCGTCGGCTCGATCACCTGGGGCGGATTGCGCGACCTCGGCAACATTCTCAGGCTGCGCGTGGTGACGATGGAAGCCGAGCCGCGCGTGCTCGATCTCACCGGTCGCGACCTCCAGAAGGTCAGCCATGCCTATGGCACCAACGGCATCATCACCGAGGTCGAGATGCCGCTGGCGCCGGCCTATGACTGGGTGGACGTGTTGGTCGGATTCGATGACTTCATGGAGGCGGTGCGCTTTTCCGATGCGCTGGCGCATGAAAACGGCATCCTCACCAAGGAAATCGCCCCGGTCGCCGCCCCCATTCCGCATCTCTACTTCACCCGCCACAAGCCGTGGATTCGGGATGGCCAGTCGGTGGCGGTGCTGATGGTGGCCGCCTTCGCCATGGATCCGTTCGAGGCCTTCTGCAAAGGCCAGAAAGCCGAGATCATCTTCCGCTCCGACACGGTCGAGAGCATGAAGGGCATTCCGCATGCCTATGAGCTGGCATGGAACCACACGACGCTCAGGGCGCTGAAGGTCGATCCAACCTTCACCTATCTGCAGGTCCAATATCCGGGTCCCGATCACGTTGCCAAGGTCGGGAAACTGGTGGAGATCTTCGGCGACGAAGTGCCGGGGCATCTCGAGTTCATCAAGTTCGATGCGGCCATCCAGTGCTCCGGCCTGCCGCTGGTGCGCTACACCACCGAAGCGCGGCTGGAGGAGATCATCCGTATCCATGAAGACAATGGCTGCCCGATCTTCAATCCGCATCGCTATACGCTGGAAGAAGGCGGCATGAAGCAGACGGACAAGACCCAGCTCGCCTTCAAGCAGCAGACAGACCCCAAGGGGCTGCTCAACCCCGGCAAGATGATCGCCTGGGACAATCCGGACTTCGACTTCACCGCCGGCAAGAACTACCTCTTCCCCGGCCTTGCGGCATTGGGGGTCTGATGCGCGTCCTGCTGCTCCATTCCCATCCGGTCGAAGAAAGTTTCGGCGGCGCCCTGCACCGTCTCACCCGGGAAAGCCTCCAGACGGCAGGGCACGAGGTCGACGATTGCAATCTCTATGCCGAAGGATTCGACCCTGTCCTGTCGCGCCACGACCGGATGATCTATCACGACTACCCCGACAACACGGCGCTGGTGAAGGAACATTGCGACCGGCTTCTGGCGGCGGAAGGACTGGTTATCGTCACGCCGGTGTGGAATTTCGGCTTTCCGGCGATCCTGAAGGGCTATTTCGACCGCGTCTGGCTGCCCGGCATCTCCTTCGAACTGGTGGACGGCAAGGTCCAGTCGCGGTTGCGCCATATCCGCAAGCTCGGCGCGGTGATGACTTATGGCGCGACGCCGTTCCGTGCATTTGTCGCCGGCAACCCGCCCAAGAAGATCGTCAAGCGCGTGCTGCGCGCGCAGATCAATCCTTGGTCGCCCGTGACCTTCCTTGCCCACTACGACATGAACAATTGCGCGCAAGACACGCGGGCACGCTTCATGGCAAAGGTGAAAACGAAGATGGAAAGGTTCTGAGCCGATGCCGGGAAAAACCGCCGTCAATCCGCCGTCGGTCCGTCGTCCTTTCGGCAACTACAATCACGGCCTTCTGGTTCCGCCGGGCGCAAGCCTGCTCGTCACCTCCGGCCAACTGGGCATAGCCCTCGATGACAGCATTCCTGAAAGCGTCACGGCGCAGGCGGAACTTTGCTTCGAGGCGATCGGCGCCATTCTTTCTCAGGCAGGCATGAGCTTTGCCGACGTCATCCGCATCAGCGGCTTCGTCACGAAACGGGAGGACTTTCCGGCCTATATGGCAGTGCGTGACCGTTATACGCTGGAGCCGAAGCCGGTTTCGACACTGATCATCGTCTCCGGCTTCACACGACCGGAATTTCTGGTCGAGGTGGAGATCACCGCGGCCAGGATTGTCTGAGTTCGAATGTGAGAAACCCTCGCGATGCTTTGCCACCGACCGTGGGTCGCACGGTCGGTAGTCTCATGGGCACGGCAACGGACGGCCGGACGGTTATGGATCAGGCCAAGGTGCGAACGGAGGGCTCACGGTCCCAATAGCGCTTGAATGCTGCGGCGATAAAATCATCGCCAAGGTCGACCACGCCGCCATCCACTTCCACGCCCGCCTTGTCGAGCAGCGCTTTGGCCTCGCCATTGGCGCCGATTGCCTTTAGGTGACCGAATGCGTCCATGACAAACTGGATTGCGGCGGCCTCCCTCAACATCAGCTTGCAGGCATCCGCAGACAGGATAATGGCAACGGCATCGAAGATCTGGGACGGAGATCCCGCCAATTGGCCGTCGGCCTTGATCGCCTTGCCGTCTGACAGGACAACTTTGCCGACCTTGGGGGCAACAAGGAAAGCTGTCGCACCGGCCTTCTCAATGCTACCAACCAGCTTTTTCAAGGCTTTTGCATCACTGCCATCGGCAATCAAGATCCCGATCTTGCGACCTTCGAGCGTGTCCTTCATGTTTTTCTGAATGGACAGCGCCGCTGACGGCTCCATGTCGACCGGTGCGCGGGCCGCCGGGTTCTTTTTCGGCAGATCGATGCCCAGACCATCGGCGACGCGTTTGGCAAGGTCTTCATCGACATTCAAAAGATTGGCCACCATGCGCGGGGGAACCTGCTCCAATGCCACTTTCGAAAGCTCGAAGACAAAGGACGAGGCGATATGCGCCTGCTCGGACGGTGTCTGTGACGTCCAGAACAGCCGGGCCTGGCTGTAATGGTCGGCAAAAAGTTCCGGCCGGATGCGCAGCTTGTCACCCTCTTCATTGGCCCCTGTCGACCGTTCGAGTGTGTGAAACCCGGTGACCGGACATTCGCGCGGTCCGCCATCCTCGCCATGCGCCGAGAGGCTATTGGGTTCGTAATTTGCCCGCCCCTTCGGCACATTCATCTGCATCTGGCCATCACGCTGAAAATTCATCACGGGACATTTGGCAGCGTTGATGGGAAGCTGGTGGAAATTCGCCGTTCCGAGACGCGACTTCTGCGTATCGAGGTAGCTGAACAAACGCCCCTGCAGCAGCGGATCGTTGGAGAAATCCACGCCGGGCACGATATTGGCCGGGCAGAAGGCGACCTGCTCTGTTTCCGCAAAGAAATTGTCCGGGTTGCGATCAAGCACCAGACGGCCGACGATCCTGACCGGCACCATCTCTTCCGGAATGAGCTTGGTTGCATCGAGCACATCAAACGGCAAGCTATTGGCAAAATCCTCGTCGAAGATCTGCAGTCCGAGTTCCCATTCCGGGAAGTTTCCAGCCGCAATCGCCTCGTAAAGGTCGCGGCGATGGTAGTCGTTGTCGGCGGCCTGCAGCTTCAACGCTTCATCCCAGACAACGGACTGGAGACCCAGTTTCGGCTTCCAGTGGAATTTGACGAAACTCGACTGTCCAGACGCATTGACCAAACGGAACGTGTGAACTCCGAACCCTTCCATCATCCGCAAGGAGCGCGGGATGGCACGATCTGACATGGCCCATGTCAGCATATGGGTGGATTCCGGCATCAGCGATGCCCAGTCCCAGAATGTATCATGCGCACTGCCGGCCTGGGGATAGGCGCGATCGGCTTCCATCTTCACGGCATGCACAAGGTCTGGAAACTTCATCGCATCCTGGATGAAAAACACCGGGATATTGTTGCCGACCAGGTCCCAATTGCCTTCCTTGGTGTAAAATTTGACCGCAAAGCCACGCACATCGCGCGGCGTGTCGACGGAACCGGCGCCACCCGCCACCGTGGAAAACCGAACGAAGACAGGTGTCTTTTCGCCAGGCCGTTGGAAAAGGTCGGCCTTGGTCACGTCCGTCAGCGGTTCATACACCTCGAAGAACCCGTGGGCACCGGAGCCCCGGGCGTGGACGATCCGTTCGGGGATACGCTCGTGGTCGAAGTGGAAGATCTTTTCGCGCAGAACGAAATCTTCCAGAAGGGTCGGCCCGCGGCTGCCCGATTTCAGGCTGTTCTGATTGTCCGACACGCGGATACCCTGATTGGTGGTCAGATGTCCCTCTGCATCATGGGAACCCTTGCCGGGTACATGCTGATGCGTTTCGCCGCCGTTGCCGCGGTCGGTATCGAAATTCTTGTCTACCATCTGTCTGCCTCCCTGCTGATCAGGCAGTGTTGCCCGATCAGCGTCCATTGGTTTGTGATTGGCTTGAAGTGAATAGCAGCCGTAAAACGCACGTCTTTCCCGGTATGGCCCAGTTTGGGCCGGGTTCAGGTTTGTGCAGCGCATGGCTGAAAGATCGTCGAGACACTCCCTGAAAAACGCGTGTGCAGATCGTTTGGCGTTGCTGGTGTGATCTGTTTTTCAACCCGTGCCGAATACCCATGCCGGATATCTGGCTATGGCTAACACCTGGCCGGCTCTGTTGGTTCCGCCTGCCTCAAAAGCACTTCGGAGAGATATGATTTACACGCGCGCGTATGGCGAGTTTTAGCGCCGTCAACCTGCCGCGAGAGGATGAGAATTGGTGTTTTCGACCTCCAGCTTCCAGCGCCAAAGTCAGGGAACCTATTCAGATCCTCGGCGTTTTGTTGTCACGGCAGCTGTAGGCGCTGCCCGGTAAGATGAGGAAATCACATGAAAAAGATCGTTTTCGTGGCGGCAATTCTTGGCGCCTCCGCCGTCTCTGCTTTTGCTCAGACCAGCACGACCACAACACCTTCCAGCGATGGCGAGACGCCGGCGATTGCAACGCCGGACGAGACCAATCCGACGGCACCGGTTGCCGGTGAAAACAGCTTCACCGAAGCCCAGGCCAAGCAGCGCCTCGAGGAGGCCGGTTACTCGAACGTAACCGAACTGAAGCTGTCCGAGCAGGGCGTTTGGCAGGCTATGGCCGACAAGGACGGGAAGCCTGTGAAGGCCAGCCTGGATTATCAGGGCAATATTGTCGCTGAATAAGCACTCAAAATTAAAGACAACGAGGAAACCCGAAGATGAAAACCATTACTGGACTGTTTGATGACTATGCCGACGGCCGCGCCGCTGTAACAGCGCTTGAGGCGGAAGGCATCCCATCGAAGGATATCAGCATCGTCTCGAACAATGCTGCCGGCCGGCCTGTTGAAGACGCGTCAGACGTTGGGGAAAAGGCGGGTGCGGGTGCCGGTATCGGCGCTGTTGTCGGCGGTGCGGGTGGCCTGCTCACCGGTCTCGGCCTGATGGCGATCCCGGGTGTCGGTCCGGTGGTTGCGGCCGGCTGGCTGGCAGCAACGGCTGCTGGTGCACTCGCCGGCGCGGTTGCCGGTGGCGCCGCGGGTGGCCTGATCGGAGCGCTGACGGATTCTGGCGTTCCGGAAGACCATGCCCATGTCTATGCCGAAGGTGTGCGCCGCGGTGGTACGCTGGTGACTGCCAAGGTGGACGACATGCATGTCGAACGGGCGAACGCCATCCTGAAGCGGTCCAGCTGGGTGGATCCGGTCGAGCGCCGCCGCGCCTATGCCGAGCAGGGCTGGTCGACATTCGACGACACCGCAGCCCCCTATGGCCAGGCGGAAGTGCAGCAGGAGCGTGATCGCTATCGTGGCCGCACCGGCCTCTGATTTCCAGGCGCTGATTGAAAGACCGGTTCGCCCACGCAGGCGGACCGGTTTTTTTTGCATCTCCTTGCCACATCGAACCCGGGCCACATTGGACATGGGCCAGATGTTTCCGCGTGTCTGGCTCTATCGTTGCGTCGGTTGCCGGCTGCCTGATACGGAACCGAACAACATCCATACAAGGAGAATTCAAAATTGGGGCAAGCCTGCCTTGCGCACAGGTGCTATGATCCTGGGATAACCATTAAGAGCTCCCATTTCGGGCCGCCTTCCCGTTCGAGGCTCTTCATCGGAGCAAAAGGCAAATTTCAAAATGACCATTTTTTCCGTAAGGCACGTCACCGAATATCGTTACAACCGGCCTGTGCATTTCGGTGAACATCGGCTGATGTTTCGGCCACGCGACAGCTATGACCAGCGGCTTCTGGATGCAACGCTGATCTGCGATCCGGACCCGCAGCAGATACGCTGGATTCAGGACGTGTTCGGCAATTGCGTGGCGATCGTCGATATCGCCCGGCCGTCGACAAGCCTGCGTTTCGAGACCTGGATCACCATCGACCACACGCCGCAGGTCGCACTCGACCTGGAGATAGACGAGGCGGCGGCCACCTATCCATTCTCCTATGACCCCGAGGAAGAGCCCGACCTCGAGCGGGTCATTCAACGGCACTATCCGGACCAAAGCGACGAAGTCGCCAGGTGGGCGAGCCAGTTTGTCGCGCTCGGAATGCCGACACCGACTGGTCGGTTGCTGATGACCATGTGCTGTGCGATCCAGGAGAGCTTCAGCTATGCAAGGCGGCATGAAGCCGGCACGCAAACGCCGCAGACGACGCTCAGCTCGAGAAAAGGAACCTGCCGCGACTTCGCCCTGCTGATGGTCGAGGCATGCCGATCGCTTGGCATCGCTGCCCGGTTCGTGACCGGCTACGTCTATGTTGCCGATCGCGATGGCTCGACCACGCGTGGCGGCGGTTCCACCCATGCCTGGTGCCAGGTCTATATTCCAGGTGCCGGATGGGTCGAGTTCGATCCGACCAATGGCATCGTCGGAAACCGTGACCTGATCCGTGTCGGGGTCGCCCGTGATCCGCGTCAGGCCGTACCGCTCTACGGAAGCTACGATGGCGGGCCGACCGATTTTGCCGGCATGTCGGTACAGGTCAATGTCACGACACGGCCGACTGACCATTAAAGGATTTGCGGGTAGCATGATGGAACACTCGCCACCGCACGGCGTTGATCCCTGACGCTGCGCCAGTCCCCGACTCGCAAGGGCACCGAACCGAGGGTTTCATGAAAATACGAGCTGGCTTCAATCTGGGTTACGAGTGCACGCAGCCAACACCGATGCTACTCGCATTGAACATTCATCCATCAAGACGTCCCGATCTCCTGTCTGATCAGGTCTTGACCTTCGATCGGCCGATCGAGGCCTGGAGCTACCTGGACGGCTTCGGCAATGCCTGCTCCCGCATCCTTGCCCCACCCGGCCTGACGACGATCTCGACGCAGTTCGAGATCTATGACGATGGCCAACCGGACGTCATACCAGAACATGCGGTCCAGCATGCGATCAAGGATCTGCCCGATGACGTGCTGGTCTACCTGCTCGGCAGCCGATATTGCGACACGGATCGTCTGGCGGATCTAGCCTGGAAAATGTTTGGCACCACCCCCATGGGCTGGCCGCGGGTCAAGGCTATTCTCGACTTCACCCACGAACACATCACCTTCGACTACAGCCGGGCAGATTCAACCCGGTCAGCCTATGGTGGCTATGTCGACCGGATCGGCGTCTGTCGCGATTTCGCCCATCTCGCCATCACGCTTTGCCGCTGCATGAACATTCCTGCCCGCTACTGCACCGGCTATCTTGGCGACATCGGCGTGCCGAAAGACCCGAACCCGATGGATTTCAGCGCCTGGTCACAGGTCTATCTGGGCGGCTGCTGGCACACGATCGATGCAAGACACAACACGCCCCGCATCGGTCGTATCCTGATGGCAACCGGAAGAGACGCGATCGACGTGGCTTTGACGACCAATTTCGGACCGGCAGAACTGGTGCGTTTCGAGGTGATCACGGATGAGATCATCGACTAGCGAGCGCTCTACCAGTTGGTGAAGGATCCGTCGGTCCTGCGAAGATGTGGTGGTTCCGAATATTCGAACGGCATTTTCTGCAATTCCGCCTCGTTGACGTCTATTCCGAGCCCCGGTGCCTCGGGCACCACATAAAACGCGCCGTCCATCTCGATCTGGCCCGGAAAGAGAGTGGAATTGTCGAAGCCCCAGTGCTGCTCGGCCGGGCTCTGGCGGCATTCCAGCCAGCCGAAATTGGCAACGGCGGCGCCAAGATGCACGGATGCTGCCGTACAGATCGGTCCCAGCGGATTGTGCGGCATCAGATCGACATAATGGGCTTCACACCAACCGGCGACCTTCATCGCTTCGGTGAAACCGCCGACATTGCAGATGTCGATCCGGCAGAACTGCATGATGTCGCGCTCGACATAGGGCACGAACTGCCATTTCGATGAAAACTCCTCGCCGATCGCGAAGGGTACATCGGTCATCCTGCGCAAGGCCTCGTAGGCCGATGGCGTCTCGTCGCGGATTGCCTCCTCGATGAAATCGATCGTGCCTCTCGGCATTTTTTGGCAAAACGATGCCGCTTCCGCAACGCTGAGACGATGATGATATTCAACGCCCAACGTCATCGCATGGCCGACCTCCGCACGAGCGCGGGTCACCCATTCGGCAGTCACCGCGATGGATTCCCTCGGCTCGAAGCGCTCGGTGTTTTCCTGGCCGGCGGCAATGAAACGCACGCAGTTCCATCCGGCCTCCTTCAGCAGCACGGTCTGCTCGATCATCGCCTCGCCCGGCTCTGCGGATGTCGTTGCAAATGCCGGCACCAGATCGCGCTGCTTTCCGCCCAGCAATTGATAGACGGGCACGCCGAGTGCCTTGCCCTTGATGTCGTGGAAAGCGATATCAAGGGCGGCGATCGTCGCCGTCAGAACACGGCCACCTTCGAAATACTGGCTCCGATACATCTCCTGCCACAAGGCCCCGCACTGCATCGGATCCTTGCCCAACAGAAACTGCGAATAGTGGTCGATTGCACCAGCAACCGCTTTTTCACGATAGGACAGACCGGATTCGCCCCAGCCGTAGACGCCGCTGTCGGTTTCGACCTTGACGACCAACTGGTTCCTAACGCCAACCCTGGCGATATAAGGCTTGATGGCAGTGATTTTCATATGGGATTCCGGATAGTTTGACGCGGTCTATCGAGCGAGACCCAAAAGATCGCTGAGGCGCATGCGAGGGCCGCTGAGCGCAACCTGATCCAGCGGATGCGGCAGGCCCAGCGGTAGCGGGGTCAGATCAAAGCGACAGGCCGCTTTGCTGATCGAAGACGTGGACCTGATCGGCGGCGATGGCGGCTTCGAAAGGCGTGCCGTATCGTGCCGGAAAGGCGCCATCGACGACAGCCGTCGCCGGTTCGCCGGCCAGGCTGAAGACGACATGGGTCTGCGCGCCGGTCGGCTCGACGACCAGCGTCTCGCCGCGCACGACACTATCGCCCGGCTGGCCCGCCTGCAGATGCTCCGGCCGGATGCCCAGCTTGACCGCCTGTCCACGCCTTACCTTGCGCGCGGTGGAAAGCTGGATGATTGTCCCATCGGTCAGGCGCGCGCTCGGTCCGCCGTCTTGCGCATCCACCACGGCATCGAGAAAATTCATCGCGGGCGAGCCGATAAAGCCGGCGACGAACAGATTGTTTGGTGTTCGATAAAGCTCGAGCGGCGTGCCCACCTGCTCGATCCGGCCACCGTTCAGAACCACGATGCGATCGGCAAGGGTCATCGCCTCGATCTGGTCATGCGTGACATAGACCGAGGTCGTGCCGACCTTCTGATGCAGTGTCTTGATCTCTGTGCGCATCTGGACGCGCAGCTTGGCATCCAGATTGGAAAGCGGTTCGTCGAACAGGAACACCGCAGGGTCACGCACGATGGCACGGCCCATCGCCACGCGCTGGCGCTGACCGCCGGACAGCTGGCTCGGCTTGCGATCGAGAAGGTCGCCAAGGGCCAGCATCCGCGCGGCTTCGTTGACCTTTTTGTCGATGTCGGCCTTGGAGACGCCGGAGAGCTTCAGGTTGAAGCCCATGTTCTGCGCCACGGTCATATGCGGGTAGAGCGCATAGGACTGGAAGACCATGGCGATGTTGCGCTCACGCGGCGTCAATGCGTTGACCACCTTGTCTTCGATCAGCACTTCTCCATCGCTGATCTCTTCCAAGCCGGCGATCATCCGCAGAAGCGTGGACTTTCCGCAGCCGGAAGGACCGACCAGGGCAATGAATTCGCCGTCCTCGATCGAGAGCGAAACACCGTGGATCACCTCCAGCATGCCGTAGGCCTTGCGGATGTCCCTCAGTTCGACAGATGCCATTTTGCTCTCCGTATTTATGACTTGACCGCGCCAGCCGTCAGGCCCGCGATGATGTGCTTTTGTGCCAGGAAGAAGACGATGACGGTCGGCAGGATGGTCAGCGTGATGAAGGCGAGCACCAGTTGCCATTCCGTCCCGAATTCGCCGCGATAGACCATGATGCCGAGAGGCCAGGGATATTTGCTTTCGGTGTTGAGCATGATCAGCGGCAGGATGTAGCTGTTCCAGCTGTTCACGAAGGTGACGATGCTCACCGTCGCAACGATCGGCCGTGACAAAGGCAGCGACACGTACCAGAAGAAGCGGATGTAACCGCAGCCATCGACGAATGCCGCCTGAAACAACTCGTCCGGCAGATTGCGAAAGTAGTTGCGGAACAGAAGGATGCTCATGCCCAGCCCGAAGGCGACCTGGGGCAGGATGACCCCCCAATAGGAGTCCAGCAGGCCAAGGTCTCGGATCCGGATGAACAGCGGCAGGATGGCGGTTGCCACCGGGAACATAAGGCCGATCAGGAAATAGTTCATCAAGTGGCCGGCTCCGAAGAACCTCACATGGGCGAAGGTGAAGGCGGCCATGGCAGAAATGACCACGGTCAGGAATACGGTCATGGTGGCGATGAACAACGAATTCATCATCTGGCGCCAATAGCGCTCACCGAACAGGATGTCGGTGTAGTTGGACCATATCCAGTCGGTCGGCAGTCCGAAGGGACTGGTGCGCAGGTCGCCAAGCGATTTGAATCCCCCGAGCGCCGTCGTCACCAGCGGGATAAGGACAAGGGCCGCGACAATCGAGAGCGAAACATAGAGATAGAGCCTGGTCGCGGCCGTTACTCTGACATCGGATTTCATATCAGTCATGGCGCATAAATATCCGTTTGTAGCCGAACGCCAGGGTGACGCAGATGACGAACAGAACCACGCCGACGGCGCTGCCGAGGCCCACCTGCATTCGGGTGACACCGTAGGTGAAAAGGAACGTGACCATGGTCTGCGTCGCGTTGGACGGGCCACCGCCGGTCAACGGCATGATCAGATCGAAAAGCTGCAGAGATCCGATGATGGCGAAGAAGACGGACAGCCTGACCGTCGACGACAGAAGCGGCAGGGTCACATAGCGGAACTTCTGCCAGCCGGTAGCACCGTCGATTTCCGCGGCTTCCAGGACGCTTTTGTCGATGGCCTGCAGGCCGGCGATGTAGAGCATCATGTGAAACCCGAAATATTTCCATATGATCACGACAAGCACCGCGTAGATCGCCAGGTCGCGATCCGCCAGCACATAGGGCGTCTCGACGCCGAGGAAACCGGCAATCGCCGCAAGCAGGCCGTAGTCGCCATCATAGACGAAGCGCCAGATCAGGCCGGCCGCGACATCGGCCAGAACATAAGGCAGGAAAAAAACCAGCCGAAATGCGACCACGCCCGGCAGCTTGTGCGCCAGCATCATCGCAAGCCAGATGGCCAGCGGAATCTGGGCCAGCAGCGAGACCACGATGATCAGCCCGTTGTTGATCAGGGCCTGCGAGAAAGCGGCATTGTTGAACAGGACGGTGAAGTTGCGAAGGCCGACAAATTCGGTCGGGGTGCCATAGCCGTTCCAGCGATACAGGCTGTACCAGGCCGCCTCGCCCATCGGCAGAATGACAAAAAGCGTAAACAGCAGCAGCGCCGGCGGCAGGAACAGCACCAGGACGGGAAGGCGTCCACGCGCAGTCGGGCTCTTGTGTCTGGCCCCGCTCGCCGGCGTGACCGGTCGAGCCGCTGCCATGGCGGTGGTATGTGTCATGCTGGCTTTTCCTCCCTGCATGTAGGCCGCTCGAATGCCGCCGGCACAAGGGCCGACGGCACAATGTCAAAGCATCAGTCGAGCTCGCGTGCGTCCTGGATCATCTGCGCGCCCTCCTCAGGCGACATCTGTCCAGCCAGGATTTCCACCGAGACGTCATTCACGACGCGTCCCACCGAAGGTCCCAGATCCTGGTCGAAGAAGTTCTGATGCCATGTCGAGGCGGCCAACTGGTCGGCCGCTTCACGCATCAGCGGGTTCTTCAAAGCGTCCTCGGCACCGGTTGCAGCCGGAATGATCATGCCGGCTGCGGCCATTTTGCGCTCCTGTTCCGGGCTGGTCAGGAAGCGGAGGAAGTCGACAGCCTCAGGCGAGGCATTCTTGGTCACGGCCCAGCCGTTCAGTCCGCCCAGCGTATCGGTTACCTTGCCGGCTCCACCCTCGACGAGCGGGAATGGAAAACGTCCGATGTTTTCGATCGCGAGACCCTTGCCATCGCCCGCATTGTTGCGCTGGTTTGGTTCCGTGTGCTCGAAGCCCAGCAGCATGGCCGCCTTGCCATCGCCAAACACGCCAAGTGTCTGTGGCCAGGTCGATCCGAGATAACCACCCTGGAAGGGCTCCAGCTTGCCGAGTTCGGCCAGCTGTTCTCCGGCCTTGATGATCGTCGGATCGAGGAAGCCGTCGCCCTCGTTGTTCTTTGCCCTGTCGAAGACCTCCTGGCCGCCATTGCGCATGACCAGATAGCTCCAGTAGAAATGCAGTGGCCACTTGTCGCCACCGCCACCGGCGATCGGGGTAATGCCGGCGTCCTTCAGCGTCTTTACGGCCTGCAGGAAATCGTCCCAGGTCTTGATGTCTTCAGCCTTGACGCCGGCTTTCTCGAACAGTTCTTTGTTGTAGAAAAAGCTGATCGTGCCCATGCGATACGGAACCGCATGGATCTTGTCGTTGAATGTCAGGCCGTTCAAAGCCGCCGGCTTGTAGTCCTTCGCCCAGGCCCCGCCGTCGGCATTCATCGCTTCCGTCAGATCCTTGAGTGCGCCGGTTTCAGACTGCTGGCGCAAGACGCCGCCGCCCCAGCTGTAGAAGAAGTCCGGCGCCGCATCGGATTGCAGAAGCGTCGGCAGCTTCGCCTTGAACGCTTCATTTTCAAGGAACTGCAGCTGGACGTCTACGTCCGGATGCTCGCCTTCATAGGCCGCGGCAATCTCCTCCCAGACCTGGATATAGGCCGGGACTGTCTCGACATGCATCCACTTCACGACCGTCTGAGCCGATGCAAATCCTACTCCGCCCAGAAGGGCGACAGCTGTTGCAGCTGCCAGACCAACGAGACGTTTGGCGCCAACGGGCGCCTCACTAAAAAGATGCGTCATCCGGTTCTCCTCCCAAGGTGCGCATTTATTCCTCAACGCGTACAAAATCAGACCAAGGAGATCCCAATGTCAACTGACAAACTGCAAATTTTTACGAAATCTATTGACAAGAGACGCCACCTAGCGGCTATTTTTGTCCCGATACCGAATATAATCATCAAGATGCGAGCGCTCACCCAGCAATGAAAACAGCCGATCCGGAATTGATGCGCGCCATCAATCGCTTTACCGTGCTGGATACGATCCGGCGCTTTGGCCCGATATCACGGGTGGAGATCAGCGAACGCTCACAGCTGTCGACCACCACGGTCTCGGCCATCACCGGCTCGCTTCTCGACGACGGACTGATTCTCACACGGCACGAAGGCGATATCCGCAATGTCGCTTCGAGAGGCAGGCCCCGGGTGATGCTGGAGCTGAACCCGGATGCCGCCCGCGTGGTCGGCGCCAAGATTGCCGCCAACCAGATGATTTTTGCCGTGACCAACTTCTGCGGCGAGGTGATTTCCCATCTGTCGCTGCCCGTCAGGATCACCCGGCAGCCGATCAGCGTGATCGCGGATCTGATCGAGGACGGTATCCGCCGGTGTGTCGTCGACGCCGGCCTTGCACTGGAGGATGTCGACACGGTTTGTGTCGGCTTCCCGGGGGTCGTCGAGCACCGCACGGGGCTGGTGCGCTCGAGCCCGATCCTGAGCGAAGCCGATGTCGATTTCTCCACCGAGATGACCAAGCGGCTGAACGTGACAACGATCGTCGAGAGCGATTCCCACGCCATCACGCTTGCCCATCACTGGTTCGGCAAGGGACGCGATCTCGACGATCTGGTGCTGGTGTCTCTTGAGCAGACACTTGGCCTTGGCGTTCTGCATGGCGGACAACTTTTTCGCGGCGCGGGCGGTCTCAGCCACAATCTCGGCGACCTCGTCATGGGAAGCGGGCTGGCTGAAAGCGTTCGTCTAGCATCGGTTGCCGGCGAGGCAGCGATCCTTGGAGAGCAGGCGCCTTACGGAAGGTTCGCCGATGCCGTGCGGCTTGGCCGCGGCATGACGCTTGCCCAGACGCTGATCGCGGCGGAGGACAATACGCTGATCCTCGCCGCCACACGCGCCGGCGAAGCGATCGGCATTGCCGTTGCCAACATCGTCACGCTGTTTGGTCCGCCACGCGTCATCATCGTCGGCTCAAGCCTGTCGCTCGGCCCTTTGTTTATCAAGGCCTTGTCTGATTCCTACAGGGCCGCCATTCCCTCCTCCATCAAGGAAATCGCCGAACTGGTCTTCGACGGATCGGAGGAACAGATGTGGGCCCAAGGGGCAGCCGTCGTGGCGCTTTGCGAACTTTACGAATCCCCTTGGGGGACCACGGGCCCGGCGCCAGCGCCGCAATCGGCAAAAGCCTGATTTTATAAGAAACAACCTTGGGAGGTATTATGGAAAAGGTGGGTATTGGTGTCATTGGCTGCGGAAACATTTCCTCAGCCTATCTGAAGGCGATGGCCTCCTTCCCGATCCTGGATGTGAGGGGCATTGCCGATCTCAATCGTGATCTTGCCAACCAGCGCGCGGCAGAATTCAACCTGACGGCGCGATCGGTCGACGAACTGCTTTCAGACCCGGCGATCGAGATCATCGTCAACCTCACCATTCCGAAGGCGCATGTCGCGGTTGCGATGCAGGTCCTGGATGCCGGCAAGCATACCTATTCGGAAAAGCCGCTGGGCATCAATTTCACCGAGGGCCAAGCGCTGGCTGCCGCGGCCAAGGCAAAAGGGCTGCGCATCGGCGCGGCACCGGACACATTCCTCGGCGGCTCGCACCAGACGGCACGCGCGCTGGTTGATTCTGGCGCACTCGGCATTCCTGTCGGGGGAACCGCGACGTTCATGTGTCCCGGCCATGAACGCTGGCACCCGAACCCGGACTTCTACTATGAGACTGGTGGCGGCCCAATGCTCGACATGGGTCCGTATTACATCACCGACCTCGTCAATCTGCTGGGCCCGGTCTCCCAGGTGGCAGGCTTTGCCACCGCGCCGCGCAAGGAGCGCCTGATCACCAGCGAACCACGCAAGGGCGAACATATTCCGGTTCATGTTGCGACCCATGTGGCCGGCGTGATGGCGTTTGAATCCGGTGCGATCATCCAGATCGGCATGAGCTTCGATGTGGCCGGTCACAAGCATGTTCCGCTGGAGCTTTACGGCACGGAAGGTACGCTAATCGTGCCGGATCCGAACCACTTTGGTGGTCAGGTCGAACTCTTGAAGAAGGGCGGCACGTTCGAGCCGCAGGAAACTACCCAACCTTATGCCGATGGCAACTACCGCTCCATCGGCGTGGCCGACATGGCCCATGCCATTCGCTCGAACCGGCCGCACCGCGCCAATGGTGACCTCGCCCTGCATGTGCTGGAAGTGATGGAAGCATTTCAGCGGGCGGCTGATAGCGGCACGACGATCAAGATCAACACCAAGACCGAGCGTCCGGCACCCCTGTCGGATTCGCTGAACGACGGCCAATTGGCCCGCTGATACTGGAGGAGTGAAACATGCGTGAAGCCCTGATCGTCTGGGGTGGCTGGAGCGGCCACGAACCGGAACAATGCGCCGAAATCATCCGCGACATGCTGCAGGAGGATGGCTTCAAGGTCTATGTCGAGCGCAGCACGGAAGCGTTCGCCGACCCTTCGATCCACGATCTGTCACTGATCGTGCCGATCATGACGATGTCGAAGATCGAGAAGGAGGAGGCGAAAAACCTGGCCACTGCCATTGAAAATGGCGTGGGTTTCGCCGGCTATCATGGAGGTGCCGGTGATGCGTTCCGGGAATGCGTCGAATACCAGTTCATCGTCGGGGGACAATGGGTCGCCCATCCGGGCAACATCATCGACTACACGGTCAACATCACGCGACCGGACGACCCGCTGATGGCCGGCATGACCGATTTCCCCTACCGGTCGGAGCAATATTACATGCATGTCGACCCATCTAACGAGGTTCTCGCGACAACCACCTTCACCGGTGATCACGCCTGGTGGATCGACGGTGTCGTCATGCCGGTGGTCTGGAAACGCAACTACGGCAAAGGCCGGGTATTTTATTCGGCGCTCGGGCATGTGGCTGCGGAATTCCAGGTTCCGCAGATGCGCGAGATCTTTCGCCGTGGGGCCGATTGGGCAGCACGTTGATGATGCTGGCCTGAGGCCAGCACCGGCATATCAATGACGGCCTCCCCAACGTTCTAAACCGATCGAAATACGATCGCCGAAGCTTGGGGAGAACGTTGATCGCTCGGCGCGTCGGATGCGAACGACGGCGGAACGGGCACCTTGCTACCCTCTCGTTCTCTTTTAAAGCCTGCCGCTGGCTCCCGGTGCTTTAACCGCACACGAGAGGCAGGGATCACTCCGCAACAACTGGCGAAACTACATTGCGCGCCTTCAGCTGTCGTTCGCGAAAGAAGATGAAGAGGCCAGACGCCACGATCAGCCCAGCGCCGACAAGCATGCCCAGACGGGGCACGTCGCCGAAGAACATCCAGCCAAACACCACAGCCCACAGAAGCAGCGTGTACTGCAGAGGTGCCACCGTTGCCGCGTCCGAAATCTTCAGGGCGCGATTGACCAGCATATGGGCGGCCATCGCGACGATGCCCAGTAAGCCCAGCAAGGTCAGGTCGACACCCGACGAGATTGGTGCCCAGTCGAAAGGCGCAAAAGCGAGCCCGGCAAGTCCTGCACCTGCGACCTGGAAGAAGACCAGGCTCTTGTCCGGCGTATTGCGCAGGCTACGGCCCGACAGGAGCATGAAGGCGAAGGCGCCGCTGCCGACAATCGATATCAGGGCCGGCAGCGTGAACATTGCCGACGACGGTTCCAGCGTGATGATGACGCCGATGAAGCCGGCGGCGATCGCGCACCAACGTCGCCATCCGACTTTTTCGCCAAGCAAAAGGGGAGAAGCCGCGGCCACATAGATCGGTGCTGCAAGCCAGTAGGTCATGACGTCCGCCAGCGGCAGATACATCACCGCGTAGTAGAAGCAGAAAACTTCCAGGGTCGACAACGCCACGCGGGCAAACTGCATCCACGGCTGTTCAACCGAAAGCACGGACCGCAAGCCCGCCTTCCACAGGAAGGGTGCCAGAACGACAAGGGCCGCCAGGCTGCGGATCAGGATGACCTGTCCAAGCCCATAATTTGCCACCAGCCATTTGCCCATCGCGTCATTGAGCGCAAACATCAGCATGCCGAGCAGCATGATCAGCGGCCCAGTCATCGCTGAAACTCCAGCTCCGGCCGCACGGGTTTCTATTGTTGTCACGCAAATCCTCCCAAATTCTCTTTTTATTCACGCACTACAGGCTGGTCACATCCGACATGCGGCGGCTGACAGTAAAGGCCCGATCCAGTTCAGGGTTCAGTTCCATGCCAAGACCCGGGCCTGGCGGCACGGTGATCATGCCGTTTTTCACTTCCGGCAACGCCGTGACCAGATCGCGATACCATGTGCGGTAGAACGCCCGGACACTTTCCTGGACCAACGCGTTGGGTGCATTGAGCGACAGGTGGGTCGAGGCACAAAGCACCACCGGACCAGTGCAGTCATGTGGCGCGACCGGCAGATGCCAGGCCTCCGCCATCGAAGCAATCTTTCGCGCCTCCGACAGGCCGCCGCACCAGGAAATGTCGAGCATCATCACGCCGGCAGCCCCGGTTTCCAGAAGATCGCGGAACGCCCAGCGCGAACCGAGGGTTTCGGACGCCGAAATCGGCGCCGGCGAAACGGCTGCGTAGCGTGCAAGACTGGCCAAGCTGTCCATCTTGATCGGGTCTTCATGCCAGAACGTGTTATAGGGCGTCAGTGCCTTGGCGATCTGCATGGCCGGCAACAGCTGCCACATCGAGTGAAACTCGACCATGATATCCATCTTGTCGCCGACAGCCGCGCGGATCTTTTCAAATGGCTGAAGCGCCTGTTTCAGATCCGGCATCGAGATATACTGGCCGCGGGTCTTTTCAGCGGCCGCATCAAACGGCCAGATCTTCATCGCGGTGATGCCCTCCTCAAGCAACGAATGGGCCAACTCATCGGCATTGTGCAGGAAGCCGTTCAGATCGTCATAGTCGCGACCTTCCGATAGTCCGTAATTGGCAGTTGTCTGCCCTGTCACCTTTTTGATGTATTCGGTGCCGGCGCATGTATTGTAGGTGCGGATCTCGCGACGGGTGAAGCCGCCCAGCAGTTGGGCAATCGGCATACCCGTCGCCTTGCCGAAAATGTCCCAGAGCGCGATGTCGAAGGCAGAATTGCCGCGTACCTCGGCACCGGACGAGCGAAAACCGAGATAACCAACCAGGTCGGCTGCGAGCAGATCGATCTGCAACGGATCACGACCGATGACCCGTGGTGCGATATATTCATGCACATAGGCTTCGACCGTTTCGGCACCGAAAAAGGTTTCGCCGAGACCGGTAATGCCCTCATCGGTATGCACAAGCAGCCATAGGAGATTGGCGCGTTCGGCAACGCGCACCGTTTCAAGGCTGGTTATCTTCATGGGATTCCTCCTCCGCGATCAAGAGGGCCTGCAGTCAGCACGGCCTTTGTGCCTTGATCAATATTCTTGTCATCGCGGCGCTCGCTGAGAAATTGCCGCCGCCATTTGCAGATACGGTGCATCGGTCGGTCACGCACCATTCATCGCCCGGCGATCACTGCGTGCCACCCGGAAATGAACTACTATAAAAAGGGGACCGAAGCTCATGGCTTCGGTCCCCGCTCTTCTCAGTCAAATGCGGTCAGACGATTACTTGCGGATCGCGGCAAGCTCGGCAATGATCGCATCGACCACGTCGGCGCCGATTTCAGCCTTGTGCTTTTCGTAGACAACCATCGACTTTTCGCGAATACGTGCCTGCTCTTCCGGCGACAGGACGTTCACTTCGAGACCGGCTGCCTTGATCTTTTCGAGCGAGGTCTTGTTCAGTTCCTGGATGACCTTGCGCTCTTCATCGCGACCCACAACGGCACATTCGCGAAGAGCAGCCTGCTCTTCAGGCGTGTAGGTGTCGAAGATTGCCTTGGAGAACAGAAGCAGGAACGGCGTATAGGCGTGGTTGGTCTCGGTGATGTACTTCTGGACTTCATAGAACTTCGACGTGTCGATCGTCACATAGGGATTTTCCTGTGCGTCGATCGCATTGGTTTCCAACGCCGAGAAGACCTCGCCGAATGCCATTGGCGTGGCGTTCGCACCAAGGTTCTGGAAGGTGTCGAGGAAGATGTTGTTCTGCATGACGCGAACCTTCATCCCCGAGAAGTCTTCCCACTTGGTGACCGGTCGAACGGAGTTCGACAGGTTGCGGAAACCGTTCTCCCAATAGGCCAGATTGACCAGGCCGGCAGCTTCGAGCTTCTCGTTCATCATGTCGCCGAACTTGCCGTCAAGCACGGTATAGGCTTCCTGCGGCGTGCCGAACAGGAACGGCAGGTCGAAGACGCCAAGTGCCGGGATGATGCCGACGAGCGGCGAAGACGAGGTGACAACGCCTTCCTGAACGCCCGAACGCAGCGCCTGGGTTGCCTGAAGGTCGCCGCCGAGTGCGCCGCCCCAGAATGCAGTGATCTTCAGCTTGCCGCCTGACTTTTCGTCCAGGCAAACCTGCATCGCCTTGATGCCGTTGCCGACCGGATGGTCGGCATTGATGCCGTTCGAAATGCGGATGTTGCGGTCGTTGAACTCGGCAAATGCCGGAGCAGCAGCGGACAGGCCGAATGCGATCGCGGTGGTGGCTAGAAGCAGTTTTCTCATAATATCCTCCCAGGATGGTTGAGTGAGACTTTTGTATCGCCGGCTGCTAACGCAGCCATTGAGCAGGCACGATGACGATGTCCGGGAACAGGACCAGGACAAAAAGGACGAAAACCTGGGCGGCCAGGAACGGCAGAACGCCGATCGTGACTTGCCCCAACGGTACGCGGCCGACACCGCTGACGACGTTGAGAACAACGCCGACGGGGGGTGTCAGAAGACCGATGCAAGTGTTCATGATGAACAGCACGCCGAAATAGACGGGGTCGATGCCGGCC
>ERZ1034401.125-NODE-125-length-21026-cov-3.607744_pt1 | contig 21026 bp, 18 predicted proteins | sample MGYA00520601_ERZ1034401 | MGnify/ENA primary metagenome ERZ1034401 (study PRJEB33736, sample SAMEA104288476) | Azolla filiculoides | biome: Urban; feature: water surface; material: ditch water | place: Netherlands | collected 2014 ... | reverse complement strand
CCGCTTCTCCTGGAATATGCCCGCCGCTATCCCGATGTGGAACTGGAGGTGGTCACCGAGAATGCGCTGGTCGACGTGATCGGCAAGGGGTTCGATGCCGGCATTCGTCTCACCGAGGCAATTTCACCCGACATGATCGAAGTGCCCATCATTTCGAAAATGCGCTCCTTTGTCGTCGGATCCCCGCAGTATTTCGAAGGTCGCGACAGGCCTGTCGTGCCCCGTGACCTGTCCCGGCATCGCTGCATTCAGATGCGAATGACGGGCGGAAGGCTCTACCGCTGGGAGTTTGAAAAGCGCGGCGAAGCCTGCCTGATTGATGTCGCCGGTCATCTGACATTCGATGCTTCGGACCTGATATTGGAGGCTGCTCTGGCAGGCTTCGGCCTCGCCTATCTGGGGGAGCACGCCCTGGCGCCCCATCTCTCTGTGGGCAACCTCATTACAGTTCTGGAAGACTGGTCGCCCTCCTATCCTGGGCTCAGTCTCTATTTCTCACAGCGACGCCATATTCCGTCCAAGCTGCGGGCATTCATCGACCTGATCCGTGAAGGCGGGGTTCGCGATAGCTGACAGTCAAATAGCAGTCGCATTTCGCGGACAGGAATTTAGGTTCGATTCCCTTCAAGGCGTTAACTGTCTCAGAACAGTTCCCGATGACCGCGGACGCTTTTGATTACTTCGTGCTGGCATGAAGCCTAATACGCAAACCGTCGATCGTTGATCTTAAGGTTTCGAGGGCTTCTTCATCAAGCGCGGCGACTTCTCCGATACAATGCATGACATCGCCCGCCTGTTCCTGAAGTGCGAGGCCTTTTTCCGTCAGATGAAGAAGCACCTCGCGCTCATCCTGAGGATTGCGCGTTCTGGTGATCAGGTCTGCAACGTTCAGGCGTTTAAGCAATGGCGTTAGGGTGCTTGAGTCCAGAAATAGTGTTTTTCCCAGCTCTTTGACGTTCTGACCATCGCGGTTCCAGAGCGAGATCATGACCAGATATTGCGGGTAGGTGAGGCCGAGCTTATCCAGCAGCGGCCGGTAAAGCTGAGTGAATGCGTGGCTCGCGGAATAGAGGGAAAAGCAAAGCATGCCGGCGACCCCGGCATCATCGTCTGGCTTCTTCATGGCAATCTCCTTTCCATTAAAATAATTTGTGCGCTATTGATTTGCAAGCGGTTGACAGGATGATTTCATGCATATATGAATTGTGCACAAACTAATCGCCAGCAAATAAATAGCCTTCTTCCACCTGCTCACGAAAGGAATTGTCATGTTCAAGTTCGCCGCCTCCGTTGCCCTTGCAGCCGCTCTCCTGTCTGGGACTGCAATCGCTCAACCCGCAAAGCCCACCGTCGTTCTCGTCCACGGCGCCTTTGCCGACTCCTCTAGCTGGAATGGCGTCACGAAGATCCTGCAGAAGGACGGTTACACGGTCGTAGCCGCCGCCAACCCGCTGCGCAGCGTTGCCGGTGATGCGGCCTATGTCTCTGACATCGTCTCAAGCATCAAGGGATCGGTCGTCCTCGTCGGCCATTCCTATGGTGGTCAAGTGATCTCGACCGCCGCCAATGGCAAGGACAACGTTAAGTCGCTGGTCTATGTTGCAGCCTTTGCTCCAGAAGCTGGCGAAGCGGCCGCGGATCTCGCTGGTAAATTTCCGGGCGGCACGCTCGGTCAGGCGCTCGCTGCTCCAGTGAAGCTGGCCAATGGGGGTGTGGATCTTTCCATCGACCAGGCGAAGTTCCATGACCAGTTCGCCCATGATGTCTCTGCTGAGGACGCTGCATTGATGGCCGCCGGTCAGCGCCCGATCACGGAGGCCGCTTTGACGGAGAAGTCCGGTGCTCCGGCCTGGAAGAACCTGCCCTCCTACTTCATCTACGGCGATGGCGACAAGAACATCCCGGCACAGGCCCTTGGCTTCATGGCTGAACGAGCCGACTCCAAGCGCACGGTCGTGGTCAAGGGAGCATCCCATGTTGTCATGTTCTCCCAACCTCAGGCTGTCGCTGACCTGATTGAAGAGGCTGCGCAGTAATTACCGCAGTTGGATTTTGGAAAAGCGCCGTCATCTGCAAGGTGGCGGCGCAGTCGTGAGGTGCCTATCGGCCCCATCGCCGACAAATCCGTGAACACCACCGTTTGCCATAGCTGTCCGCGTTCACATGGCACGAAGTTTCTTCAGCAGGTGAATTGAAAGCCGAGCACCTTTGGAGAACGCTGTAGAATTCACTGCAGAAGACGATCAAGATCGAACTCCTCCCAACCGCGCAGCTCTGGCACTGTCTCGGCACCCTCTGGTTTTGACCGTCCCTTCTTAGCTCCTTTTTTCAACGAACGGGTCAGCATCGCCCTGTATGCAACCTGTCTTCTGTTTTCCGCCTTTGCGATAACATCCTCTTCCCGCCCTTTTTCGATGACACCGCGGTCGAGCAGCTCCTCTACGATGCGAGGATCGAAGACGTGGATTGTAATCTGTCTTGCGTGGCCGCTCAGCCTCACCGTGCGCGTGCCCGAACTTGCAAGGCTGATCAAAATACTTATTGAAAGATCGAACACTTTAGAAATTCTAAGGCATTTTTCCTTTCTTCTAAATTGAGCTAATTCCTGCTCGCCTCTATCCTTTCCTCATCAGCCGCTGTGGGAGGCGGCTGGAGGGCACGGGCTCACGCTTGTGTCTGCGGAGGAGATCATTCGTTCAGGGCAAGTCGAAACCGGAGGTTCATGAACGAACCTCCGCAAGAGATTGCTTGTCGTCGGTCCGGCCGCTTCTCATCGGATTTGCCCCTGTCGAGGATGTGAACATGAACCTTTATACCCTGCTTTCCCTGCGTGCCTCGAATGGCCGCCCCGTGCGCGTCGGATTGATCGGCGCCGGCAAGTTCGGCTCCATGGTCCTGGCCCAGGCCCAACGTATCGAAGGCCTCCACATGGTGGCGGTCGCCGATCTCAATGTCGGCAAGGCGAAGGAATCGCTTGAGCGCGTCGGTTGGCCGAAGGAGCGCTATTCGGCGCAGAGCTGCGGCGATGCCATCAAGTCGGGTAAGACCTATGTAACCTCGGATGCCTCCGATCTCTTCGGTTGTGACGAAATCGAATGCATCATCGAAGCAACGGGCCATCCGATCGCCGGAACCCGGCATGCCCTGGGGGCGATCGAAAGCAACAAACATGTCGTGATGGTCAATGTTGAGGCCGACGTCATGGTGGGGCCAATCCTTGCCGAGAAGGCACGGGCCAAGGGGTTGGTCTATTCGATGGCCTATGGCGACCAGCCAGCGTTGATCTGCGAACTCGTCGACTGGGCCCGGGCAACGGGATTTGAAGTGACCTCGGCCGGCAAGGGCATGAACTTCGAGCCGCGCTACCGCTATTCGACGCCGGACACGGTCTGGAGCTTCTTCGGCTGGACCGAGGAAGAGGTTGCCAAGGGCGATTTCAACCCGAAAATGTACAATTCCTTCACTGATGGCACGAAGGCCGCGATCGAAATGGCAGCCGTCGCCAATGGCACAGGCCTCGATTGCCCGGATGACGGCCTGGCCTTCCCCCCGGCCGGTCTTCACGACCTCGCACGCGTGTTCCGCCCGGTAGCCGATGGTGGCCGGATGTCACGCAGCGGTCTCGTGGATATCGCCGCGAGCCAGGAGCCTGATGGTCGTGAGGTCTTCAACAACATCCGCTACGGCGTCTTCGTCACCTTCAAGGCGCATAACGAATATGCCCGCGCCTGCTTCAAGCAATATGGTCTGCTGACCGATCCGTCGGGCTGGTATGCCTCCATGTGGCGGCCGTTCCACATCATCGGCCTGGAAACGTCCATCAGCGTTCTCTCCGCCGTGCTGCGCAACGAGCCCACCGGGTGCTCCAAGGAGTTCCGCGGCGATGCGGTGGCGACCGCAAAGAAGGACATGCAGCCGGGCGAGATGCTCGACGGCGAAGGGGGTTACGCTGTCTGGGCCAATGCTATTCCGGCCACGCGGAGCCTCGATCTGAAGGCGCTTCCCATCGGTCTCGCCCACAATGTCAAGCTGAAGCGTGCGATTAAGAAGGACCAGATCGTTTCCGTCGACGACGTCGAAATCGTCAACGACCTCGATGTGGTTGGCCTGCGCCAGGAGATGGAAGCGCGCTTCCGCCCGGCCAAGATCGCAGCCGAATAAGGGGGAGGGGACAATGGCCAGCCATCCCTTTGTCGTCATTGCCGAGTTTCAGGTGAAGCCCGGCATGATGGCGGCCTTTCTAGAGGCCGCGCGCGATGACGCGGCCCATTCGGTTGCCGACGAGCCCGGCTGCCGGCAGTTCGACGTGATCTGCCCGCAGGGCTCGGACGACACCGTGGTCTTCTATGAGGTCTATGACAGCCGTTCGGCCTTCGATGTCCATCTCGAGACACCGCATCTGGCGCGTTTCCGGGACGTCTTTCCGTCGCTGATCGTCGAGGAACGGCCTGTCCGTTTCGCCGATCGTCAACATCCCTGAGGATTGGTTCCATGAACGCGCCCCAGTCACTCCGGAATGTTGCGGTTCTCGGAACCGGTATCATGGGTGCCCCGATGGCACTGCGCCTGGCAAATGCCGGCTTCAGGGTCAGCGCGTGGAACCGCAGTCCTGCAAAGGCGGAGGTCCTGCGGGAGCATGGCGTGATGCCGGTGTCTACAGCCGCAGATGCTGTGCGGGACGCGGATGTTGTGATCTGCATGCTGAGTTCCGGCCCCGTTTGCGAGGCGGTGCTCGGTGGAGCGGATGGAGCGATTGCGAGAATGCGCCGTGATGCGACACTCGTCGTCATGAGCTCCATTCCGATCGATACGGCCATCGCAATCGCGCGGGACGCAGAGGGGCGGGGCATCGCCTGCCTCGATGCACCGGTCTCCGGTGGAGAACTCGGGGCGAAGGAAGGCCGGCTTGCGATCATGGTCGGCGGGGCGGCCGATTTCGTCGATCGGCTGGCCCCGGTCTTTGCGGCACTTGGTCGGGTGACCCATGTCGGGCCATCCGGCAGCGGGGCCCTTACCAAGCTCGCAAACCAGCTGGTCGTCGCGTCGACCATCTGCGCCGTCGCCGAGGCCCTGACGCTGGTCGAAGCCGGCGGTGCGGATCCGGCCCGTGTCCGTGAGGCGCTTCTCGGCGGCTTCGCCGACTCGACCGTTTTCCGCCAGCACGGCCTGCGCATGGTGGAAGGAAATTTCAGGCCGGGTGGTCCGGCCAAGTACCAGGTCAAGGATACATCGACCGCACTCCGGTTCGCGCGGAGCCACGGGTTGAAACTGCCGGTCGGCGAGGAGGTCGACCGTCTGTTCCAGGCCATGGTGGATCACGGCGATGGCGACCTCGATCACAGCGGGGTAATTCGTGAGTTGAAGCGCATGAATTCGGGTTGAGCCCGGTTCGCGCACCGATCATCATCAATGTCAAACGGGAGGAAAGACATGAAACAGTTCACAATCCGCAGCCTTATCGCTGCAGCCACCATGCTGACGGCAAGCCTTGCCCAGGCAGAAACGCTGACTCTTTCGACGCCGGATCCGGATTCGTCCGAGATTACCGTTGCCGCCAACAAGCTTGCGGAGCTGGTTTCGGCCAAGACCAATGGCGAACTGACCATCAAGGTGTTTGCGAACGGCACGCTCTATGGCGGGGACCCGTCGGCGGCCGTTAAGCAACTGGCCGGAGGCTCGCTCGACATGCTGGTGCTCGCGACCTCTCTCTACGCCAATTTCAACCCGAAATTCTCGGCCATATCCATCCCCTATCTCTTCGATGACGAGGCGCAGCTCCGCTCCTATCTCGCCGGCGAGCCGGGCAAGGAACTGATCGCCGACCTCGATTCCATCGGCATCAAGGGCATCAATCTCTGGCCGCGTCCGTTCCGCCAGATGACCAATTCGAAGCGCCCGATCGAAAAGCCGGAAGATCTCGCCGGCCTGAAGTTCCGCGTTCCCAACAATCCGCTCTGGGTTGAATTCTTCGGCAAGCTGGGTGCCGTGCCGACGCCGATGGCCTTCGCGGAAGTCTACAATGCCCTGCAGCTCAAGGTCGTCGATGGTCAGGAAAACCCGATCAATGTACCGCTGTCTGCCAAGTTCTACGAAGTCCAGAAATACGTCTCCATCACCAATCACATGGGTGACGGATGGGTGCTAGGTATCAATCCCGCGAAATTCGACGGCTTGAGCGATGCGCACAAAAAAGCGATCGAGGAAGCGGCTGTCGAGGCCGAAGCCTGGAAGGTCGAGAACGACAATGCGACCGCTGAAAAGACCATCGCGGAACTTCAGGGGCATGGCATGGAGGTCAACCGCCTCACGCCCGAGCAGCAGAAGGCCTTTGTCGCGGTTGCCAAGCAGCTCTATCCGGTCTTTGCCGGGTTGGTGAAAGATCAGGCCTTCTTCGACAAGACGGTTGCTGCCGTCGGAAAGAACTGATCGATGAACGAGACCGGATCGGCATGGAGGATGCCGGTCCGTTTCAATGCGGGAGGAGGAACCATGTCTACCAGCAGCTCCACATTCGCTAGGCTCTTGAAGGGCCTGAGCGACATCGCGGCCGGGCTTGCGGCCTTCGGCATTCTTGTTGTCGTCTTGCTTCAGGTCAGCAGTCGACTGCTCGACATGTCGGTGGCCTGGACAGAGGAAGCCACACGCTATCTCTTCGTCTGGATGATCTTTCTGGGCCTTGCAGCCGGATTTCGCACCGTCGAGACCGCTCGCGTCACTGTCTTGCTCGCCATGTTTCCCCGTGCCATCCGCCGGCTCTCCGTGCCGATCTATGTGCTGAGTTCAGTCTCGTTCTTCATGCTGATGGGATGGACCGGCTACAAGCTCGCCTGGCAGCAGTATGCGATGAACGAGACCGCCGCGACGCTGGCGATCCCGATGTGGCTGATCGGCACCATCATGCCGTTCAGCGCGATCCTTGCCGTTCTCGGGATCATCGATTCCCTAAAGCGCCGGCGCCATCTCATCGAAATCCTCGAGCCCGAGGTTCAGATGCCCGAGCTGCGGCATCAGAATCAGGCCTCCTCTTCTGCGGAGAAGCTGTCATGAGCCTCGTTCTTCTTGCGCTCTTCCTCACCATGAGCGTTTTCGGTGTGCCGCTGGCGATCGCCTTGGGACTGTCGAGTGTCATCGCCATCGTGATGTTCACGTCGACCCCGGTCGATCTCATGGCGCAGAGCATGTTCTCTGCGATGAATTCCTTCCTTCTTGTCGCCGTTCCACTCTTCATCCTGGTCGGCGTCCTGATGGAACGCGGCCGCGTGGCCGAAAAACTCTTCGATTTCGCCGAGGCGATCGTTGGCTGGCTGCCGGGCGGTCTCGGCCATGTGAATGTCGCTTCGTCAGTAATTTTCGGCGGGGTATCCGGCTCATCGGTGGCCGACATTGCCTCCATCGGTGCGATCGAGATAAAGGCGATGGAGCGCCACGGCTTCCCGAAGGGCTATGCCGTCGGCATGACGCTCTGCACCTCGACGCTGTCGTCGATCATCCCGCCATCCATTCTGATCGTCATTGCAGGATCGATCGCCAATGCCTCGATCGGCACGCTCCTGATCGCCGGCCTGATCCCCGGCCTCTTCATCGCCTTGGCATTCATGGTCTTCAACCACTTCTATGCGGTCCGCTACGGCTTCAATCCGCCCACTCCGTTCAATGCGCGTCTGGTGATCAAGACCGGTTTGGCTGCCATTTTGCCGATGCTGACGCCGGTCATCCTGTTGGCCGGGATCGTTGACGGCTACTTCACGCCGACCGAGGCGGCGGGCATTGCCGTGCTCTACACGCTGTTCCTGTCTGTAATCCTCTATCGCACCATCGCGCCGCGCGAATTGCCGGGCATCTTCATCGAGACGGCGCGTACATCGGGCACGATCCTCTTCATTGCGGCCACGGCCAAGCTGGCCGCCTGGGTCTTTACCTATGACGGGCTTCCGGCTCAGGTTGCGAGCTTCCTCGGTGCCATCTCCACCGGTCCGACCATGGCGCTGGTCCTGATCTTTCTCTTCCTGATCGTGGTTGGCATGTTCATGGACGCGATCGCCGCCATGTTCATCCTGATCCCGGTCCTGCTGCCGCCGGCCGCGTCGCTTGGGGTCGATCCGATCCACTTCCTGATTGTCATGGTGATCACCCTGACGCTCGGTCTGGTCACGCCGCCCGTCGGGGTCTGCCTCTTTGCTGTGGCCCAGGTTGCGAAGATGTCAATCGAGGATGTGGTCAAGGGATCGCTGGCGCCAATGTCGATCCTCGTTGCCGCGATCCTGGCGCTGGTGCTCTTCCCGAGCTTGACTCTCTGGCCGATCCAGATGCTGGGTCTTCACTGAGATGGCAGCCAAGCGCCAGAAGCCGGCTGATGCGTTCGTTATCGTCATGGGGACCGCGGGAACCGGAAAATCGGAGATCGGTCGCCGGCTGGCGGCCGCTCTCGGCTGTGACTTCATCGAGGCGGATCTCTTTCACACCCCTGAAAACGTGGAGAAGATGCGGGAGGGAAAGGGCCTGACCGATGCCGATCGCGAGCCCTGGCTTCATGCCGTCTGCAGTGCGGCCCTTGATCGTTCCTCACGTCCCGTCGTTATCGCATGCTCTGCCTTGAAACGCCGTTACCGCGACCTGATCAGGGGAAGGCTTGGTGACGTTCGCCTCGTCTTTCTCGACGGGACGCGTTACCTGACTGCCGCCCGCCTCGGGGCAAGGAAGGGGCATTTCGCTTCCACCTCGCTTCTCGACAGCCAGTTGCAGACGCTGGAACGGCCTGGCGCCGATGAAGCGCCTGTCGTGCTCGACATAGCGCAGCCCCCGGAAACGCTGGTGGCTACCGCCTTGCACAAGCTTGCAAGCCTTGAAGTTTCAGGTGTCGCCCGTGCCTTGTAGCGCCTGCCAGGCGTCTCGCTCGTCACGCAGCCATTCGAGGAACTGCCGGACCTTCCTTTGATGCAGGTGGTCGCGGGGGCACACGATCCACTGGGTGGTGATGCGCAATTCCGGCGGATCCCGAACAGGGCAGATCAGCGCGCCACTTTTCAGCTCATCCTGCATCATCAGCGTGCTTTCGAGCGCGATACCCATCCCGCGCACGGCTGCATCGATCGCCATGTGGCTTCGATCGAAGAGCACGCGTCGCCAGCGGGCGTCCGCCGCGGTCTCGGCCAGTTGAAACCAAGTCATCCATTGTGCCTGCGACTTGACCGAATGGATCAGTCGGTGTGCTGGCAGCTCATCAGCGGTTAGCGAGCCTTCCGCGGCATAGGACGGCGAGCAGACGGGAAGAAAACGCTCCTCCGCCAGACCTTCGACAAACAGGCCCGGCCACCGTCCGTTGCCATGGCGAAGCTCAAGATCGACCATTTCCTGGTTGAAGTCGGTCGGCTCGTTCGTCCCATCGAGGCGCACTTCGAGGTCGGGATGCCGGTCGAGAAGCCCCCCGAGCCGCGGCAGCAGCCATTTGTTCGACAAGGTTGGCGTTGCGCGAATGGTGAGTGTGGTGACCGAGCGGAACCCACGAATTGTCGCGGTCGCTTCCTCGATGCTTTCAATCTGGTCCGATATCATCGAAATGTATCGTTCACCTGCCTCCGTCAGCGCAATGCCGCGCCCTGCCTTGGTCAGAAGCGTCACCCCGAACTGGCTTTCGAGCAACTGGATCTGCTGGCTGACGGCAGACGGCGTCACGCTCAATTCCTCCGCCGCGCGCGAAATGCTGCCGGCACGCGCCGTGACATGGAAAACCAGAATGGCCTTGATGGGGAGCTGCATGAAGCGTCCGGACTTGTTTTCTGCGAACCATAGTCCAGGCGCAGGGCTAGGAGAAGAGAGTACGGTATGACAGGCATCAATTCGGCAGGGCAGCCATGCCAATTGTGCGCAGCGGCATTGCCAGGTTTGGCGATATAACGAGCGGACACTAAATTGAGGGTTCACTATGAAAACAGAACTAGAGAAAGTCGTACGCCCAAGCATCTGGGGTACGATGTGGCAAGCCTTTCGCCAGGAGCGTAACCGACAGGTCGCGCGCATGATCAGCCAGCGCCGGGGCTGATGGTGCGTGGCGGACGGCACTTTGATAGGTCGGCCAGCCTTTTCCACAGCCCGTTGATGATGCAAGCATATTTGTGACTCGAGGCGCATATTTTGCAAGTCTGCGTCATCGCGGTTGAGGAAGTGTGGAAACTCTAACTGCCGGACAATCGGTTGGAGTCCTCTCAAGGCGGGCATCTTGACAGCGACTCTATACTATGTTCGAGAAGATAGTATAGGAGGATCACGGTGGGTAGGGCCTTGCAAAGGCGGAGCGGAGGCGGGCAGCGTCCACCAGGTCAAGTCGCAAAGTTTGCCTGCTGGTTGTAACTATACTAGATTTGCCAAAATGATATAGAGGCCGGCGTGATTAAGCAGATTGACCTCATGTTTCGCACCATGGTCGCGGAACTCCAGCAACGGGCATTTGATGATGATTGGGCGGAAGACTTCCCCCCATCGGGTAGATTCGTGCCGGTGGCCGTTGACGGTCGGCGTTACTGGTATTTCGACCAACCCGACGGTGAGGGTGGGCAGAAACGCCGTTATGTCGGGCCTGCCGACGACCCCTTGATTTCGGAACGGGTCGAAACCTTCAAGGGCGAGAAGTCAGACTATAAGGCTCGCCGCAAGTATGTTTCCACACTAACGCGCGAAGCCGGTTTGATTGCCGCTGATCGATTTACCGGCGATATCGTACAGGCGCTTGCCAAGGCCGGTCTCTTCCGGCTGCGCGGTGTTCTAATCGGCACTGTCGCTTTTCAATGCTACTCGGCATATTTTGGCATCCGTCTGCCTTCGGCGGCGATCCTAACAGGGGATGCAGACCTAGCCCAGGATTTCGCGATCTCCGCCGAGGTGGCAGATTCGCTGCCGCCGATCCTAGATCTCCTAAAAGGGCTTGATCCAACGTTCCGCGCAGTGCCGCATATCAGCGGCAGCTCTCGATCTCATGCCTTCCGGAATCAGAGCGGTTACAGAGTCGAGTTCATGACGACAAACAGGGGAGCCGAAGGGTATTCGGACAAACCCGCCAACATGCCCGCTCTCGGCGGCGCGTCAGCCGAACCGCTGAGATTCATGGATTTCTTGATCCGCGATCCCGTTCGTTCGATCTTGCTACATGGTGCCGGTATCTCAGTTGTTATCCCTGATCCTTGCAGGTACGCGGTGCACAAGCTTATCATTGCCGGTCGCCGCCAGAATGACGCCGGCGGCCAAGCCAAACGGGACAAAGACCTTAGACAGGCAGGAATACTATTCGACACCCTGCCGGTCACGGGCCATGGGCCATCACTGGCTGACGCTCTGGAAGAGGCATGGGATCGCGGACCTGCTTGGAAGCTGGCGATCTCGGAAGCAGCAGAAACCATGCACAAAGAATATTGGGGCGCTATCAATCGAATGGTTGGCATTCTCAAGAGATAAAGGTTAGGCCTGCTCGAAGGGAAGGCCCTGTGACAATACTCATTCGCATCAGGTTGCGCTCGGCCTAACCTTTGTCTGACACAGCTTTTCATGCTGCTTTTTAGCTGGTTCAAAATCTTGATGGCCAATGCTGCCTTGTCCTGCGGGAGAAAGCGACCACATGCTGTTGCACGACATCAGGCCCACGCGAAAAGCAAATGAAATCAATAGGACGCTGTGACCTTATAGGAAGTAATGGTTCATATGCGTTCAAGGCGATTGTTTATAGTTTGACAGCGTTGCCATTGAGACTGCTGCGGCGGGCGATGAACGAGGGGGCGTTGGTGAGCGCCAACGGCGCCTTCCGGCCCTGGATGCGCGACAGCAGCGTTTCGGTGGCGAGCATGCCGAGCGCACGACCGGACTGATCGATGCTGGACAGGTTGATGAGACTCAATGCCGCCACCGGGGAATTGTCGTAGCCAATGACGGCCAGATCATCCGGTACACGGACTTCCATTTCGGCCGCCAGGTTGAGCAGGGTGACCGCGTCGAGGTCGCTCCAACAGAAGACCGCCTCGGGGCGGTCCGCGCTGGACAGGAAGGCGCGCATGCCGTCCTCCCGGTCTGGCGAGGCAACGGGTATGCTGCAAATGTTGATCTCTGCGGCAAGTCCCGCGGCTTCCATTGCGTGGCGATAGCCGATTTCGCGCTGACGCACGACGGAAACGCTGTGACCTTCGCGAGAGCCTAGCGTCAGCATTGAAATCCTGCGGTAGCCACGCTCGATAAAGACCTGCACCGCGAGCGCAGCGCCCAGTTGGTCGTCGCAATTGACCGTGTCGAAATTCTCCGCTTCGGGGTCATGATAGCCGACGGCGACGATGGGAATCTGTTCGCCAAAGCTCGATATGACTTCGGACGGCAGGCGCGGCGCGACAAGGATCAGGCCGTCCATCTTGTAGTCGATCATCGATTCTATCAGCGTCGTTTCAAGCTGGGTCTTGGCTTCGCTGACGCCGATCATCGCGCGGTAATGGGATGGGGCAAGCACCCGGTTCACGCCGTCGATGATCTCCGGCAGGAAGGGGTTGCGGATATCGACCAGCAGCACGCCGATGGTAAACGTGCTGCCCCGCAGGCCGCGTGCGGTGCGTGACGGGCGGTAGTTGAGGGCACCGATTGAATCCTGGACGCGGTTGCGGAGCGCCTCGCTGACGCCATAGGCATTGCGCAAGACCTTGGAAACGGCAGCGACGGACACGCCCGCATGAGCGGCGACCGTGCGGATGGTCACGCGCTCTTTCGTGGCTGTGGTATCGTCGGTCTCTGACATTTTTTTCCCCGGATTCTCAAACGTTTCGCCACCATGGCAGATGGCGTGCAAAATTTCTATTGCATCTCGACAGAAAATGTAGAACGTTACACATAGAACGTTCTACACGACGTCCGGGAGGGCTTTATGAACATGCACGCGACCCCCAGCCGCAAGGGGCTAAAGCAGCGCAACTGGGCTGCGGAGATGATCGCGCCGTTGTCGGACGAGGGCGTCGGTCGTACCGCAAGTTTCGTCTCGAAGACTTTTGTGCAGGAGAGTGTTCCGGCCGTTGTCGATCTCTTCATTTCCGCGCAGGGGCTCTATCGCTGCTTCATCAACGGCAGCCGCGTCGGTGAGGACCTACTGACGCCGGGCTGGACCAATTACGACAACCGCATCGCCTATCAGCGCTATGACGTCGCGCCTCTCCTCGTCGCCGGTGAAAACCGCATTGAGATCTGGCTGGCGGACGGCTGGTATCGCTCGCCGATCATGTGGGGCGTCAATGCCATTCCCAATTGCTGGGGCGACCGGATCGCGGCGATTGCCGAGCTTACGGCCGGTGGCCGCACGCTGCTTTCGACCGATGCAAGCTGGAAGAGCGGGGGCTTGCCGGTCGTGAAATCCGGCATCTATTTCGGCGAGATCTTTGACGCACGGATTGCGTTTGCAGAGACGCATGGAACCGAAGCCATCACCTTCGACGAGGCATTGCTCGTCGCCCATGAGGCGGCACCTGTGCGCGAGCTTTCAGCGCTTGCTCCGGTCGATCAGTGGCGTGATGCCGAGGGGCGTCTGGTCTATGATTTCGGCCAGAATGTTGGCGGCTACGTGCGCTATACGGTGCGGGGCAAGGCGGGTGCGAAGGTGCGTGTCGAGCATTCGGAAGTACTTGGTCCCGATCGTTATTTCGACAATCGAAACTACCGCACGGCCGTTGCCGAAACCCATTATACGCTTGCAGGCGAGGGCGATGAGACCTACGCACCTTACTTCACTTTCCAAGGCTATCGCTATGCCCGCGTGACGATCACAGGGGAGGCGGAGATCGTTTCGATCGCCTCCGTGCCAATCACCTCGGTCGCCGAGATCAAGGGCGGCTTCGAAAGCGGCTCTCCGCTCGTTAATCGGCTGGTTCTCAACACTGTCTGGTCGCAACGTGGCAACTTCATCGAGGTGCCGACCGATTGCCCGCAGCGCGACGAGCGCCTTGGTTGGACCGGTGACGCCCAAGTCTTTGCGCCGACAGCCTGCTGGTTGGCCGATGCCAAGGATTTCCTCCGCAAGTATCTGCGCGACGTGATGGCAGATCAGCGGCCGGATGGTGCGATCCCGCATGTCTCGCCAGACCCGACGCGACTGCATCCGGAGCATTTTCCGGGATATGCCGGCTCCACCGGTTGGGGCGACGCCATCGTGATCATCCCCTGGGTTCTCTACACCCATTACGGCGACCGCGCCGCGCTCGACGAATGCTTCGATGCCATGGTGCGCTGGGTCGATTTCCTCCGGTCGATCTCGGACGGGCCGATCGTGCGTCCGCCGCCACATTGGGGCGACCGTGGCTTCACCTTCGGCGACTGGCTGCAGCCTGTCGGCGACAATCGCAAACCGCGGCCGACCATTGCTGACGATTGCGCCGCCACGCTCTATCACTTCATCTCGACCGAGCTTTTGGCACGTATCGCCGGGGTGCTGGGACGCGACGACCTGCGGCAGACGATGGAGCATCGGGCTAGTGAAATCCGCAAGGCCTTTGCCTTCGAATTCATCTCGCCCTCCGGCCGTCTCGCTCATAACGACCAGACATCCTATGCGCTCGCTTTCCTCAATGACCTCATCCCCGCCGAGCATTTCGAGGCAGCGAAGGGCCACTTTCGTCGCGTCGTCGAGGATGCGGACTACAAGATCGGCACCGGCTTTATCGGCACGCCGGCGCTTCTGCCGTCGTTGACCAAGCTTGGCATGGATGATCTGGCCGAGAAAGTTTTCCTTCAGGAAGAGGTGCCGGGCTGGCTTTATCAGGTGAAGCAGGGCGCGACGACGATCTGGGAACGCTGGGATTCCATGGCGCCGGACGGGACGATCTACGATCCCGATATGAACAGCTACAACCACTACTCTTATGGCGCGGTGTGCCAATGGCTGTTCGAGAGCGTCGCCGGCATTTCGCCCGATCCCGAGCATCCCGGCTTCGCTCGCGTGAAGATTTCTCCGGTTCCGCTCGAAAGGCTCAACCCTGTCTCGGGATGGCATGAGAGCGCCAAGGGCCGCATTGAAGCCTCATGGACAATCGCAAACGGCAAGGTCGAATACAGCGTCAGCCTTCCCGAAGGCTGCGAAGGCCTGTTCGTGCCTACCGCGCGGCATGTCAATCCGGTGCTGGATGGCAAGTCCGTCACAGGCGAAACCCCGGTAGCGGCCGGTCGCCATCTGATCACTTTTGAAATGCCGAAAAGCAACTAGTGCATTCTATCGTGTCGTCTTACTGTTCGGAGGAGGAACATCATGACACTGCGTATGAAGACCAAACTGACCGCTGTAACGGCCCTGACGGCGCTTCTGCTGTCCGGCATGGCTTTTGCCGATACCACGCTGACTTTCCTGGTCGATAACAACACCGACTCGGTTGCTGCAGCCGAAGCGCTCGCCACCGCCTATTCGGAAAAGCATCCCGACGTGACCGTCGAGGTCGAGCAGCGTCCGGGGGGGGGCGAAGGCGACAACATTGTCAAGACGCGGCTTGCGACCGGCGAGATGACGGATGTGTTCCTCTACAATTCCGGCTCGCTACTGCAGGCCCTGAAGCCGGAAAGCTCGCTGCTGGATCTGACCGATCTGCCATCGCAGCCGAAGGTCGCCGATGGTTTCAAGTCGGTCGTTTCCGCAGACAGCAAGGTTTATGGCGTGCCCTATGGCACGACCATGGCTGGCGGCATCTTTTACAACAAGAAAATCTATTCCGAGCTTGGCTTGACGCCTCCCAAGACCTGGGCGGAGTTCATGGCCAACAACGAAAAGATCAAGGCGGCCGGCAAGGTTGCCGTTGCCCAAACCTATCGCGACACCTGGACGTCGCAGCTCTTCGTGCTGGCGGATTATTACAATCTGCAGGCACAGGTGCCGAATTTCGCGGCCGACTACACCGCCAACAAGGCGAAATACGCAACGACGCCTGCTGCCGTCAAAGGCTTCGAGCGTCTGCAGGACGTGCACGACAAGGGCTTGCTGAACGAGGATTTCGGTGCCGGCACCTATGACGACGGCTTGCGCATGGTGGCGACCGGGGAGGCGGCGCACTATCCGATGTTGTCCTTTGCCATCGGCGCGCTGAAGCAGAACTATCCCGATGAAATGGCGAATGTCGGCTTCTTCGCTCAGCCTGGCGACGATGCGGCCAATAACGGCCTGACCGTCTGGATGCCGCCGGCCGTCTATATTCCGAAGACCACGGCCAATGTGGAAGAGGCGAAGAAGTTTGCCGATTTCGTCGGCAGCGTCGATGGCTGCAAGGCGATCATGGCTGTCAACACCGTGCAGGGGCCGCCGTTGATCGACGGCTGCGATCTGCCGGCGGATGTGCCGGCCGCGATCAGCGACATGCTGCCTTACTTCAAGGACGGCAAGACGGCGCCGGCGCTCGAGTTTCTGTCGCCGATCAAGGGGCCGGCACTGGAGCAGATCACTGTTGAAGTCGGCTCCGGCATGCGCCCGGCCGCGGAAGCGGCTGCCCTCTATGACGAGGATGTGCGCAAACAGGCCAAGCAACTCGGCATTCCGAACTGGTGAGCGCGAGGGCCTGAAGCCTGAAGAACAAGCCGCCCGCGGCAAAGCGGGCGGTCCCCCATGCCGTGGAAGGAGGACCCATGGTCGAGGCCGTGAGACCGAAACGCAAATCGCCTTATCCGCTCTGGTTCTTTCTGCCGGCAGCGGTCATTTATGGCGTGTTTTTCCTCCTGCCGACGGCCACGTCCTTCTGGTATAGCCTGACGCGCTGGGACCTGATGACGGCCGAGTTCATCGGGCTTGAGAATTTTCACCAGTTCTTCTCCGAGCCGTTTCTGGTGCAGGGTCTTATCAACACGCTGATCTATGCCGCCATGACCTCCGGGCTGAAGACCGTCTTTGGGCTGCTGCTCGCCGTGCTGCTAACCAGCAATCTGATCGCTCGTGGCTTTTTGCGCACCGTGGTCTTTTTTCCCGTTCTGGTTTCAACCATCGGCATCGGCATCACATTCACCGTGATGATGCATCCGACCCGCGGCATCATCAATGTGGCGCTGGAAGCCACCGGCATCGATGGGCCGGGCTGGCTGACCGATCCGGCGCTTGCCCTGTTTTCCGTGGCGCTTGTCGATCTCTGGAAGGGTGTCGGGCTGGCGACGCTGATTTTTATCGCAGGCCTTGCCGCCATCAGCCCGGATTACTACGAAGCCTCTCGCATCGATGGCGCAACAAGGATGCAGCAGTTCCGACGGATCACCCTTCCGCTGGTGCAGCCAGCGACGATCACGGTGATCACGCTTTCGCTGATCGGCGGCCTCAGGTCCTTCGACCTGATCTGGGCGATGACGCGCGGCGGGCCGGGCTTTTCTTCCGATGTCGTGGCGTCGGTAATCTACAAACAGTATCAGGCCGGGTTCTACGGGCTTTCGACCGCAGGCAATGTCATCCTCTTTGCCCTGATCGCCGCGATCATGGTGCCGTTGACCGCCATGTTCAATCGCCGGGAGATCGATCAATGAGGCGTTATCGTCCCATCGTCGTCGGCGGCATTTCGCTTGCGATCGCAGCCGTCATCTTCATCGTGCCGTTCCTGTTCATTGCGCTGCAGGCGGTCAAGTCCCGCTCCGAGGCATCGCGGCTGAACTTCCTGTTGCCCAAGGAATGGCTGCTCTGGGACAACCTCGTTGCGGTCGTCGAGGCGCGCAACTACCAGCTGCTGCTCGCCTATTTCAATTCGACCGTCATAACCGTGTTTTCCGTAACGATCCTCGTCGTGCTCTCGGCGATGGTGGGTTATGTGATGCAGCGGCGGCGCTCCCGCTGGAATGGCGTCGTGCAGGTGGCCGTGCTGATCGGGCTGATGATGCCGCCGGCCGTGGTGCCTACCATCGGGCTCCTGCAGTCGATTGGCCTGTTCAAGACGATGAGCGGCATGGTGCTGATCCAGGTCGCCTATAATCTCTCCTTCTCGACGCTGCTCTACCGCTCGTTCATCGGCACCATTCCGCGCGATCTCGATGAGGCGGCGCTGATCGACGGCGCAAAACCGTGGCAGATCTTCTTCCGGGTGGTGATGCCGCTTTTGAAGCCGGTGACGGTGACCAATATCGTCGTGCAGTCAATTGCCATCTTCAACGATTTCACCAACCCGCTCTACTACCTGCCGGGCAAGGAAAACGTGACGGTACAGCTGACGCTCTACAATTTCCAGAGTATGTATTCGAGCCAGTACAATCTGCTCTTCATGAACATCCTTCTCGTGACGATCCCCCCGCTCATCGTCTTCATTTTCTTCAATCGACAGATCGTTGCCGGCATGACCGCCGGCGGTGTGAAAGGCTAGGTGTATGTCAGGCGTTCAACTGAAGGACATCCGCAAGAGTTTCGGCGCGCTGGAGATCATCAAGGGCATCGATCTTGATGTCCGTCCGGGCGAATTTGTGGTCTTTGTCGGCCCCTCGGGTTGCGGCAAGTCGACCTTGCTGCGGATGATCGCAGGGCTGGAGGATGTGACCTCCGGCGTGCTGACAATCGGCGGCAAGGATGTGACCTATGCGGAGCCGTCACAGCGGGGCATCGCCATGGTGTTCCAGTCATACGCGCTTTATCCGCATATGACGGTGGCGGAGAATATCGGCTTCGGCCTGTCGCTTGCGGGACGCCCCAAGGCGGAGATCGCGGCGAAGGTCAAGGAGGCGGCAGGATCGCTGCAGCTGACCCATCTGCTGGATCGCAAGCCGAAGGCGCTTTCCGGCGGCCAGCGGCAGCGCGTGGCGATCGGCCGTGCCATCGTGCGCAATCCGCAGGTGTTCCTGTTCGACGAGCCGCTTTCCAACCTCGACGCGTCCCTTCGCGCGCAGATGCGGCTTGAGATCACCGACCTGCACAAGAAGCTCGGCGCAACGATGATCTATGTGACCCACGATCAGGTCGAGGCGATGACCATGGCCGACAAGATCGTGGTTTTGAACGGCGGGAAGATCGAGCAGGTTGGCCGCCCGATGGACCTCTACAACAAGCCGGCAACCCCCTTTGTCGCTGGATTCATTGGTAGTCCGAAAATGAACCTCTATACGGGGGCGGTAGCCGAAGGTCTGGGCTGCAAGACCTATGGCATCCGGCCGGAAGACCTGACGTTATCATCCGAGCGCGGCCGATGGAGTGGCAAGATCCGGCATGTGGAGCGACTGGGTGCGGATGCGCTGGTCTACTTCAAAGTCGAAGGGCTCGGCGACATGGTGGCCCGTACGCTTGGCAGTGCAACCTTCCTGCCAGGAGATACCGTGTGGGCGACGCCAATACCTGGCGCTGAACGCCATTTCGATAGCTGATGCCATGCCGCCGTTTTGTTCCCCCTGATGTCCGGATGACAATGAGCAAAGTGTCCCTTTGGTTCGAGTCCTTTCAAGGCGAACGGGAACTACCTCGGAGCCGTGATCTCGTTGAGCGAAAACGCCGGTCCAACCGCCCCTGTCGCACTCATGCGTGTTAAGACTGAGAATTGAATATGCGGAGGCTGCTAGCTATCATTGGTACGATCTGGTTGCCTCGCCCGTCGAGGCGTGCCGGCTCTGTGGGGAGGGGACTGACTGCCTGCAGACTCGCACTATCCGGTCATCCCTTCGCTCGCGACGCCCCTCGTCAGTTCCAGCGCCTGACGTTCGAACAGCCCGCGATAGATCCCGCTTTTGCGCCTGATAAGGCTGGCATGGGTGCCTTCCTCGGCGATATGTCCGTGCTCGAAAACCAGTAGCCGATCGAGCGCGCGCACCGTCGACAGTCTGTGAGCGACGACAAGTGTCGTGCGTCCCTCCATCAGCCTCTCCATTGCCTGCTGGATCAGCATCTCCGATTCCGAATCGAGACTTGAGGTCGCCTCGTCAAGGATCAGGATCGGCGCGTCGGCCAGGAATGCGCGGGCAATGGCGATGCGTTGCCGTTCGCCGCCGGACAGTTTGATGCCGCGTTCACCGACAAGTGTTGCATAACCCTTTGGCAGCGCCTCGATGAAATCATGGGCGCTGGCAAGCCGCGCCGCCGTCTTGATCTCCGACAGAGTGGCCGTTGGCCTCGCATAGGCGATATTTTCCGCCAGCGAGCGGTGAAATAGGATAGGTTCCTGCTGCACAATGGCGATCTGGCGGCGAAGAGAGGTCTGTGCCACCTTAGAAATATCCTGCCCGTCGATCGAGACCGTGCCCTGGTTGACGTCATGCAGGCGCTGGATCAGCTTGATGAAGGTCGTCTTTCCCGAGCCGGAGTGGCCGACGAGGCCGACCCGCTCCCCCGGCTTGATGGTGACCGAGAAATCTTTGTAGAGCGGGGCATGGTGGTTGCCATAATGAAAGGTGACATGATCGAAGGTGATCAGTCCGGCCTTCACATGGAGCGCCGGCGCGCCGGGAACGTCCTCGACACCCAAAGGCTGGGCATGGATGGTGACGAGCTCCTCCATGTCGTTGACCGAGCGCTGCAGGTTGCGGATATGCATGCCGATTTCACGCAGATAGCCCTGGAGGATGAAAAAGGCGGTCAGGACGAAGGTGATGTCGCCGGCATTGGCCTTGCCGTTTGCCCAGAGCCAAAGGGCAAGGCCCAGTACGCAGCCGCGCAAGAGGCTGAGCAGCGCATTCTGCGAGGTGCCGTTCAGGGTGCCGCGCGTCCAGGTTCGCCCTGTGCGATCCTGCCACTTGCGGGTGACCGAGGAAAGACGGGCGTCCTCCCGGTCTTCAGCGCCAAAGGCCTTGACCACGGCATTGCAGGTCACGGCATCGGCGAGCGCGCCGCCAAGGCGTGTGTCCCAGCTATTGGCCATGCTCGCCATTGGTGCAACATAGCGCAAAGCCATGGTCGCGGTGAACGCGATGAAGAATACGGACCCGGCGCCGACCAGCAATCCCATCATCGGCCAGTACCATGTCATCAGAATGGTCGAACCGATGAGCATCACCAGTGAGGGGAAAAGCGCGACGAAGACGGTGTCGTTGAGCAGGTCGAGCGCCCACATGCCGCGCGTCACCTTGCGAACGGTGGAGCCGGCAAAGCTGTTGGCGTGCCA
>ERZ1034401.124-NODE-124-length-21218-cov-3.494637_pt1 | contig 21218 bp, 21 predicted proteins | sample MGYA00520601_ERZ1034401 | MGnify/ENA primary metagenome ERZ1034401 (study PRJEB33736, sample SAMEA104288476) | Azolla filiculoides | biome: Urban; feature: water surface; material: ditch water | place: Netherlands | collected 2014 ... | reverse complement strand
GGCATTTCCTATGATCGCGCCCGCGCCGTCTATGCCCGTGCCGCCACGCTCGAAGGCATCCAGGTCAGCGGCATCGACATGCATATCGGCAGCCAGATCACCGAGCTGCAGCCGTTCGAGGAAGCCTTCCGCCTGCTGCGCGAACTGGTCGAGACCCTGCGCACCGACGGCCACGCGATCGACCATGTCGATGTCGGTGGCGGCCTCGGCATTCCCTACAAGGACGACAACAACCCGCCGCCCGAACCGGACGCCTATGCGCGGATCGTCAAGGACCAACTGGCCAGCCTGAACTGCAAGATCGTCACCGAGCCCGGCCGCCTGCTTGTCGGCAATGCCGGCATTCTGGTCACCGAGGTGATCTATGTGAAGGACGGCGGCAACAAGACGTTTGTCATCGTCGATGCGGCGATGAACGACCTGATCCGCCCGACGCTCTACGAGGCATATCACGAAATCCGCCCGGTGATCCTGTCGGCTGCCAGCGCGCCGCGCATTCGCGCCGACGTCGTCGGCCCCGTCTGCGAGACCGGCGACTATCTGGCGCTTGATCGCGAAATGTCGATGCCGAAGCCCGGCGACCTGATCTCGGTCGGCTCGGCCGGTGCCTATGGTGCAGTCCAGGCCGGCACCTACAACACCCGGCGGCTGATCCCGGAGGTGCTGGTCAAGGGCAGCGAATTCCACGTGATTCGGAAGCGCCCGAGCTATGAAGAGCTGATCGGGCTCGATTCTGTTCCCGACTGGCTCGACTGAGCAGAGCGCTTCTGGAACCCTTCTGGAACTCTTTTCTGGCGGGGGCGCCTGACGGCTCGGCGTTCACATTTCAGCGATATGGCGGGAAAAACCACCGGCTTTCCCGCCTCGCCCTCGTCTTCGCCACAAAGCCTGCTATCTTTGAGACTTGAGGTTGTCATGCGACGGCCTGAGGTCGTCATGCGGCGGCCTGTGCACTCGGAGACCTGACGGATGCCGCAATCCCGCCCGGCCGGCCAACGGAAAGGCGCCTTCAAGACAGATCCTGCTCTGGCGCGCCGGGTTGGTTTCAAGCGTCTGCTGGCACGGCTGGTGCTGTTTGCGGAACGCCTCCTGCCGCTGTTTCTCCCGGTTGCCGGCATCGCCGCCCTGTTCGTTTCGCTTGCCTGGTTCGGCGTCTATCGCGAACTGCCTGAATATCTGCGCCTCCCGCTGGTCTTTGTCCTGATCTTCGCGCTTGTCGCGTCGCTGTTGCCCTTCCTGCGATTGAAACTGCCAACGACCGGCGAAGCCGACCGGCTGCTGGAAGAGCGCAACGGCCTGCCGCACCAGCCGGTCGCGGTACAGGACGACGAACCCGCCTTCGAGACGCCGTTTGCCCGGGCGCTCTGGCAGGAACACCAGCGGCGCATGGCCGAGCGCATTGCAGCCCTCGATACCGGCCTGCCGCAGCCGGATATCGCCCGCTTCGACCGATATGCCCTGCGGGCAATCCCGGCTTTGCTGTTTGTGACAGCGCTTGCCTATTCCGGCTCGAACGGCGCCGGCACGATCGCAGATGCCTTCCGCCAGCATGTCGCCGAAAGCCAGACGCCGGACATGCGTATCGATGCCTGGATTACGCCGCCAGCCTATACCGGCCAAGCCCCCGTCTTCCTGTCCGGCCTCGGCACGCAGGACGAAAACGGCGTCAGTGTGCCGCAGCATTCGAAGATCACCGTGCGCATCAGCGGCGGGGCTGCCGACGAGAAGGTCTTCTATCGCAAGGCAGCCGATGGCGCGGTGATCGAGGTCGCGGCCAAGGAAGAGGCTGTGGTGGGCGCGACGCCTGGTGGGCAAGCGTCGAGCAACCTGCCTCCGGCACCCGCTGCACCGCTTGCCGCCCGCACCCACGAACTGGAGCTGGCAGATGCTGGCCAGTTGCGCGTTGGCCAGCGCCAGTGGACCATTCAGGTGACACCGGACAAGGCACCTGAGATCGCCTTCGACGGCACGCCGCGCCGCGCCATCAACGGCGCCCTGGAAATCGCCTTCACCGCCAAGGACGATTATGGCCTGCAGAAGGCCCATGCGGAGATCGTGCCGCTGGAAACCAAGTCCGGTGCCACGCCGCTTTATCCGCAGCCGGATTACAAGCTTGACCTGCCGCGCCACAATGCCCGCGAAACAAAGGGCGTCGCCAGCCGCAACATCACAGAGCATCCCCTGGCGGGCGCCAAAGTGTCGATCACGCTGGTCGCCACCGATGGCGCAGGACAGGTCGGCCGCAGCCCGCCGGTGGAAATGATCCTGCCGTCGCGAAACTTCTCGGAGAAGCTTGCCGCAGCCGTCGCCGAACAGCGGCAGGTCTTTTCGCTCGACACCCGCGCCATGCCGCGGGCCATCGCGCTGAACGAAGCGATCACCCTTCGCGCCGACGAAACCATCCCCAATCTCACCCATTTCCTGCTGATCGAATCGGCCCGTGCCCGCATGCAGCAGGCCAAGGGCACCGAGGCGTTGCAGGAGACGGCGGACTATCTGTGGGAGATCGCGCTCGGCATCGAGGACGGCGACCTGTCGCTGGCCGAAAAGCGGCTGCGCGATGCGCAGAAGAACCTGGCCGACGCACTGGATCGCGATGCCCCTGACGAGGAAATCAAGAAGCTGATGGACGAGCTTCGTGCCGCCATGCAGGAGTTCATGACCGCCATGGCCGAACGCATGCAAAACCAGAATGGCGAGCAGCAGAGCGCCCAGAACACCGTGCGTCCGCAGGATCTCGACAACCTGCTCGACCAGCTGGAAAACCTCGCCCGTTCGGGCAACAAGGACGAGGCGCGCCAGCTGCTCAACGAGCTGAGCCGGATGATGAACAACATGCAGGCCGGACGCCCGCAGCGCGGCGGCGAGCAGCAGAACAGCGAGGCGCGCAAGCAGATCGACAAGCTCGGCGAGATCATGCAGCAGCAGCAGCGGCTGATGGACGAGACCTTCAAACTCGATCAGGCCCTGAGGGACCGCATGCAGCGCGGCGACCCGGGCGAAGGCGAAGAGGGCGAAAACGGCGAACCGCAGCAGGAGCCGCAGGCCCAGGGCGAACAGGGCCAGCAGGGCGGGCAGGACACCGACCAGATGACCGCCGAACAGCTGCGCGAGGCGCTGAAGAACCTGCGCGAGCAGCAGGAAGGCCTCGGCAAGCAGCTCGGCGAATTGCAGGAAGGCCTGAAAGGCCTCGGCCTCGATCCCGGTGAAGGTTTTGGCCAGGCGCAGGGTGAAATGAAGGGTGCCGGCGAAGCGCTTGGCAAGAGCCAGGGCGACCGCGCGGTGGAAGGCCAGGGCCGCGCGCTGGAAGCGCTGCGCCAGGGCGCGCGCGACATGATGGGCCAGATGATGCAGGCCATGCAAGGCCAGCAGGGCCAAGGCCAGCAGATGGGTCAGGGCAACCAGAACGGCCGTGATCCGCTCGGCCGGCCGCGCGCCACGTCAGGCCCGGATTTCGGCGAAAGGGTCAAGGTGCCGGACGAGATCGACGTGCAGCGCGCCCGCGAAATTCTCGAAGCCATCCGCGAAAAGCTTGGCCAGAATTCCAGTCCCGAGCTGGAGCGGCGTTATCTCGAGCGCTTGCTCGAGATCCAGTAGGATTTCGAAAGAGGTGCTCAGCCCGCCAGAGCGCTGGCAACGGCCGCCCGGATATCGGTGAGCGCGAAGGGCTTGGGCACCACATCGATGATCTTCGAGGCTAGGTCGTCGGCGCGTTCGCGCTGTTCGGCATAGCCGGTCATCAAAAGGATCTTCAGGTCGGGGAAATGGGACGAGGCCCGGTGGGCAAGCTCGATGCCGTCCATAACCGGCATGCGGATATCCGACAGCAGCAGGTCGAATGGTTCTTCGCAAAGCAAAGCGAGACCTTCTTCGCCATCGGCGGCTTCGCTGGTTTCGTGACCATCGAGGCGCAGGGCGCGGGCAACGAAGGTACGCAGCGTATCTTCGTCTTCGGTGATCAAGATTCTCGCCATGATTGCATTCAACTCCCGCGATCCGTTTCCGTGCCCGTCAGGGCAAATCAACAGAGTTTCCTTGTCGAGAGGTAAACGCGGGACACCCGGTCCCGCGCCATGGTTAACAAGCGGTCAGTGAAGGACGGCCAGATGTCGCGAAACGAAACGCCTCAGGCGTCGCCGGTCACCACGCCGACATAGGGCAGTTCGCGGAAAGCATAGGCGACGTCCATGCCGTAGCCGACGACGAAATAATCGGGGCATTCGAAGCCGACGAAATCAGCCTCAAACACTTCTTTCCGCTTCACTTTCTTGTCGAGAAGCACGGCGATCGTGACATTGGCGGCGCCGCGCTCGTACATCAGTTCCTTGGCGAACAGCAGCGTGCGGCCGGACTCGAGAATGTCGTCGATGAGCAGCACATTGCGGCCCTTCACGTCGCTGTCGATGTCCTTGATGATCCTGACACCCTGCGACACCGTGCCTGTGCCATAGCTGGACAGAGTGATGAATTCGACTTCCGGCGCAAGCCCGACATCATGCAACGCCCGAATGAGATCGGCGGCAAAGATGAACGAGCCCTTGAGCACCGAAATCACCAGAAGATCGTCGCAGGGACCCTTCATGATATCGGCGGCTAGCTCGTGATTGCGCTCGGCGATCTGCGCGGCGGTGAACAGGGGTTCGATATTCTTGCCGCGGACGACGGGCATGGACTTCTCCTTGATGATCGGCCGGTTTCGGCCTTCAGCCCGGCAGCCTGAGACCGCCGGAAAGGCAAGCCCTTAGCACAGTCAGGAAGGCGAGACACCCGGATCCTCGAAGGAAAGCCGCAGTTCCGGCGTTTTTCCACCAGGATGCTGGAGCCGGGCTGCAACGCCGCGACTGTGGCCGCCATCGAGATCGGCAACCGGTGCATCGATATAGGTGCTGGCGACGATCTGGCCGCCGATCAGCAGATCAGCCCTGAGTTTCGGCAGGCTGACGGTATCGTCCGACCGGTTTTCGACAATGGCATTGAGCAGCAGGACCTGCATGCCGTCCTTGTGTTGCGGCGTCAGGCTGACATGGGTGATGTCGAGCGGGTTGGCCACGGCGTCGGTAGAACCGGTGCCTGAATAAAGCTGTCCCGCGATGCCGAAGATGCTGGCAAAGCAGCCGGCGACCAGAAGGGCGAAGCTGACATCGGACAACCGCTGCAGATGATGCTCGGCGCTGCGCAGCACCGTCTTCAGGCCGGCGAGGACATCCGGGGCAACAGGAGCGCTCGCCGCTGAAGCCGCCTGGAATTTGGCTCTCTGCGGTGGATCGCGCACCACGACGAAATGGGCATCGACGACCTCATGGGTCGTCTGGAAATGCTGGCGCTCGATGCGGCGGCGCGCCCGGTCTGGCGGCAGCAGATCCTGGTCCGGGGCTGCTGCCTGCTTTTGGAAACGGAAGGCGTTCATCTCAGCCGTACCTTTCGCACAGCCAATTCCGGATACCCGAAACTCGGCAGTTGAAACGAATCCACTCCAGACGTAAATTCAAATGGTTAATGCTTCGAAAATATCGGCCATCCGGCTGCCGTTTTGCGGGCATGTTTACCGGCCGTTGACGATCTTCGTTTACGAGCCCCAGACCTCGGACACGTCAGACTGGGCCCAGCCGTTGATCCACTTTGAAAATGTCGGCCTTCGGTATGGAATGGGACCGGAGATCCTCCGCGACCTGACCTTCGACATTCCCAAGAGCTCCTTCCAGTTCCTGACCGGCCCGTCCGGTGCGGGCAAGACGACATTGCTGCGCCTGCTGTTCATGTCGCTGCAGCCGACACGCGGCATCATCCAAAGCTTCGGCCGCGACATCACCCGCATTCCCCGCAGTGAACTGCCGATGCTGCGCCGCCGCGTCGGCATCGTCTTCCAGGATTTCCGCCTGCTCGACCATTTGACCACCTACGAAAACGTCGCGCTGCCGCTGCGCGTGCGCGGCAAGGAGGAAGGCAGCTACCGGCGCGACGTCATCGAACTGCTGAAATGGGTCGGCCTCGGCGAGCGCATCAACGTGCTGCCGGCCGTGCTGTCGGGCGGCGAGAAACAGCGCGTCGCCATCGCCCGTGCGCTGATCGACCGGCCGGAAATCCTGCTGGCCGACGAACCGACCGGCAATGTCGATCCGCCAATGGCCCGCCGCCTGCTCAGCCTGTTTCTCGAACTCAACCGGCTGGGCACGGCCGTCGTCATCGCCACCCACGATCTGGCCCTGATGGACCAGGTCGATGCGCGCCGCATGATCCTCACCGACGGGCGGCTCGACATCTATGAGTGAGACAGGAACCAACACCCCGCAGCAGCCGGACAAGGCACAGAAGCGCCGGGTCGAAATGACCGTCAGGCCGACCGGGCCGATCCTGCCGCCCTCCAACATCCAGGGCAATGCGCTGATGGTGGTGATTGCCATCATGGCCTTTCTGGCCTGCCTGACGCTGGGTGCCGTGTCGATGGTCCGGGCAACGGCGGCCGGCTGGCAGAGCCAGATTTCCCGGGAGGTCACCATCCAGATCAAGCCGGAGGACGGGCTCGACATGGGGGCTGCCCTGGTCAAGGCGCGCGATCTTGCGCTGACCTTCGTCGGCACGCGCGACGGCCGGATCATGGATGATGATGCAACGGCCCGCCTGCTCGAGCCCTGGCTCGGCACCGGACTTAATCTCGAAGACCTGCCGGTACCGCGCCTGATCGTCATCACCATCGACGAAAGCAACCCGCCCGATTTCGCCTCGATGCGCGACCTGCTGAAGGTCGAAGTGCCGCAGGCCTTTCTCGACGATCACCGCACCTGGGTCGACCGCCTCGTGCAGATGGCACGCACCACCGTGCTGATCGGTTCCGGCGTGCTGATCCTGGTGTTTACCGCCATGGTGCTGACGGTGGTCTTTGCCACCCGCGGCGCGCTATCGGGCAATCGCCACATTATCGAGGTGCTGCATTTCGTCGGCGCCGAGAGCACCTTCGTCGCCCAGGAATTCCAGAAGCACTTCCTCAAGATCAGCCTGAAGGGTGCGGCCGCCGGCGGCCTGCTCGCGGCCGGCCTGTTTGCCGCCGCCAATTTCTGGCAGACCCGGTCGATGGCCACGCCGGAAAGCGATCAGGCAACGGCGCTGTTCGGCACCTTCACCATCGGCTGGACCGGCTATCTCGGGATCTTTGCCACGATGATCGTGATTGCGCTGCTGACCACCATCACGGCGCGCCTGACCGTCATGCGCACCATCTACGAGATCGACCTAATTCGCTCGGATCCGGCGCGTACCGATGGACTTATGGACGATTAATCGTCAAGGAAGCGTGTTGACTTGCCTTAAAGCCGCCTGTTCCGTGTGGAAAATCCACGCTATTCACGGACAATGAGCATGGACCGGATGACCCGAAACCAACCGTCTCAAGGGGGCCGGCCCGACACGTCGGGCCGCAGCCTGTTTGCGCGCCGTGGTCTCCTGCGCCGGTTCCTGCGCTATAGCGGATTGCTCGTCCTGCTGTGTGTAGCCCTGCTCGTCGCCGGCTTCCTGCATTTTGCCGACAGCGTGACCACGCTGCGCCCGCCGGAAAACGTCAAGGCCGACGCGATCGTGGTTCTGACCGGCGGCTACCAGCGCATCGACCAGGCCATCGACCTTCTGAAACGCGGCTATGGCGGCCGCCTGCTGATTTCGGGCGTCAATCCCTCGACCACCGCCGGCCAGATCCGCCGCGCCACACGCACGTCACCCGAACTGTTCGCCTGCTGCGTCGATATCGGCTACGCCGCGATCGACACGATCGGCAATGCCAACGAGACCGCAAACTGGATCCGCGATCGCGGCTACAAGTCCGTCCTGGTGGTCACCAGCAACTATCACATGGCCCGCAGCCTGATGGAGCTGCGCCGGTCGGACAAGGTCACCGAGTTCATCGGCTATCCCGTGGTCAATGCCGACTTGAAGACCCGCGCCTGGTACCGAGAGCCGGACGCGCTGCGAACCATGCTGGCCGAATATGCCAAGAGCGTCATTGCCTATGCCCGCGGCATCATCGGCTGGAGCGTCGGTCCCGGCTTGCGTTCGTCGGGCGAAATTGCCGACCCGGCCGACGAGAGCTGAGCAATTCCCGGCCGACCGGCTTTTGCTCGGCCGCGTTTTACGATAGGGACGTTTTCGCCTGTCCACGGAAATGTCCTGATGATTACCCTGCGTTCCATCCTGTTCAATACGGCCTTCTACACCAACATGATCCTTCGCATGATCCTGTTGTCGCCTTTCTATTTTCTCGCGCCGCGCAAGACGGCGTTCGGCGTGCCGAAGGGCTGGGCGCGTTCCTCGCATTGGCTGATGAAGACGATCGTCGGCACGACCTTCACCCTCGAGGGGCTCGAGAATATTCCCAAGGGCGGCTATATCCTGGCCCCCAAGCACCAGTCTTTCTGGGACACGTTTGCCCTGCTGCCCTGGCTCGACGATCCGGTCTATATCCTCAAGCGCGAACTGATGTGGATCCCGGTCTTCGGCTGGTATGTCGCCAAGCAACGCATGATCCCGGTCAACCGCGGCGCCAAGGGCAAGGTGATGGCGGAAGTGATCGAGCGCACCAAGGCCGAGATGCGCAACGGCCGCCAGCTGATCATCTATCCGGAAGGCACCCGCCGGCCGCCGGGCGCGACGCCCGAATACAAATACGGCATTGCCCGCCTCTACCGCGATCTCGGCGTTCCCGTCGTGCCGGTCGCCATGCATCCCGGCCTGTTCTGGCCACGCCGCAAGTTCCAGCGCTATCCCGGCCATTTCAAGGTACGCATCCTGCCGGCGATCGAGCCGGGCCTCGATCCGGACGTGTTTTTCGACACGCTGATGGCACGCCTCGAGGCGGCCAGCGACGAGTTGCTGATCGAGACTGCACGCGACAATCCGCATGTGCCGCTGCCGCCGACGGCGGTAAAGCGGCTGGCAGAACTGCAGGCAGGCTGAAACGCCGGAAGAAACAGGTACGGGCTGCCTGCCAATCCGCCTGTCAGTCCGCCTGTCAGTTCGCCTGTCAGTTCGCCTGCAAATCCGGTTGACCGATCGCCGCGATTGCCGCGACGACGCCTTCCAGCCAGTGGTCGCGGATCCCCATTTCACGCAGATGGGCAGCCGTATTGGCCACATAGGTCGGGTTCGGACCCGACTGGCCAACCGCGCCGGCAACGATTTGTGCCGCCTCTTCGACCGTGACGGCCCCGCCATATTGCGGATGTGCCCGGTCGACCACATAGGTCAGGCCGGTCACCTGGCGTCCGTCATCGAAACGCAGCCGGACGCTGCGTTCGAGATAGACATTGGTGACAAGTTCGCGTTCGCGCAGATAGGCCAGCGTGTCAGGCCACAGGGTCGGATCGACACGAAAGGCGATGCCGCGGCACGAGCCGCCACGATCGAGGCCCAGCACCAGGCCGGGGCGCGCCTCGGTCCCGCGATGCACCCAGGAGCGCACGCAGAGCGACCGCCGATAGCCGGTCAGGCGGGCCTGAACCCGCTCCTCGAAGGCAAAGCCCGGGTTCCACATCAAGGATCCGTAGCCAAAGACCCAAAATTCGTCCATATCGCAGGCCAATCCACTCACTCAGGATTTGATCGTCAATCAGGAGCACCCCATGGCAACGCCATCCACAGCGCCCGCAAGCGCCACAAGCCGCAAGGTGTTTCGTCTGGGCGTTTTTATCGTCCTGTTCATCGCTGTCTATAGTGTCGCCTGGTATTTTGCCGCCGAATATCTGCGCCGGCAGATCGTCGCCTTCTTCGAGGGCGGCAATCCGGCCGCCATCACGGCCAATTGCGAGCAGCCGAGCATCGGCGGCTATCCTTTCCGCTTCAGGCTGAATTGCGACCGGCTGTCGCTCGACGACAACTATCAGGGCATTTCCGCCTCGTTCGGCGCCGTGCGGGCCGCAGCCCAGATCTATGCGCCCGGCCATGTCGTCTGGGAACTGGATGGGCCGGCCGAAATCCGCTCGGCGCTCGGCTTCAACTCGACGATCGAATGGGAAGACCTGCGGTCGAGCTTCAACGCGACGCTGTCCGGCCTGCAGCGCAGCTCGCTCGAAATCCGCAACCTGAAGGCACAGCTGATTTCGACCGTCAGCCCCCTCAAGCTTGAACTGACCGCGCCGCATGCGGAAAGCCATATCAGGGGCAACGGTGGCGATCTCGACTACGCAGCCCTGGTGCGCGACGCGGTGCTGGCAATCGGTGGCAATCCCGTCGCCCTGCCGCCGGCCTCGGCCAGCATCGACGTGACATTTGCCGACCGCGGCGGCCTGCTGCAGCCGGCACTGGCGCATAGCCAGAGGCTTTATGGCACCAAGGGCGAGATCCGCCGGCTTGTGACGGATCTGGGCGAAGGCCGTCTGCTGACCCTGAGCGGTCCGTTTTCGGTCGGCGAAGACGGCCTGATTTCCGGTGAGATCCGCGCCGAGATCGAAGGGATCAGGGCGTGGAACGATGCGCTCGGCGTCGCCTATCCGCAGATGAAGGACACGTTCGACGACGTGGCCAAGGTGCTCGCGGTCGTCTCTTTCGGCCAGGACAGGGGCTCTGCCGAAATCACCATCCGCGACGGCGTCGCATCGCTCGGCTTCATTCCGCTCGGCACGATACCGCCGCTCTGAGACAGGGGCGGCGGAACGTAAAGCTCTACTTGTCGAGCGAATGACGGCCGAAGTCCGGCACGTCGACATCCTGGCCGGCCTCGATGATCGAGCGGCGCACGGCGCGGGTGCGGGTGAACAACTCGATCAGCTTGTCGCCCTCGCCCCAGCGGATCGCCCGCTGCAGATAGGCGAGATCCTCGGAAAAGCGCGCCAGCATTTCCAGGATCGCATCCTTGTTGTGCAGGCAAACGTCGCGCCACATGGTCGGGTCGGAGGCGGCAAGGCGGGTGAAATCGCGGAAACCGGAAGCCGAATATTTGATCACTTCGGACTCGGTCACGGCTTCCAGATCATCCGCCGTGCCGACGATATTGTAGGCGATGATATGCGGCAGATGCGAGACGATCGCCAGAACCTTGTCGTGATGCTGCGGATCCATTTCGTCGATACGCGAGCCGAGCGCCTGCCAGAAGCCGCCAAGACGCGCCAGCGCATCCGCATCGGTATCCGGCAGCGGCGTGAAGATGCACCAGCGGCCCTTGAACAGGCCGGCAAAGCCTGCATCCGGGCCGGACTTTTCCGTACCCGCCAGCGGATGACCCGGAATGAAATGTACGCCTTCCGGCATGTGCGGCGCCATCTGCGCGATCACCGACGCCTTCGTCGAACCGACATCGGTGACGATCGCGCCGGGTTTCAGGCTGGACGCGATCTGTTGTGCCACCGCCCCCGATGCGCCGACCGGCACCGAGACGATGACCAGGTCGGCGTCCCTTGCCGCATCTGCCGCCGACGTGGTGTAGGCGGTTCCCAGATCGAGTTCCTCCGCCCGCTTCAGGGTTTCGGCGCTGCGTGTCGAGATCACGACCTCGCGCGCCAGCCCCAGTTTCTGGATGTCGCGTGCGATCGACGAACCGATAAGGCCGATACCGATCAGGGCAATGCGATTGAACAGGATTTCAGACATCACGTGCGTTCCATGAATTCTGTGAGGGCGGCAATCACGCCGGTATTGGCTTCTTCGCTACCGATCGTCATGCGAAGTGCATTGGGAAAGCCGTAGGCGCGCACCGCACGCAGGATGAAGCCACGACTGGTGAGGAAGTCATCCGCATCGGTGGCGCACTTTCCGTCACCGTCGGGGAAGTGGATCAGGATGAAATTGGTGACCGAGGGCGTGACCTGGAGACCAAGCGCGGTCAGCGCTTCCGACACCCGGGCGAGCCAGACCTGATTGTGCTCGACGGCATTGGCCACATGCGCCTGGTCGCGCATGGCGGCGGCACCGGCAAAAAGCGCCGGCGTGTTGATATTGAACGGTCCGCGCACGCGGTTCATCGCGTCGATGATCTCTGCTGGACCGTAAATCCAGCCTATCCTGAGCGCCGCGAGCCCGTAGACCTTGGCGAAGGTCCGGGTCATGACGACATTGCGATTGGCCGAGACGAGCTCGATGCCGGCTTCGTAGTCATTGCGGCGGACATATTCGGCATAGGCCGCGTCGAGCACCAGGATGACATGCGCCGGAAGCGCCGCATGCAGGCGCTTGATATCGGCATAGGGCACATAGGTCCCGGTCGGATTGCCGGGATTGGTGAGGAAAACGATCTTGGTGCGCTCGGTCACGGCGGCAAGGATCGCCTCGACATCGACCCGCCGATCACTCTCCTCGACCGTGACGGGCGTGCCGCCGGCGGCGAGGATCTGGATCCGGTAGAGCAGGAAGCCGTGTTCGGTGATGATGCCCTCGTCTCCCGGGCCGAGGTAGGTATTGGCGAGCAGGCCCAGCAATTCGCCCGAACCGTTACCGCAAAGGATATTGGCTGGGTTTAGTCCATGCACCTCGGCAATCGCGTCCCGGAGCACCCGCGCCTGACCGTCGGGATAGATTTCGAGCTTCTCTGCGGCCGTGCGAAAGGCATCGATAGCTTGGCGGCTCGGACCGAGCGGCGTTTCATTGGACGACAGCTTGAAGACGCGCGCGACGCCACCCGCATGTTCCTTGCCGGGCACATAGGCGGCGATATCCAGGATCCCCGGCCGGGGCATCGGCTTCGTCATGGCGACACTCATGCGACTGCTCTCTGTCGTGAAATTGGTGCGGTATCGGCACCCTTGATAAGCGCATGCAATAAAATGGAAATCATCGATTGTCGAGGCTCGCCGGCACGGTGCCGGATTGCGCCGGGCGGCAAGACAGAAGCCCGCCGGCAATCCTCATCCGTGGTCGCCGGCGGTCCGCGTGGTCGGAACGCCATGCGGCGCAAGCACCGGCGCAAAGACGCGCCGGGAGGCGCGGGCTGCGACCGGCAGGCCCTGGTAGAGCCGTTTCTGCGCCTCGACGACGATGACGCCGGAAAACGCCGGCCACAGCAGGCCACCGAGTTTTTCGAAACCGCTGCGCAGGCGCAGAACGGCGCGGATCTTCGATGGCGGAAAGAACAGCGCTTCCGCGCTGGCGCCGGGGGTGAAATTCGTCTCGCGCAGCAAGGCCGTCAGCTGCCCGCGCGAATAGGGCCGGCCGGATCCGAACGGCGTATGCTCCATGCGCGCCCAGACGCCGCGGCGATTGGGCACAACGATGACCAGCCGGCCGCCGGGCGCCAGCACCCGCCAGATTTCCTTCAGCGTCTCACGCGGGTTTTCGGCAAATTCCAGTGAATGCACCATCAGCACCCGGTCGACCGAGGAATCCGGCAGCGGCAATTCTTCCTCGAAGACCAGCGCCGTGGCCGAGGGCTCGCCGACCGGCCAGTTCACCGCCCCCTGCCCGGCCGGCATGAAGGCGAGGGTTCGTTCGGTATCGGCGCGGAACCGATCGAGGAACGGCGTGCAATAGCCAAGCCCCACCAGTCGCTCTTGCGGCAGTCGCGCCCAGAGCGACGAAAGCGCCAGAGCGATCGACTGTTCGGCCACGCGGCCAAGCATGGTGTAGTAGAACTGGCGAAGGTCAACGATATCGACATGCATGACGCCATTGTTAGCAGCCAGCGATTGGACTTCAAGAGTTTACAAGCTACATTCGCGCCAACAACGTGGGAACGGATGGCTGGACAATGAAATCCCTTGAAATCGATGTGTTTCTCTGCCGCAGCGACAATTTTGGCGTGCTGCTGCATTGCCCGGATTCAGGCCTTACGGCTTGCATCGACGCGCCCGAACTCGAACCGATCCTGGCAGCCGCAAAGCGCCGCGACTGGACGATCACCCATATCTTCACCACCCACCATCACAGCGACCATGTGGAAGCCAATCTGGCCCTGAAGGAGCAGTTCGACTGCGAGATCATCGGCCCGCGCAACGAGGCCGTGGCCATCCCCGGCATTGACCGCACCGTCGGCGACGGCGACGAGTTCACCTTCGGCAAGCATCTGGTCCGGGTGATCGAGACCCCTGGCCATACGGCGGGCCATGTCTGCTACCACCTGCCGGAAGACAAGCTCCTGTTTTCGGCCGACACGCTGTTTGCGCTCGGATGCGGCCGCCTGTTCGAACGCTCGGCAATCGACATGTGGCATTCGCTGCAGAAGCTGGCCGAATTGCCCGACGAAACAATCGTCTACTTCGGCCATGAATATACCCTGTCGAACGCCCGGTTTGCCCTCACCATCGATCCGGACAACAGCCGGCTGAAATCGCGCGCCCAGGATATCGAGATCATGCGCGCGCGCGGCGATTTCACCGTGCCGACGACGATCGCGCTGGAGAAGGAAACCAATCCCTTCCTGCGCGCCAACGATCCGGATATCCGCCGGACGCTTCGCATGCCGACCGAAAGCGATGAGGATGTCTTTGCCGAGATCCGCAAGCGCAAGGACAATTTCTGATGACGGCCGCCGAAATCATCGAAACCTTGGGCATGGAGCGCCATCCCGAGGGCGGCTGGTATGTGCAGACCTTCAAGGATGGCAATGGCGGCGCGCGCGGCCATTCGACCGCGATCTACTATCTGCTCGAGGCCGGAGAGCGCTCCCATTGGCACCGGGTCCGGGATGCAGCCGAGGTCTGGCACTATTATGCCGGGGCGCCGCTGGCGCTGAGTTGGTCCAGCGACGGGCGCACGGTCGAGACGATCATTCTCGGCACCGATATCCTCGAGGGCGAGCGCCCGCAGGCGGTCATTGCCGCCAATCAATGGCAGGCAGCCGAAAGCCTCGGCGCCTTTACGCTGGTCGGCTGCACCGTGGCCCCAGGTTTCGACTTTTCCGCGTTCGAGATGGCACCATCCGGCTGGGAACCGGGCAAGGGCGAATAAACAATCAGGCAGCCGACAACGTGACGGTCAGGATCACCTGTGCCGCGTAATAGGTTGCCCAGACGAGATAGGCCGCCGGACCGTCATAATGGTGATCCGGACCCCACCGGAAACGGCGCAACGCAAGCAGCGTATCCGACAGGATAAAGATACCTGTGCCGACGGCAACCCAGGGGTTGGCGATCCTGAGCGCCATCCAGCCGACCAAAAGAAAAACCGCCACATAGGCGAGGATTGCCAGCAAAAGCCGGCCGGCCTGACGCCGAATCAGGCAGACGATGATCAGGGTATGAACGAGCAGCAGCAGGCCCGCGACCGTGCGCCAGCCTTCGGCAAACACGAAACCCGATATACCGAGTGGCGCCATGACGGCAGCATAGACGAGATGCGACAGGAGAAAGGCGATGAGCCCGCCGACAAAGGCGCGGGCTCCGTCAAAGGCAAGGAAGCCGTCGCCAGCCGCGCCCAACATGAGGGCCAGGACCAACAGCGTTGGCGCCCCCACAAGCAGTGCGTAAAGCGCAAGCAGAACGACAGGCAGGGTTTTCCACACGGCCCGCAACGCAGTCTTCGGTCGCGGCAGGATCCAGAAATATCCAATGCCCAGCGCGACCGAGAGCATCAGAACCCCGGCCGCTGGCGTTGCCATGCTGTCTCCGTTCAGGATTGGACCTTGCTTCGTTTGAAGACCATATCGCGCGCCGCCAGCATCGCGCCACCGGTGATCAGCACGCAGGCCAGACCAATTCTGACACTAACCTCGCCAAAACCAAAAATGATCAGGATCAGGGTCGAGAGCAGGGGCGCAGCATAGCTTGAAGCGCCGAGGATCTGGATGTCGCCATTCTTGACGCCGTAATCCCAGACATAGAAGGCAGCACCGACCGGCAGCAGTCCCAGCCCGACGACGGCTGCCCATTGCATCCAGTCGACCGGCCAGACGGTGGTCTCCAGCCCGAGATGGCACACAAGCGACAGCAGCGAGGTGGCGAGGCAGAAACCGGTGACGACATCGGTGGACACAGCCTCGAAATGCCTGCTGAGCAGCGAATAGCCGGCCCAGGTAAACGCGCAGAGGAAGGCGGCGAAATAACCGAGCGTATAGGCCGGATCGAAGGCGACGCCATTCTTCGCCACGATCAGGATCGTGCCGGCAAGCCCAGCCAGCGCGCCGACAATATGATGCCAGCCGAGCCGCTCGCCCGGCAGAAGCGCCGAGCCGACGACGATCAGCAGTGGCCAGAGATAGGCGATCAGGCCGGCCTCGACCGCCGGTGCATTCCGGAGTGCGGTGAAATAGAGAAAATGATAGCCGAACAGCCCGCCGACGCCGATCAGCCAGACCTTGGCCGGCTGGCGCAATGCCTTCAGGCGCTCGGGCCTTGCCGCAAAGATCGCCAGTCCCGGCAGGCTGCCGATGGCAAAGGTGATGGCCGAAAGCTGGAACGGCGGCATCGTGCCGGAGGCGGCGGTCATCAGCGCCAGGAAGGACCACATCAAGATTGCGGTAAAGCCGATCAGCGTCGCCTTGGTCTTCATTCATCCCTCATAAAGGCCCCGCGCGGGCCCGTTGCAGGCCCAGACGGGATGAAAACCCGCGCCTGCTAGCCGTCGAATTTTTGCGCCGAGACGTAGATCGTCCCATAGCGTGTCGGCACGCGCGCATAGACCGGAGCATATAGCTTGAGGGTTGCGGTCTTGGCAAACCAGATCTCCATGCCCTCGACCGAGCGCAGGTATTCGATATCCTTGCGGCCTTTGCGATAGCCGGACTTCGGCACGTATTTGACCCCGCAGACCACGGCCTCGCCCTTCAGCTTGCCGGCGGAGTAACCTTCCGTCCGCTTTGGCGACAGCACCAAGTCCATCCGGCTTTCGCCATCATAGACGGCCAGCGTCTGCGAACAGACATCGGCGTCTCCCGGGATGAGGAAGGCGCCGATCGGATCGAGCACGGCATTCAGATCGCCGTCAGCGATCGGCACCCATGTGTCCGGCCGGGGCTTCGGCTTCGGTTCGACCACGGTTTCCACCACGCTGCCGGCCCGATATTTCACATCATAGGTGCTGGTCTTGCGACCATCCTTGTATTCGAGCTGATATCGGTCGGGCTGGAAGCGCTGACCGTCGACCTGGCCGGAAACGCTGCTTTTGGCGGAGATTTCCTTGACGATATCGACCAACCCGGACGAACGGAAATGCCCGCCGATCGTGTAGCGCCCGCCATCCACTTCCGTCTCGAAGGACAAACGGGCAATCGGCAGCACGCCCAGCGAAACGCTGTATTCCGTATTGTAGCGCACCTCCGCGGCATCGGCAGAGCCGAGGGAGGACAGAACAAGACCAATAATCAGACTGGTAGCACGCAATGATCGACCCTCAGGGAATGGGGCCGAAAATCCGGCGACCCGATTTCGGCATCTTACCGTGGACTATGGCAATAAAATAACGCAATGACGCTGCTGGAGCCGGAAAATCCAAGGTTTGGCTTGACGCGCAGGTTCTGCCTGACTATAGAACCGCAACTTTCCAATCAAGCGCTGTTGGATTGCCTGCCCGGCATTTGGCCGGAAGCGATGCGATGGCCTAGAAAATAATAGGTGTACCATGTCCCGCAGTTGCGAATTGACCGGCAAGGGCGTCCAGTCGGGCAACAATGTTAGCCACGCGAACAACAAGACCAAGCGTCGGTTCCTGCCGAACCTGTGCGACGTCACGTTGATTTCAGATGCTCTCAACCAGCGTTACCGTCTGCGCGTTTCGGCTGCAGCACTGCGCACGGTCGAGCATCGTGGTGGCCTCGACGCGTTCCTGATCAAGGCCTCTGAAACCGAACTGAGCATGCGCGCTCGTCTGCTGCGTCGCCAGATCGTCAAGAAGACCGCTGCAGCCGCTTAATTTCAAGCGCTGACGTAGGCTTTAAAGGCTTGGCCGGACATCCGGACAAGCCTTTTCGTTTGACGTGAATCCGGCGGATGCCATCGGCTTCACCAACGACGCTAAACATCATTGTCCCTCCAACTGGTGGCATCACCCAGGATAAAAAAATGCTGAAGACGCGCTATTTCCTTCTCTACAGCCTGCTCATGACGGCAATTGTCGTCGCCTCCAACTTCCTCGTGCAGTTCCCTCTGGGCGGCACGCTGGCAGGCATCAATCTCGCCGACCTTCTGACGTTTGGCGCTTTTACCTATCCGGTTTCCTTCCTGATCACCGACCTGACCAACCGTCAGTTTGGCCCGGGCACCGCACGCAAGGTCGTTTTTGTCGGCTTTATCGTCGGCGTCGCCCTGTCAATCGCTCTCGCCAGCCCGCGGATCGCGATTGCCTCCGGCTCCGCCTTCCTCGTCGGCCAGCTTCTCGACATCTCGGTGTTCAACCGCCTGCGTCAGCTGTCCTGGTGGAAGGCTCCGCTGATGGGTTCGCTGATCGGCTCGGTTCTCGACACAGTGATCTTCTTCTCGCTGTCGTTCGCCCCTGTCTTCAGCTTCATCGGCCCGAATGACGACTTTGCCATCGCCTCGGCACCGATCTTCGGCGTGCTGGCCGTGGAAGCCCCGCGCTGGATCTCCTGGGCACTTGGTGACTTTGCCGTGAAGATGCTGGTCGGCATCGTCATGCTGCTGCCCTACGGCGCCCTGATGAGCGTTGTCAGGCCCATGCCGGCTCGCACGGCTGCCTGATACTGGGAATAACGGATCAAGACCGCCTGGACACCGCTCAGGGCTCCAGGCGGAACTCCAGCATCACTGTGCGCTGCAGGATGGAATGATTGTCGTCCGAGACGACGATCAGGTGCATGGAACCATCGTCCGCCACGACGACATCAATGCCTTCCATATTGTCGATCTCGGATGCGTTGTCGGCTTCGAAGATGACCGGGCCATCGACGATCGCACCAGGCCGGATCGAGGCGCCATCGATGCGGCGCAGCCGCATGGCAACCCCGCTGGCAATCGAGAAACGGCGCTCCAGCAGGACAAGCTCGCCAGATGGCAGGAAGACACCATCGGTGATCTCGAAGCCGTCATGTGGACGGACGCGAAATTCCCCGGCAAGCGGCCCATTCAGGATGCCGGCAAAATTGTTGCCGTCTTCATCGACACTCTTTTCCGAGATCGCCACGACCCCACCGGCGAGCAGGGCATCCGCCGGCGAGACCACCAGCGCCTCTATGCCGCCATTGCCGCGCAGGCGTGAAGTGGGAAACGGCAGGGCTAGCGGCTGCGACGGGCGTGCCGTCGCCAACGAGGCAATCGGCGCATAGGTGACAACCCTGTGGCGCTGCTCGAAGCCGACCAGAGCCGCGCCATCGACAAGCGCAAGGCTCTCGGCATCGACCTGATATTTGCTGGCGCTCTCCCGACCATCCCGATTGAGCATGGCGGCAAGCCGGGCATCGCTGACGCCGGACAGCATGCCATCCGCGCCACGCTCTATCCGGCCCTCAATCCAGTATCCCGTGTCGAACACGCCGACAAAGCGTGAATCGTCAAGAAAACGAATGGAGGAGAAGGCGCCGAACAGCGGTTCGTCAGACGAAAGCTCCAGCCCGCCGACAAACTCGATCCCCTCGGCAAGACGCGGCGATCCGCCCAATGTGGTGATGGCACGGGATTCGATGCGGATCGGCAGCGCTTCCCCCGGCTTCAGCGCCGATGGCGCACAGGAGGCCAGCAGCAGCGCAACGGAGATCGCCAGAAGGCTTGCGCCAGAGCGACAACCCGGAACTGGCCTAGGCACGACGGCGGCGTCCGCCACCCGAGCCAGAGGCATTGTCCTCGAACAGCGAGGCCAGTTGCTCGGTCATCGCGCCCGCCAGTTCATCGGCATCGACGATGGTGACGGCGCGGCGATAGTAGCGCGTCACATCATGGCCGATGCCGATCGCCAGCAATTCGACCGGCGAGCGCGTCTCGATCTGCTCGATAACCGCACGCAGATGGCGCTCGAGATAATTGCCCGGATTGACCGACAGCGTCGAATCGTCGACCGGCGCGCCATCGGAGATCATCATCATGATCTTGCGCTGCTCGCGCCGCGCCATCAGACGGTTATGCGCCCACATCAGCGCCTCGCCGTCGATATTCTCCTTCAACAGGCCTTCGCGCATCATCAGGCCGAGATTGCGTCGTGCGCGCCGCCAGGGAGCGTCGGCCGACTTGTAGATGATATGGCGCAGGTCGTTGAGGCGGCCGGGTGCTGACGGCTTGCCGCCGGCAAGCCATTTCTCTCTGGACTGCCCGCCCTTCCACGCCTTGGTGGTAAAGCCGAGGATCTCGACCTTGACGCCGCAGCGCTCCAGCGTCCGCGCAAGGATGTCGGCGCAGGTGGCGGCGACCGTGATCGGTCGGCCGCGCATCGAGCCGGAATTGTCGATGACCAGCGACACCACGGTATCGCGGAATTTCGTGTCGCGTTCCATCTTGAAGGACAGAGGCTGCATCGGGTCGATCACCAGCCGGACCAGGCGGGCGGGGTCGAGATAGCCTTCCTCGAGATCGAAATCCCAGGAGCGATTCTGCTGTGCCATCAACCGGCGCTGCAGCTTGTTGGCGAGACGGCCGACCGCGCCCTGCAGATGCGCCAGTTGCTTGTCCAGAAACGCCCGGAGGCGGTCGAGCTCGGCCTCGTCGCAAAGCTCGTCGGCGGCGGTGATCTCGTCGAATTCCTGGGTGAAGATCGTGTAGTCAACTTTCGAATCCAGATCGGACAGCGGATTATTGGGACGCTTGACCTCGCCGGGCGTCTCCGAATCCTCGTCGTTCTCGTCCACCAGGTCGTCGTCGGAAATCTCCGCGCCGTCGGTCTCGCCCTGCTCCATCTGGTCGTCGGCGGACTCGTTTTCGTCGGCCGGCGCGTCTTCGGTGCCTTCCTCGTCGTCGGAGGCGTCGTCGTTCTCTTCCTGGCTGCGCGGCTGGTCTTCCTCGGTGGAGGTATCCTGGTCGTCGGCATTCTGTGCGTCGTCGCCGATATCTTCAGCCAGTTCCATGGAAGACAGCATGTTGCGCACCAGCCGTGCGAAGGTCTCCTGGTCGTCCATCGCCGATCTCAGCGAATCGACTTCCTTGGCAGCCTTTTCACTGAAGAAATCGCGCCAGACATCCAGCACCTTGCCGGCGGTTTCGGGCGGACGTTCGCCCGTCAGCGCCTCGCGCACCAGAAGCGACATGGCTTCCTCTATCGGCGCGTCTTCGCGTTCGGCGACGCCCGAAAAATTCGCCTTGGCATATTTTTCGGCCAGCATCGACTTGAGATTGGCGGCCATGCCGCTCATGCGGCTGGCGCCGATCGCCTCGACACGAGCCTGCTCGACGGCGTCGTAGATGGCGCGCGCATCCTGGCCCTGCGGCGCAAACTGG
>ERZ1034401.123-NODE-123-length-21462-cov-3.853599_pt1 | contig 21462 bp, 19 predicted proteins | sample MGYA00520601_ERZ1034401 | MGnify/ENA primary metagenome ERZ1034401 (study PRJEB33736, sample SAMEA104288476) | Azolla filiculoides | biome: Urban; feature: water surface; material: ditch water | place: Netherlands | collected 2014 ... | reverse complement strand
GCCGCGCAAAGCCTGCGCCGTCAGCTCCGGCTGGCGCCAATAGCCGAGCATCACATTGTCGCCGCGGCCGCAGATCTCGCCGACCTCGCCGATCGGCAATGTCTGGCCCTCCTCGTCGCGGATCTCGATATCCGTCGAGGGCAGGGGCAGGCCGATCATGCCGGAAAATTCATTGCTGTCGAGCCGGTTGACCGTTGCCACCGGCGATGTCTCGGACAGGCCGTAACCCTCGGTAATCGGGCGCCCGGTCATCTGCAGCCATCGTTCGGCGACCGGCCGCTGCACCGCCATGCCGCCACCCAGAACCAGCATCAGGGATGAGAAGTCGAGGTTCTTGAAGTCGGGATTGTTCATCATCGCGTTGAACAGCGTGTTGAGCCCAGGAAACACATGCGCCTTGAACCCCTGCAATTCCTTGACGAAGCCTGGAATGTCGCGCGGATTGGCGATCAGGAGGTTGTGGCCGCCAAGTGCGACGCCCATCAGCGAATTCACTGTCAGCGCGAAGATATGATAAAGCGGCAGCGCGCAAACGAAATTGAGCACGTCCGGTCGGCCCTTGTCGGCAAAGGCCGCCTCCAGCCACAATGCGATCTGCTGCTTGTTTGCCAGAAGATTGGCATGGGTCAGCGTCGCGCCCTTGGAAACCCCTGTCGTGCCACCGGTATATTGCAGGAAGGCCACGTCGCTGGACACCACGTCCACCGGTTTTAATGTCTGGCGCGCGCCCTCAGCGAGCATAGACTTGAAGCCGATATGGCCGGGGATCGACCAGGCCGGCACGAGCTTCTTCACCTTGCGCACGACGAGATTGACGATATGGCCCTTCAGGCCAAGCATGTCGCCCATGGCGCAGACGATCACATGTTTGACATCGGTGCGCGCCAGCACCTGCTCGACCGTATGGGCGAAATTCTCCAGCACCAGGATCGCCTTGGCGCCGCTGTCCTTCAACTGGTGTTCCAGCTCGCGCGGTGTATAGAGCGGATTGACGTTCACCACGATCATGCCGGCGCGCAGGATGCCATAGACCATCACCGGGTTCTGCAGGATGTTCGGCGTCATCACGGCAACGCGGTCGCTCTTTTGAAGCCCCTTGGACTGCAGCCAGGCACCGACCTTGCGCGATTGTGCCTCGAGTTCGCGAAACGTCATGCCGCGACCCATGCTCGAAAATGCCAGCCGGTCGCTGTACTTGGCGCAGCTCGCCTCGAAAAGCGCGCCAAGCGAGGGATGGGCATGCGGGGCAATGTCGGCAGGCACCGACGACGGATAAGAGTCGAGCCAGATTTTCTCGGCGGCGCGACCGCTGTGGCGGCTCAAGGTTTCCGACATGTATTCCTCCCGAATGTCATTTTTGCCTGCGCGCCTGTCCCGGCACGAACTCCTCCTCAGGGCCCGTAAAGCTTATGCTTTCGCCGGATCAGTGCAAGCCCCGCGACCTTATATAACCTTGACGTAAACGTCAATAATTCACGTGTGCGTCGGTCGCCACCAGACAAAAACCGGAACCATAGAGGCTTGAAGCCGTTCTCTATCCATCGACAACAACAAAGGAGGCAACCCGATGTTGCATCAGAATCAGTCCACGCAAGGTCGCGACCCTTACGTCAAGGATACGCCGACGCTGATCGCCAGCGACAAGGTTGAAGGCACCGCAGTCTATGGCGCCGACGGCAAGCGCATCGGCTCGATCCAGCGCATTATCCTCGAGAAACGCGGCGGTCGCGTTGCCTATGCCGTGCTCAGCTTCGGCGGCTTCTGGGGTATCGGCGATGATTATTATCCGCTGCCGTGGGAAAAGCTACGTTACGACGAGGAGCTGGATGGCTACCGTCTGGACATGACCAAGGACCAGATCGAAGGCGCGCCGCGCTACCGTGACGATGACGGCGACTGGTACAAGAACAACGGTCGCTCAGTCTACGACTACTACGGCGTCCCACCATACTGGATGTAATCCACATTCGGAAACAGGCCCCGTTCGCGGGGCCTTTTTTCTGGCCGGTCATTGCTGGTTACGTGGGTGAGAATGAACGGCAGCGTAATCTCGCTGCAGCGGGAGAGACGTCAATCAACCCACCCGAGCCCGTACTAGAATTACGGCACTCGCGCTCGCGGCGTCCACTGACACAAAATTTAGCGCGCGGCCAGAACTTTTAAGTCAGCGGGTAGTTTTGGATGTAGCGATTCTGGAAAAATGGTGCCGCTTGCAGGACTCGAACCTGCGACCCCATCATTACGAATGATGTGCTCTACCACCTGAGCTAAAGCGGCACGCGGCGAAAGGGCAGGGCCCGTCCGCGTTTGGTGATGCGGCTGATACAGGCATTGCCCCATGATTTCAAGCCGGATTTCTGTCAGCTGGGCAAAAAAGGGGACAAAAAAGGACAAAGGCAGAGGTGTAGTGCGTGTCGATGTTTGCATGCCCAGGGCTCACGTCAGCCGCCCTTGCGCCGGTTGGTTCTGCGGTCCGCCGAGATCGCAGCTGTCGCAGTCCTTCGATGTCGCAAGTGTATGAGCGCGTCGGCGCCGTGGCATGGATGTCCTCCCGCAACGGTCTGCGGGAGGCACGCCAGCAGTGTTTGTGTCAGCTGCAAATGGTCTTTTTTGCCCCTAGATATTCACGTTCCAGCCGATCGACGACCATGGCCACCGGCTCGATCGCCTTGACCGCGCCGATCCCCTGGCCACAGCCCCAGATATCCTTCCAGGCTTTGGCGCCCGTCGTCGCGTTGTCGAAATCCATTTTTGATGGATCGGCCTCCGGCAGGTTGTCCGGGTCCATGCCGGCCGCAGCAATGGACGATTTCAGATAGTTGCCGTGAATGCCGGTGAAATAATTGGAATAGACGATGTCATTGGCCTTGGCGTCGACGATTGCCTGTTTGTAGGCGTCGGAAGCGCGTGCCTCCGTGGTCGCAATGAAGGGCGAGCCGATATAGGCCATGTCCGCGCCCATCGCCTGAGCGGCAAGGACTGCTCCGCCATTGGCGATCGCGCCGGCCAGCAGCAGCGGCCCGTCGAACCATTCGCGGATTTCCTGGACAAGTGCAAACGGCGAAAGCGTACCGGCATGGCCGCCGGCCCCCGTCGCCACCGCGATCAGCCCGTCCGCACCCTTGCGGATGGCCGAATTGGCGTGCCGGTTGTTGATCACGTCATGAAGGACGATGCCGCCATAGCTGTGCACGGCGGCATTCACTTCCGGCACCGCGCCGAGCGAGGAAATAACGATCGGCACCTTGTATTTCACGCACATCATTAGATCATGCTCGAGCCGCTTGTTCGACGTGTGCACGATCTGGTTTACGGCAAACGGGGCTGCCTTGGCGTCGGGATTTCGCGCATCATGTGCCGCCAATTCCTCGGTGATCTCGGCCAGCCATTCGTCGAGTTGTGCCTCGGGGCGCGCATTCAGCGCCGGAAAGGCGCCGACAATGCCGGCCTTGCACTGGGCAAGCGTCAACTGGGGGTTTGATATGATGAACAGCGGCGAGGCGACGACGGGAAGCCTCAGGTTGTCTTTCAGGATCGACGGCAGTGCCATCACTTCACCTCCCATGAAGTTACGTTTACGAAAACGTCAATTGATTATCAGAAGCCCGGTGTCGAGGGAAGGCAGGATCGGTATGATCGTCGCCGCATCCGGCAGCCACGCCGTTTTGGGTCTTGAGGTGCGCCCGGATGCCGGCCGGATCACCGGGCGGGAGACCGGAAAGTCTCGCATCGGTCGCATTCCTGTGTTTATTGTTGCCCAGTTCGGCTTTCTGGGCTTGCAGATAAAAAAGTCAGCGGTTACCGAATCGTTACCAGTTTGACGATGTGCAGGGGCGACCCCAGAGGAGTATGGCGGCCAGTGAACGGATTGGAGACAGCCATCAGGAACGCGCTTGAGCGTTCGGATCGATCTAACGCCGAGACGCGCGCGCGCATCTACCAGTCTGCACGCCAGGCCCTGGAAAGCGGCTTGCGCAAGCAGAACATCAATGATGTCGAGACCGTCAACTACCAGCGGCGCAAGCTCGAAACACTGATCCATGAGGTCGAGCTTGAGGAGCGTGCACGCCTCGACATGGCCGTCTCGCCACCCGATGTGGCACCAAGCTCTACGCCGGCGCAGGCTGGCGATGCCGCACCAACTGTCTCGACGCATATGCATACACCGGCACCGGCTCCGACCCAGGCACGGACCCCGGTCTCAGCGCAGGGCTCCCGCGCGGAACCTGCATTTGCCACGTCTCCCGCCTCCGCCGGGAGTGCCGGCGCGACCGATCGTGATGTCGATCGTGATGTCGACCGTGATCCGGTCTTCGACGACGACGACCTCTATGCCTCGTCGCGCGACGAGCGTGAACAATCCTCGGATGCCGATGGACCCATGCCGGACATGCGGTCCGAAGCGCCGCTGCGCAAGCCGCGCCGGCGTCGCGGCTTTTTTTCACGCCTGTTTATTCTGGCCATTCTCCTGGCGGGCGCCGGAACGGCGGCCTGGTGGGTTTATTCCTCGGATCTGCTGCTCACCGATGCCGAGCGCGATACCAGCGTCCCCAATCCGCCACCGCGCGCCGAGGAAGAGGATTTCAACGGACCCGAAAGCGCGCCGCAGGCACCACAGGGGCCCCAGGCCCTCGACAGCCGCGGCGGGTTTTCCGATGACTGGATCGATGTGTTCGAGCCTCAGCAGATCGCGGCCATCCGTCCGCGTGCCAATGGCATGGTCGATGTCGTGACGGCGAGCGACGGAACGGCGGTTCGCCTTGGTTCGCGCAGCGGTGACGCCGATGGCGCGATCGAAATCACGGTGCCCGCCGACGTATTGCGCGAGCTGGCCGGTCGCACGTCGACGATCGCGTTAACCTTGCAATCGGCCGATGACAAGCCGGTGCAGATTTCTGTCGATTGCGATTTTTCCCGCCTTGGTGCTTGCCCCCGCCACCGCTTCACCATCAATCCGCAAAAGCTGGACGCCCTGTTCCGGGTCAGTTTCGACAGCGGGATGGCACCCGCCAGCGCTGGCCGCCTGGTCGTCAATGCCGATCTGTCGGGCGGCGGGCGCGGCGTCAACTTATATTCGGTGCGTATCCTGCCCGGCCAGTGACCTGGCCAGGTCGCGGGATCTGACCGCTCAAACACCTGCAGGCCCGTGCGGTCATTTAAGGAAATCCGGCCCCTTGCCGATGATCTTCTTGTCCATCTTGCCGATCTTGTCCTCGTCCTTGCCCTCATAGTCGATCGACAGCAGCATGTGGCGTATGATGTTCAGGCGCGCGCGTCGCTTGTCGTTGGCATGCACGACCGTCCAGGGCGCGTGGTCTGAATGTGTCTCCTTCAGCATGCGGTCGCGCTTCGCCGTATAGTCGTCCCACTTGTTCAGGGCCGCGATATCCATCGGCGACAGTTTCCACACCTTTAGCGGATCGTGCCGGCGGTCATGGAAACGCTTCAGCTGCATTTCCCGGCCGATATCCAGCCAGAACTTGAAAAAGAATATGCCTTCCTGGACGATCAGCTTCTCGAACCGGGTCGCCTGCTTGAAGAAGTCCTCGTATTGCTCCGGTGTGCAAAAGCCCATGACCGGTTCAACGCCTGCACGGTTGTACCAGGAACGGTCGAACAGCACGGATTCCCCGGCTGTCGGGAAGTGATAGACATAGCGCTGGAAATACCACTGGCCGCGCTCCGTCTCGGTCGGCTTGGTCAGCGCCACAACCCGTGCAGAACGTGGGTTCATATAGGCCAGGGTCGAATGAATGGCGCCGCCCTTTCCCGCCGCATCGCGCCCTTCGAACAGCGCCATCACCCGCTTGCCGGTCTTCTGCATCCAGAACTGCACCTTGACGAGTTCGATCTGCAGCCGTTCCAGTTCCTTGTCGAAGGTCTGCTGATCCAGCTTCTTGTCATAGGGGAAGCTGCCGGATTGCAGGGCATTGTCATCGATCCACTTCGGCAGCTCAACCGCGTCGATGTCGAACACCCGCTCCGCGCCGCCGATTTTCAACGTGGTCGCGCGGCTCTCTGTCTGCTTGTCCATGGGGTTCCTCTCCGGCTTGCCTGCGTCAATCCGCAGTTGTTCGCTCATAGTGAGCGTATGGAGGCCATGATTTCAAGCCTTTGCTGATAGGCGACGGAGTCTCGGCCGCCGGGATAAATCGAAAGCGCCGATAGCGAGTCGCTGAAACTTCTGTCATGAATCATGGCTATCAGGGTTGTGACACATGATTGGCGAGGCCTTCTGCGCGTGACTGAAGACGATGATACCGGCGGCTGGCGCCGCGCGACGCGGCATGTTTTGTCCGGCTGGCCGTATATTGTCGCAGCACTTGCCGTTTCGCTTTCGGCCTATGGCGCCGGCGCAAAGCCCGGGTTCGCAGCGGCACTGTTCATCATGTTTTTCGCGCTCATCCTGCTGCGCCGTTCGCCGCCGGTCGAAGGCCGGATCGCGACCACGGGTTCGTCCGAGGTCGAGCCGCTGGCGTCCGATCCGTCTCCCCAGATCGCGGCCGTGATCGATGCTCTGGACTTGCCGATCTTTGTCATGGGACGTGAGGCCGACCTGCTGGCGCAGAACCGGGCGGCGGAAAAGGCCTTCGGTGCTTTGGCTGTGGGCGCGCATATTTCCGCCCGCTGGCGCTCGCCGGGCATTCTCGACATGGTCCGGGAAACCATCGCGACCGGTGAACCCAACCAGATCGAACATTCCGAGCGCTTGCCGTCCGAGCGCGTCTATGTTGTGCGCATCGCCCCCGTTTCGCTCCGGGATCCGCCGGCCCAACCTGTCACGGTCCAGACTGGCGCCACTCAGACTGGTGAAGCAATGGACATGGCAGGCTATGCCCGGTTCTTCCTGCTGTCCTTCAAGGATATTTCCGACCTTCGGCGTCTTGATCAGATGCGCAGCGACTTCGTCGCCAATGCCAGCCACGAACTGCGCACGCCGCTTGCCTCCCTGCGCGGCTTCATCGAGACGATGCAGGGGCCGGCCAAAGACGACCTCAAGGCGAAGGAACGTTTCCTCTCGATCATGCTCGACCAGGCCAATCGTATGAGCCGTCTCGTCGATGATCTGCTGTCTTTGTCGCGGCTCGAACTGAAGGCCCATCTTGCGCCCGATCGCATGGTCGATCTCGTGCCGGTGCTCGGCCATGTCCGGGATTCGCTGGCGCCGCTGGCAAGCGACTTGAATGTGGACATCCGGCTCCAGGTGCCCGACGGCAAAGTCGAGGTGCTGGGCGATCGGGACGAGCTGGTACAGGTGTTCGAAAACCTGATTGAGAATGCGTGCAAATATGGTCAGGACGGCCAGTTCATCGAAGTCACGGTTCGCCACGAAGCGGGAGGCTCCGCGGAAGTCAGTGTCCGGGACCATGGACCGGGCATCCCGGCAGAGCATGTTCCGCGACTGACCGAACGTTTCTACCGTGTCAGTGTCGAGGACAGTCGCTCGAAAAAGGGCACCGGCCTGGGTCTGGCTATCGTCAAGCATATCCTGACGCGCCACCGCGCCCGGCTGATCGTGAAGTCGGAATTGGGCAAGGGGACCGACTTTACCGTCCGCTTTTGACATAAATCATCGGACTTTCAGCGATGCTCTGAGAAATATCAAGCAATTTCAATTGCTTGATATGTCACAAATGTTTCATCGAACTGACATAAAAGCAGTGGGCAAGAGCCGCTAAGACCGTCTTGCCGATCCTCGGAGAACGACGGTACGGCCGCAAAGACACACAAGCCCACCCTTGGGAGATTATGATGAACACTCTGAAACTTTCCGTCGCGGCGCTGGTCGCCTCCGTTGCCTTCGCTGGCGCGGCTGCTGCTCGTGATCAGGTACAGGTTGCCGGCTCGTCGACTGTTCTGCCCTATGCAAAGATCGTTGCCGAAACCTTCGGCGAAACCTTCCCCAACTTCAAAACCCCGGTTGTTGAATCCGGCGGTTCTTCGGCTGGCCTCAAGGAATTCTGCAAGGGCGTAGGCCCTGAGACCATCGACATTGCCAATTCCTCGCGCAAGATCAAGGATTCGGAAGTCGAGGCCTGCAAGGCTGCCGGCGTCACCGAAATCCAGGAAGTTCAGTTCGGTTACGACGGTATCGTCTTCGCAACCGACGCCGGCAATGCCGACCTGAAGCTCGTTCCGGCCGACCTCTACCAGGCTCTCGCCGCAGAAATCGTCGTTGACGGCAAGCTCGTTGCCAACCCTTACAAGAAGTGGTCGGAAGTCAACAAGGACCTGCCGGACGTCGCTATCGCTGCCTACATCCCGGGCGAAAAGCACGGCACCCGCGAAGTCTTTGAAGAAAAGGTCATGGCACACGGCTGCAAGGACACCGGCGCCCAGGACATCATCAAGACCCTGGTTGACGAAAAGACCGCTCCGAAGAAGTGCATCGCAGTTCGCAAGGACGGCCTGGCTGTCGACATCGACGGCGACTACACCGAGACCCTCGCTCGTATCTCGGCCAACAAGGACGGCATCGGCGTATTCGGCCTCTCCTTCTACGAAAACAATGCTGACAAGCTGAAGGTTGCGACCGTCAATGGTATCGCTCCGTCGGTTGAAACCGTCGCCAGCGGCGAGTATCCGGTTTCCCGTCCGCTGTTCTTCTACGTCAAGAAGGCTCACATGGGCGTTATCCCGGGCCTGAAGGAATACGTGGAGTTCTTCGTGTCCGACCAGATGGTTGGCCCGGACAGCCCGCTGGCTGCCTACGGCCTCGTTCCGGCTCCAGACGCCGAGCGCGAAGAGACCCGCACCAAGTTTGCCGGTGGCATGTAATCAACACGTTTGGCGCGGCAGCAATGCCGCGCCAAATTTCTGTTGGAGAGGCGGAAGCCTCTGTAACCCTCGCTGGCCTTTTCCGCCACCGTGCGACAAATACCGCCAGCTGTGACTTTGTGCAGCGCAGTTCATTTTGCTTGACTGGCTGTTCATGCCGGTCATGTCGGGGGAAGTTCCGATGAGTACATCCATTCTTCTGCTGCTTGTTTTCGCCATTGGCGTCGTCGCCTATGTTCTGGCGTCTGCGCGAGCCAATGCGCTGGCAGGGGGCAAGCCATCCAATTTGCATTCCCGCTACGGGTATCACGGTGCTTTTGCTGCAATCTGCGCCATCTTGCCGGCCATCCTGCTGATGGCGGTTTGGTCGCTGGCAACGCCGGCCTTTGTTGAAAATCGCGTGCGTGCGTCCTTCCCCGAAGAGGTGAAGGCAATGCCGGATGCAACGATCAACCTCAACTACGGCATGGTCTCGGCAATTGCCCGCGGCATGAGCGGTCTTGATGCTGAAGAGCGCAGCCGCCTCGTCGCCATGCCAGGTGCCGATGCCCGTGCGCTGCTCGCCGATCGCGGCGTTCCGCTGGCCGATGATCCGCAGCCCTACATGGTCAAGGCCGCCGTCGAGGTACTCGATCTGTCCGCAACCAACCGGCTGATCCTGACGATCGCGGCACTTGTGATTTCTGTGGCTGGTGCCTTTTTCGGCCTGCGCTCCGTTGCGCCGCGCTTTCGCGCCCGCAACCGCGTCGAAAGCATCATCCTGGCCTCGCTCGTCATGGCCTCGTCGATCGCCATCCTGACCACGGTCGGCATCGTTCTGTCGATGCTGACGGAGGCGACCCACTTCTTCCGCATGGTTCCGGCCTGGGAGTTCTTCTTCGGCACGGTTTGGGATCCGCGCTTTGCCTCCGCCGGCACGTCGGATTCGTCCGGTCAGTTCGGCTTGATCCCGCTGCTGCTCGGCACGCTTTATATCGGCTTCGTCGCCATGCTTTTTGCCGTGCCGATTGGCCTGTTCTCGGCCATCTACATGGCCGAATATGCTTCGCCACGGTTGCGCTCGATCGCCAAGCCGCTGCTCGAGGTCCTGGCCGGTATTCCGACCATCGTCTACGGCTTCTTTGCCTTGACCTCGGTCGGTCCGTTCCTGCGAGACATTTCGGCCCAGATCAACGGCATCGCGACGGGCGATTTCGTCAATTTCATCCAGGCGCAGTCCGTGCTTACCGCCGGCTTCGTCATGGGCATCATGCTGATCCCCTATGTATCGTCTCTGTCGGACGACATCATCACGGCTGTGCCGCGCTCGCTGCGTGACGGCTCGCTCGGCCTTGGCGCCACGCGCTCCGAAACCGTCAAGCGCGTCATCCTGCCGGCAGCACTTCCGGGCATTGTCGGCGCGCTGCTGATGACTGCCTCGCGCGCCATCGGTGAAACCATGATCGTCGTGCTGGCCGCCGGTGTTGCCGCCCGCATGCAGCTCAACCCTTTCGAGCCGATGACCACCGTGACCGTCAAGATCGTCAACCAGCTGACCGGCGACCTTGAGTTTACCTCGCCGCAGACGCTCGTTGCCTTCGCGCTTGGCATCACTCTGTTTGCCATCACGCTTTGCCTCAACATCTATGCACTCTACATAGTGCGCAAATACCGGGAGCAGTACGAATGAGCCAGGTCGTTTCTGCCACAACGACGGCCCCAGCCGGTGCCGCCACGCGCCGCGACATCGGGGTCAAGCGCCGCTACGCCGCTGAACGACGCTTCCGTGCCTATGGCATTGCCGCGATCTCCTTCGGCCTGCTTTTCCTCTTTGTTTTGCTGAATTCCGTTGTGTCCAAGGGCTACACGGCCTTCCAGCAGACCATGATCACTGTTCCGATCGAGTTCAGCGAAAAGGTCATCGATCCGACCGGCAAGCGCGCTGAAAACCCGAATATCCTCGTGATGGCCAATTATCCGGTCCTCGCACGCGATGCGGTGGCCAAGGTCCTAGGCGTCGATGTCAAGAATCGTGCCGCGGCCCGTCAGGTCAGCGAACTGCTGTCAGACAGCATCCGCGTCCAGCTGCGCGATATCGTCCAGGCCAATCCTTCGGTGATCGGCAATACGGTGAATGTCACCCTCTTGGCACACGGCAATGTCGACAGCGCCTTCAAGGGCCAGATCGATCTGTCGGTTGCAGAGAGCAACCGCAAGATCTCCGACCAGCAACTGACCTGGATCAACACGCTGGCCGATAGTGGCGCCCTGTCGAAGCACTTCAACACGGGTATCTTCATCAACGGTGCTTCGAGCAGGCCGGAAGCTGCCGGCGTCGGTGTCGCCCTGATCGGCTCGGCCTACATGATGCTCATCGTGCTGGTTCTGTCGCTGCCGATCGGTGTCGCCGCCTCGATCTATCTCGAGGAGTTTGCCCCGAAGAACCGCTTCACGGACCTTATCGAGGTAAACATCAACAACCTCGCCGCGGTTCCGTCGATCGTCTACGGTCTGCTGGGTCTGGCCGTGTTCATCAATTTCGGCGGCTTCCCGCGCTCGGCCTCGATTGTCGGCGGCCTGGTGCTCACCCTGATGACTCTGCCGACGATCATCATCGCGACCCGTGCGGCGCTGAAAGCCGTGCCGCCATCGATCCGTGCGGCCGCGCTCGGGCTGGGGGCATCGAAGATGCAGACCGTGTTCCACCACGTCCTGCCGCTTGCCATGCCTGGCATCCTGACTGGCACGATCATCGGTCTGGCCCATGCGCTGGGCGAAACTGCCCCACTGCTGCTGATCGGCATGGTCGCCTTCGTCGCCGATTATCCGACCACGCCGATGGATCCGGCAACGGCACTTCCGGTGCAGATCTACATGTGGGCCAATGAAGCCGAGCGGGCTTTTGTCGAGCGGACATCGGGAGCTATCATGATCCTGTTGATGTTCCTTCTCGTCATGAATGTGGGTGCAATTCTGTTGCGACGTCGTTTCGAGCGGCGCTGGTAGAGGGAGTAGGGACATGAACATGATGTCGGAAGCAGCTGTTGAGAAAGCGCTGGAACAGAAGATGACTGAAGCGAACTACAAGATGATGGGCAAGGACGTGTCGGTTTACTACGGCGAGAAGCGCGCGCTTTTCGACGTGAACCTGAACGTCCGAGAAAACACGGTGACCGCGCTGATCGGCCCTTCGGGTTGCGGCAAGTCGACCTTCCTTCGCACGCTTAACCGCATGAACGATACGATCGACGGTTGCCGCGTTACGGGCAAGATCACACTCGACAGCACGGATATCTACGATCCGTCGATCGACGTTGTCGAACTGCGTGCGCGCGTCGGCATGGTATTCCAGAAGCCGAACCCGTTCCCGAAGTCGATCTATGAAAACGTCTCCTATGGTCCGCGCATTCACGGCCTCGCCAAGAACAAGGCCGATCTCGATGTCATCGTCGAACAGAGCCTTCAGAAAGCTGGTTTGTGGAATGAAGTGAAGGATCGCTTGCTTGAATCCGGCACGGGTCTGTCCGGTGGCCAGCAGCAGCGCCTGTGCATTGCCCGCGCGATCGCGGTCAGTCCGGAAGTGATCCTGATGGACGAGCCCTGTTCTGCGCTCGATCCGATCGCGACCGCAAAGATCGAGGAATTGATCCACGAACTGCGCACCAATTTCACCATCGTCATCGTCACCCACTCGATGCAGCAGGCCGCCCGCGTTTCCCAGCGCACGGCCATGTTCCATCTCGGCCTGCTGGTCGAGGAAAACGACACGGACAAGATGTTCACCAATCCGGATGACCAGCGCACCCAGGACTACATCATGGGTCGCTTCGGCTGAGGCGCCCCGCGCACGCTTCGTCTCAATCCAATTCAAGGAATGCGTTTATGGCTTCTTCCCACATCTACTCGGCCTTTGACGAGGAACTGAAATACCTGATGCGCCGCATCTCGGAAATGGGTGGTATGGCAGAACAGATGGTCGCTGAAAGCGTCCGCGCTCTGGTCAACACCGACGGCGCTCTGGCCCAGAAGGTCATCTCCGACGACGTCGTCATGGATGCGACCGAGCGCGAAATCGGCGACAAGGCGATAGTCATGATCGCGCGTCGCCAGCCGATGGCAGCCGATCTTCGCGAAATCATCGGCGCGTTGCGCATCGCCAGCGATCTGGAACGCGTCGGCGACCTCGGCAAGAGCAATTGCAAGCGCGTCATGGCGGTCCAGAGCTCGGGCATCCCGCGCAAGCTCGCCCGTGGCATCGAGCATCTGTCGGATCTTGCACTTGCCCAGCTCAAGGAAGTGCTCGACGTCTACACCACCCGTTCGGCGGAAAAGGCGAAATCCATTCGCGATCGCGATGAAGAGATCGACTCCATGTACACCTCGCTGTTCCGCGAGCTGCTGACCTACATGATGGAGGATCCGCGCAACATCACCAGCTGCACGCATCTGCTCTTCTGCGCCAAGAACATCGAGCGCATCGGCGACCACGCGACCAATATCGCCGAAACGATCTACTACATGACGACCGGTGCCCAGCCCGAGGGCGAGCGTCCGAAGGAAGACCTCACGTCCTCCGTCGGCGCGATCAATGAGTAAGCCGTCACTAACGGGGTTTTGCCTTTCATGTTGCCGAAAATAGCTGTCGTAGAGGATGAGGAGGCGCTCAGCGTCCTCCTCCGCTACAATCTCGAGGCCGAAGGCTACGAGGTCGAGACGATCCTGCGTGGGGATGAAGCCGAGCTTCGCCTGCAGGAGCGTGTGCCGGATCTGTTGATCCTGGACTGGATGCTGCCGGGCGTTTCCGGCATCGAGCTCTGCCGTCGCCTGCGGGTGCGCCCGGAAACCGAGCGTCTGCCGATCATCATGCTGACGGCCAGGGGTGAAGAAAGCGAACGCGTTCGAGGGCTCGCTACCGGCGCTGACGATTATGTCGTCAAGCCGTTTTCGACGCCCGAACTGATGGCGCGCGTTAAGGCCATGCTGCGCCGTGCCAAGCCCGAGGTTCTGTCCAGTGTGCTGCGCTGCGGCGATATCGAGCTGGATCGCGAGACCCATCGGGTCCATCGCAAGAGCCGCGAAGTGCGTCTCGGCCCGACGGAATTCCGGTTGCTGGAATTCCTGATGGCCTCGCCCAGCCGCGTCTTTTCCCGCTCGCAATTGCTGGACGGCGTCTGGGGCCATGACATCTATGTCGACGAACGCACGGTCGATGTGCATGTCGGTCGCCTGCGCAAGGCACTGAACTTCTCCAACATGCAGGATGTCATCCGCACCGTCCGCGGCGCGGGTTATTCAATGGAAGTCTGAGCATTTCGCCACCGGTATCCAGGCAATAAAAAACGGGCTCGAAAGCCCGTTTTTTTATGTCTGGTCTTTGGGTTCGGCGCTCCGCCGTCAGCCGTTTGCCCTCAGCGGGCTGCCCTGCGACGTTCGCTTACCGGCTGGTAGGCCATCTTGGCATGATAGCCGCAATACGGCGACGCATCGTTGATTTCGCAACCGCAGAAGTGGAAGTCATCCTTCATCGGGTCGCCGATCGGCCACTTGCATGTGCGCTCGGTCAGTTCGGTCAATGCCAGGCGACGCGAAATGGGGACCACGACATTCGACGGACGCGAAACTTCGGCTTCCTCGAAGATATCGACTTCGATCTCTTCCTTCAGCATGTTGCCGCCGGCCGCGCGGGTCACGGTACGGGTGGTTGTCGCGGTACGGCCCTGGAACGTGGTCGGGCGCTGTGTAGCCGGTGCCGGGCGCTTGGCCGGGCGGGCTGCCGAGGTGCTGCCGCCTGCCTTGGCGCGGCCCGGCAGGTTCAGCCGGTGTACCTTGCCGATGACGGCATTGCGGCTGACGCCGCCCAATTGCGCTGCGATCTGGCTCGCGCTCAGGCCTTCGGCCCAGAGGCGCTTTAGTCTCTCGACGCGTTCATCAGTCCAATTCATGCCGTATTTCTCCGCCGCTCGCGTGTATGATGGCAGAATCCCTCACCGTTGCTTCGAACGAATTCGAAACAAAAACCGCCTCGTTACTGTCGGTGACTATTTCCGCCGCATTGCTCAATTTATTGAATGTTAACCTACTGGTCGGGTGACTCTGTGACAAGAGTCGCGGGAATCATCTCGAATCGATTTCGCGGTTTTCCCCAACTTGCTTCCCGAGTGAGTCAAGTCTGCAACACTCCCAAACCGCGTCTGCGGCATGACGTCCGGTGCTCGCCGCAATCACTTGCAGACCCTCATTTTCCTGTAAGTTTCGTTGACATTGCAGGGTTAAATGGGGATAGTGCGTCCGCCGCCGCAAGGCGGCATTTTTAATTTTTGACCTGCCCACAGGCGTCTCCGCTGCCGCTGGACGCCGCCAATCAAGGATGACCAACGCCATGGCCGAAGCGACGCCGCTTTATCAGACCTACAATCGAGCGCCTCTGCGTTTCGAGCGAGGCGAGGGCGTCTGGCTCATCACCGAGGGCGGCGATCGCTATCTCGATTTCGCCGCCGGCGTCGCCGTTAATTCGCTGGGGCACGCCCATCCGCATCTGGTCGAGGCGCTGAAGGCGCAGGCGGACAAGCTCTGGCATGTCTCCAATCTCTATGATGTGCCGGGCCAGGAAGCACTTGCCAAGCGCCTGACGGAGGCGACGTTTGCCGATCGGGTCTTCTTCACCAATTCCGGTGCCGAAGCGCTGGAATGCGCGATCAAGACCGCGCGCCGCTATCATTTCACCAAGGGCCATCCGGAGAAATTCCACATCATCACGATGGAAGGCGCCTTCCACGGCCGTACCATCGCGACGATCGCCGCCGGTGGCCAGGAAAAATATCTCGAAGGCTTCGGCCCCAAGGCCCCGGGCTTCGATCAGGTTCCGTTTGGCGATATCGACGCCGTCAAGGCGACCATCTCCGATGCGACGGCGGCCATTCTTGTCGAGCCGGTTCAGGGCGAGGGCGGCATCCGCGCCATTGCCGTCGAGATGCTGCGCGAACTGCGCGCCATCTGCGACGAACATGATCTGCTGTTGATCCTCGACGAAGTGCAGTCAGGCGTCGGCCGCACCGGCAAGTTCTTCGCCCATGAATGGTCGGGCATTACGCCGGACATCATGGCGGTGGCCAAGGGCATCGGCGGCGGCTTCCCACTCGGCGCCTGCCTCGCCACCGAAGAGGCCTCCATCGGCATGAAGGCCGGCACCCACGGCTCGACCTATGGCGGCAATCCGCTCGCCATGGCGGTCGGCAATGCCGTGCTCGATGTCGTGCTGGCCGATGGTTTCCTCGACCAGGTCCGCGATGTAGCACTCGTCTTCCGCCAGGGGCTGGCCTCGCTGCAGGATCGTTTCCCCGATGTCATCGCGGAAATCCGCGGCGAAGGCCTGATGCTGGGCATTAAGGCCAAGGGACCGAATACCGAACTGCTGATGGCCATGCGCGACCAGCACCTTCTCGGAGTGCCGGCAGGCGACAACGTCATCCGGCTCCTTCCGCCGCTCGTGACGACGGCGGAAGAGGCGCGCGACGGCCTGCGTCGCATCGAGCTTGCCGCAGAGCAGGTTCGTCACAAGGCCGCAGCAATCGCTTGAAACGCGCAGGACAGGTAGACATTCATGGCATCTCCGAAGCACTTCCTCGATCTCTCCGCCGTATCCTCCATGGACCTTCGCTCCATGATGGACGATGCGCGCAGCCGCAAGCAGGCGACCAAGGCCGGCACGGCTGACAAGCCGCTGGCCGGCAAGATGCTGGCGATGATCTTCGAGAAGCCGTCCACCCGCACCCGCGTTTCCTTCGATGTCGGCATGCGCCAGCTCGGCGGCGAGACGCTGTTCCTGTCGGGCACCGAAATGCAGCTCGGCCGTGCCGAGACCATCGGCGACACCGCCAAGGTCCTGTCGCGTTATGTCGATGCGATCATGATCCGCACCACCGACCATTCCCGCCTGCTGGAAATGGCCGAACATGCGACGGTTCCGGTGATCAACGCCCTGACCGACCTCACGCATCCCTGCCAGATCATGGCCGATATCCTGACCATCGAGGAACATCGTGGCCCGATCGCCGGCAAGACGCTCGCCTGGACCGGCGACGGCAACAATGTGCTGCATTCGCTCGTCGAAGGTGCTGCCCGTTTCGGCTACAAGATGAACATGGCCGTGCCGCTCGGCTCGGAGCCGGATGACAAGATCCTCAACTGGGCCCGCAACAATGGCGGCGAGATCATGCTGTGCCATGATGCCGAGCGCGCCGTCGAAGGTGTCGATGCGGTCATCACGGACACCTGGATCTCGATGAACCAGGAACACAAGGCGCGCGGCCACAATGTCTTCCAGCCCTTCCAGGTCAATGCGGCGCTGATGAAGAAGGCCAGTAGCGAGGCCCTGTTCCTGCATTGCCTTCCCGCCCATCGCGGCGAGGAAGTGACGGATGAGGTCATCGATGGTCCGCAGTCGGTCGTCTTCGACGAGGCGGAAAACCGCCTGCATGCACAAAAGTCCATTCTCGCTTGGTGCCTCGGCGCCATCTGAAGGCCATGGATGCGGGGTCTTGTCGCCCCGCTTGACCTTTGACGGCGGCGATACCATCTGAGCGCTTTCTCATGGGGCTGCTTTTGCGGCTCTGCTTTTCGCGCCGCCGGCGCACGGAGTACATTCATGTCGAACAAACAAGCCGAGCTCGGCGAATTCGGTTTCGCCGGTGATGATCGTGTTGTGCCCTTCCAGGTCGAAGGCCTCGACGTGCGCGGTCGCGCCGTCCAGGTCGGCCCGCTGGTCAACACCATCCTCGATCGCCATGCCTATCCGCAGCCCGTCGCCCGCCTGCTGGCGGAAGCGATCGTGCTGACGGTGCTGATCGGCACCTCACTGAAATTCGACGGCAAATTCACCGTCCAGACCAAGGGCGATGGCCCGGTCGATCTGCTGGTTGCCGATTTTTCGACGCCGGAAAGCGTCCGCGCCTATGCACGCTTCAACGAGGACGCGCTGGCCGAGGCGGTGGCAGAAGGTCGGACCTCGCCGGAACAACTGCTCGGCAATGGCGTGCTCGCCTTCACCATCGACCAGGGCGCGTTCATGCAGCCATATCAGGGCATCGTGCCGCTCGACGGCTCGTCGCTCGAGGATATCGCTGGCGTCTACTTCCGTCAGTCGGAACAGATCCCGACGCGGGTGCGCCTCGGTGCCGCCGAACTCTTCGACCGCGACGAGAACGGCAAGCCGCGCCGTACCTGGCGGGCAGGCGGCCTGATCGCCCAGTTCCTGCCGGAAGCACCCGACCGCATGCGCCTGCCGGATCTGCATGGCGGTGATGGCGACGAACGCGATTTTGAGGTTTCGCATGACGACGCCTGGGAAGAAGCGCGCATGCTGGTCGACACCATCGATGCCGACGAACTCACCGACCCGCAGGTCGGCATCGAGCGCCTGCTGTTTCGCCTGTTCCACGAGCGCGGCGTTCGTGCCTACGCCCCGCAGGCCGTCTACGACCGCTGCAGCTGCTCGCGCGACAAGATCAAGGGTGTGCTTCAGGGCTTCTCGGCAGAAGAGATCGAGTCCAGCACCGAGGACGGCAAGATCACCGTCACCTGCGAGTTCTGCTCGACCAGCTATGACTACGAGCCTGCGGAAGTCGTCGCAGCGTAGTGATCGCCACTGACATGCAGAAAGGCCGGGGTGATCCGGCCTTTCGCGTGACTGTGATCCAGAGATAACCGGGGCCAGCTTGCGCATGACCCCGGGGTTCCGAACAACGATGGGCGGGTGATCAGCGCCCGCTCTCCTGAAACGAACGCACCATGGTGATCGTGGCAGAGGGGTTTTCCTCCATGATCCAGTGGCCCGAGTCCGGGATAACGCCCTCGGCCACATCGGTTGCCGCCGACCGCATGACGGTCGCCATCATCGGGCCAAAGGACTTTTCGCCACCGATCGCCAGGACCGGCATGGCAAGCTTGCCATTCTTTGCCAGAATGGCCTTGTTGTCGATCGCATCCTGGTCGAAGGCGGCAAACTGGGCGAAGCCGGAATGCATGGCGCCCGGCAAGGCATAGAGCTTCGCATAATGCGCACGGGATTCTTCGGTAAAGCGATCCGGCGTTGCCGAAAACTCGTTCCAGAAACGGTCGAGATAAATGCGTTCGCGTCCGGCCACGAGCCTTTCCATGTCCGGACCACCGAAGCGGAAATGCCACAGCAGCGGGTTCTTCAGGACTTCTTCCCACGGGCCAACCCCCGGGACGGGAGCGTCAATCAGGACGAAACGGGTCACGCGGTCCGGATGCCGGGCGGCAAACGCAAATCCAACCATATTGCCGATGTCATGCGTGACCAGGTCGGCACGGTCGATATCGAGCGCATCCAGCACGCCCGCGACGTCTGCGGCCTGGGTCATCTTGTCGAAGCCGGCATCGGGTTTCGACGAGAGGCCGAGCCCGCGCAGATCCGGAACGATCACCGTATGGTCGCGCGCAAGATCGGCGGCCATCGGCGCCCACATGTCGCCGGTTTCACCGTAACCGTGCAGCAGCACGGCGGCAGGTCCCTTGCCGCCGACCCGGACGTGGATCGTGGCACCATTCGTTGTAATGTCCTGGGTCTTGAACGATGCCGGAAAGTCCGGCATCTCGGCCAAAGAAGGCGTTGCAGACAGTATGGCTGCAAAGGCGGCAATCAATTTCAGCATGGCACTTCTCCTGTTTGTTGGGAGGACGGTCGTCTGGCCGTCGCTTTCGCCCCTGGTAATTTCGGTATAGCATCGGCTCGGCGTTCGGATTAGCCGCCCGAAGGTGGAGCTACATTCCGGAAATGCCGAACAATCATCGTCCACCCGGCAGGCTGTCGTGCCTGAGCTTTGACGCGCACTCAGCCGGATGATCGAACGTGCAAAGGGCGACGGGTTCGATCGTCGCCCCTGATGCTGCTCAGGTGCGTGTGATCGATGCACCGCCATCGACGAGCGAAGCCGTGCCGGTGACAAAGCTTGAATCGTCCGAGGCAAGATAAAGAACCGAGCGGGCCAGTTCCTCGGGCGTGGCAACCCGCTTCAATGCATGCAATCCGGTAATAAAGGCCTGCTTTTCAGCCGTGTCATTCATGTCGCGATACATGTCCGTATCGACGGCACCGGGCAGGATCGCATTGATCCGCACATTCTTCGGGCCATATTCGGCGGCCAGCGCCTGGGTCAGGCCGATCAGCCCCGACTTGCTGGCAGCATAGGCTGCAACGCCGGGGAAGGCAAAGCTGTAGCCAACGAAGGTCGAGGTGAAGATGATCGAACCGCCGCCGTTGTTTTCCATCGCGCCGACCTGGTGCTTGGCGGCCAGGAAAGAAGCCGTAAGGTTGATCGCCAGCGTATCGGTAAATCCGGCTTCCGAGACACCGGTGCTCGGTCCGGCTTCGCCCAGCGTGCCGGCGTTGTTGAAGGCGATGTCGAGTTTGCCGAAGCGTTCGACGGCTGTGGCAACGAGAAGCTTGTGATAGTCCTCCGAGCGCACATCGCCGGCAATGGCGACCGCCGTTCCGCCGAGCGCCTCGATTTCGGCCACGAGGCTGTCAAGCTCGGCCTGTCGGCGCGCGCCGACCACGACCTTTGCACCCTCGGCGGCAAAAAGCCGGGCGGTTGCGCGGCCAATGCCGGAGCTTGCGCCGGTAACGATTGCGACTTTGTTGTTCAAGCGTGTCATCTCAGTTCTCCTGGATATGTGGCGACGTTTTGCCGCCGGTTTCGATGACCAGAAGATGGCATTTCCGCATCGTTCGGATTAGTCTCCAGGTGTTGGAACTGGAATCCGGAAATACCGAACAATGATCAAGACGGAATGCATCCTGGCCTTTGTCGCGATTGTCGAGGAGGGGTCGATCAGCGAAGCCGCAAGACGACTCCGCCTATCGAAATCGGTGGTCAGCGACAGGCTTTCCGAACTGGAAAAGACCTTGGGTGGTGTGCTTCTGCATCGCACGACGCGCAAGCTCTCGCTGACTGAGGACGGAACGTCGTTTCTGGAGCGCGCCCGTCGCATCAGTCGCGAGATCGAAGAGGCGACCGCCGACATGTCGGAGCGACGGGGCACGCTTGCCGGACCGGTGCGCATCGCAGCACCCGTCACCTTCGGCCGCATGCACCTGGGGCCCGCACTCTATCCATTCCTCGCCCAGCACCCGGAACTCGAATTGACGCTGGATATCGACGATCGCCGCGTCGATGCCTTCTCCGCCGGCTATGATGCGATCATCCGCCATGGCCCCATCATGGATTCACGCCTCGTCGCCTGGAAGCTCGCGCCCAGCCGGCGCATGCTGTGTGCATCCTCGGCCTATCTGGAAAGCCATGGCACGCCGAAAACCCTGCGCGATCTGGAAAGCCACAGGGGGCTTTTCTACACCAATCGCGGCATCGCAGACTGGCGCTTCCAGACAGAGGCCGGCGTCGAGATCGTGCGCGCCACGCTGGCGCTGGGCATGAACAATGGTGACATGTTGCGCGATGCCGCCATCGCCGGTCTCGGCATTGCCATGCTCCCACCCTTCATCGCGGCCCCGGCGATCCGGGATGGCCTGCTGCAGGAGATCAAGATCGACCATACCCCGGAACCGGAATTCATCTATCTCGCCTATCCGCAGGGCAAGAAGCCTTCCGCCAAGGTCACGGCGATCGTCAACCATCTCCGGCAGGCCTTCGGCAGTCCGCCTTATTGGGAAGTCGATTGAGGCTT
>ERZ1034401.122-NODE-122-length-21602-cov-3.778159_pt1 | contig 21602 bp, 23 predicted proteins | sample MGYA00520601_ERZ1034401 | MGnify/ENA primary metagenome ERZ1034401 (study PRJEB33736, sample SAMEA104288476) | Azolla filiculoides | biome: Urban; feature: water surface; material: ditch water | place: Netherlands | collected 2014 ... | reverse complement strand
TCAGGTCTTTGAGCGAAAAAGCCCTTTAATTCACCGAATTCGCCACGCTGCGCCCGGCATCCTGTGTCGCATCGACCACATTGCCCATGTCGCGGCCGACACCGCGGATCGTATTGCCGCAGGACGACAACGCCACCAGCGCCAGTCCCAGAACCGTCAGTCGCATCAAGCCTTTGGCAGTCAAAGCCGACATCTTCGTCTCTCCGATGGAACAAATCACCCACCAGTTGGTGACAAAGCTCTTGGGAAAAATCAAGGCTGACCTCGGCATGGCTGAAAATGTAACCCTGCCTTTACCATCCACCCAATATTGATCTGCCCCGATGCTCCGGCCTTAATTGTCCCGCAAGCAATCGCTGTCAGCCTGTCTCCCAGGTCAACAAAAAACAATGAAGCGAGATCATGACCGACAGGGTGGACACGCATATCGCCGGCATTTCCGGCGCCACGGTTGCTGTTGCAGCGCATCCCGAAAACCTCTCCGACCTTCTGGCGCGGCTTGCGCGCTCCCGTGACGGCAAGGTGACAATCCGCGACATCGCCATTGCTTTGCAGGATCGCTCCTTTGGTGCCTTCCTGCTCGTCTTTGCCCTTCCCAATCTGGTGCCGCTGCCGCCCGGCGCGACTTTCGTGCTCGGCCTGCCGCTGGTGTTCATCGCCTGGCAGATGTTTGCCTCGGCCCAGGGCCGCGTCTATTTCCCCCGCCGCATCGGCGACTACGGCGTCGAGGCCAGTACTTTCCAGCTGGTTGTCGATCGCCTGGTGCCGTGGCTGCGCAAGGCGGAAAAGCTGGTCGTGCCGCGTTTCTGGTTCCTCGAAAGCCGGATTGCTGAACGTGTCATCGGCTTTCTCGCTTTGGTTCTGGCGGTCGTCATCTTCCTGCCGATCCCGCTCGGCAATTGGCCGCCGGCCGTGGCGCTTGCCATCATCGGCTTTACCCATTCCCAGCGTGATGGCGTCGGTGTAACGCTCGGCTGCCTGCTCGGTGTCGTCTCCCTGCTTGTCGCCGGCTTTGTCGTCTACACGGCCTGCGCCGTGCTGATGCTCGTCGTCTGATCGGGTAAGGCGGCGATGACCGATACTCCGACCAACAACGCCAATGGCCCCGCCTCGGCTATGCCGGTTGTTGTCATGACCGCCGGCGGCCTCAATCCGACGCTGGTGATCCAGGCCCTGGCCGCCCGCAATGCCGATATCCACGTCATCCTCGAGCAGCCGGAAAGCAAGCTCGACATCACCCGTCGCCGCGCCCGTCGTCTCGGCTGGGTTGCGGCGATCGGCCAGCTCGCCACCATGATCGCCGCGCGGCTCCTGAGGAAATTAGCCAATAAGCGAATTAGGCAAATTCTGGATGCGCACAATCTGACCGACACCATGCCGGGCAATGTCGCCGTGCATCAGGTCACCTCGATCAATGATCAGGAAACCCGCGCCCTGATCGCGCAGATCCGCCCCGCCGCCATCCTGCTAGTCTCGACCCGGCTGATGGCGCGGAAACAACTCGCAGCCATGCCCTGCCCGGTCCTCAACCTGCATGCCGGTATCAATCCCGCCTATCGCGGCCAGATGGGCGGCTACTGGTCGCGGCGCTTAAACGATGCCTGCAATTTCGGCGCAACCGTGCATCTCGTCGATGCCGGTACGGACACCGGCGGCACGCTCTACGAGGTCCGCACCACCCCAGCTGCCGGCGATTTCATCTCGACCTATCCGCTGGTCCTGACGGTTGCCGCCCTCGACATCACCTGCCGCGCCGTCGCCGATGCGCTGGCCAGCAACTTGCAGCCTATTGCTCCAAAGGGCTCGTCCGCCTTGCACTTTCCACCCACGCTCTGGTCGTGGATATTCCACGGCATCACCCGGCGAATCTGGTAAATCCCGATAGCGTCGTTTTTTGCTGTCTGCGACGTCGTGAAGAGCGCAGTCTGGCACCCTGACGCCGTGCATTCTGCGGAGACAATGGGGAGTGAGTGGCATGGCAGACAAGATCATCGTCTTTTGGCGCGATATTCCGGCCCAGGTGATCATCAAGCAGGGGCGCAAGGCCGCCAAGCGTGAGCTTTCCCTGCGCTTTACCGAGGCGATTGACATGTGCGCGATGCGCACCGGCGCGGCCGAAACCGAGGATTATCTGGCCGAATGGCGCAAGGCCGATTCGATCCCCGTCGGTGACGATCTCGAAGCCGAGGCGGACAAGGCCCTGACGGAAATCGAAGCCGCTTACGACAAGGCCCGCCTCGTCGCCCTGGTCCATGCCGGAGGCCGCGACAATGGCTGACGCCAATCCGGCTCCGATGCCCAACATAGTCAAGGGCAATGCTGCCCCGGCGAAGAAGGCAGCCACCGGTGCCTACACGCCCGCCGGCGTCTCGCCGAACCGCCGCGCCCGCCGCTCCTACACCATTCGTCTCTGGGCCGTGCGCCATTCGCGCTTCCTCGAATGGTTCTACAACCGCTTCGCCCATATGTTCCTGTTGCTGCATCCCCTGTGGAAAGCCATCGGCTATGCCCGCGTCGAGCGGCCGATCACCTTTGTCGAGCGCAACGTCAAGGGCCTGTTGTTCGACTGTCGCATGTGCGGCCAGTGCGCGCTGTCGTCGACCGGCATGTCCTGCCCGATGAACTGTCCCAAGCAGTTGCGCAACGGTCCCTGCGGCGGAGTGCGGGCCAATGGCAACTGCGAAGTCGAACCCGACATGCCCTGCGTCTGGGTCCAGGCCTGGAACGGGTCGCGCAACATGGCGAAAGGCGATGCCATCTTGAACGTGCAGAAACCGGTCAACCAGTCGCTGCGCGAAACCTCGTCCTGGCTGCGCGTGACGGCCGAAGCCGCAGCCAGCCGCGAAGCCGCTATCCCGACATCGGCTGGCCCGACATCCGTTGGCCCGAAAACCGGCGACAAGGAAGCCTGACCCATGGCCCATATCGACGAAAACCCGCTTGGCGCCCATCTGCCGCTCGATCCGCTGCCCGGCCATTCCTCTCTCGGTCGGCTGGAACGTGTCCTGCGTCGCGGCGAATTTGCCGTCACCGCCGAACTGAACCCGCCCGACAGCGCCGATCCACAGGACGTCTATGAACGCGCCAAGGTCTTCGACGGCTGGGTCGACGGTATCAACGCGGTCGATGCCTCCGGCGCCAATTGCCACATGTCCTCCGTCGGCATCTGCGCCCTGCTGACGCGCATGGGCTACGCCCCGATCATGCAGATCGCCTGCCGCGACAAGAACCGCATTGCCATCCAGGGAGACGTGCTCGGTGCTGCCGCCATGGGTGTGCAGAACATCATGTGCCTGACCGGCGACGGCGTGCAGGCCGGCGACCAGCCGGGCGCAAAGCCGGTCTTTGACCTCGACTGCATGTCGCTGCTCGAAACCGTGCGCACCATGCGCGACGAGGCGAAATTTCTCTCCGGCCGCAAGCTGTCAACGCCGCCGAAGGTCTTTCTCGGCGCGGCGATTAACCCGTTTGCACCGCCTTATGATTTCCGCCCCTACCGCCTCGGCAAGAAGATCGAGGCCGGCGCACAGTTCGTCCAGAGCCAGTATTGTTTCGACGTACCGATGTTCCGCGACTACATGGCGAAGGTCCGCGATCTCGGCTTCCACGAGAAATGCTACATCCTCGTCGGCGTCGGCCCGCTGGCGTCTGCCAAGACCGCCAAATGGATCCGCTCCAACGTGCCGGGCATCCATATTCCCGACTCGGTCATTGCCCGCCTCGAAGGCGCACAGGATCAGAAGAAGGAAGGCAAGCAGCTCTGCATCGACATCATCAACGAGGTGAAAGAGATCGAGGGCGTGTCGGGCGTGCATGTCATGGCTTATCGCCAGGAGGAATATGTCGCTGAAATCGTCCATGAATCCGGCATCCTGAAGGGCCGCCAGCCATGGAAGCGCGAAACCGGGCGCAGTGATGCCATGGTCGCCGAACGCCTTCACGAAATCGGCTCCGAGCCCGTTCAGGACCAGCAGGCACTGGTCGACAAGGCCGCCCACCTGCCGCACTGACAAGTAGAATACGGGAGGAGTTCATCCGCCCGCATCAGACACCTTGCATCCATCGACCGTCTGGCAAACAGTGCCCAGAGGCCACACCGGAGATCCACATGACCCGTACCATCGTCGCGTCTGCCACCAGGGAAATCATCATCGGCTTCGATCAGCCGTTCTGCGTCATCGGTGAACGCATCAATCCGACCGGCCGCAAGAAACTGGCGGCAGAAATGATCGAAGGCAATTTCGACACGGTCATCAAGGACGCGCTGGAACAGGTCGCCGCCGGTGCCACCATGCTCGACGTCAATGCCGGCGTCACCTCGGTCAACCCGAACGAGACCGAGCCGGCTCTGCTGGTCAGGACCATGGAAATCGTCCAGGGCCTCGTCGATGTGCCGCTGTCGATCGACAGTTCCGTCACCGCCGCCATCGAAGCAGCCCTCAAGGTCGCCAAGGGCCGTCCACTGGTCAATTCGGTAACCGGCGAGGAAGAAAAGCTTGAGGCCATCCTGCCGCTCTGCGCCAAATACGACGTGCCCGTCGTTGCCATCTCCAACGACGAAACCGGCATCTCCATGGACCCCGACGTGCGTTTCGCCGTGGCCAAGAAGATCGTCGAACGCGCCATGGACTATGGCATCAAGCCGCATGACATCGTCGTCGATCCGCTGGTCATGCCGATCGGCGCGCTCGGTGATGCCGGCCGCCAGGTCTTCCAGCTGCTCTACCGCCTGCGCAACGAGCTGAAGGTCAACACCACCTGCGGCCTCTCCAACATCTCCTTCGGCCTGCCGCATCGCCACGGCATCAATGCCGGCTTCATCCCGATGGTCATCGGCGCCGGCATGACATCGGCGATCATGAACCCCTGCCGCCCGCAGGAAATGGAAGCCGTGCGCGCCGCAAACGTCTTGAACGGCACCGACCCGAACTGCGGCAACTGGATCATGACCTACCGCGACCACAAGCCGGCCGAAGCCGGTGCCGCGCCCTCCATCACCCCACCAGGCGCCTCCTCGGGCCGTCGTGGCGGTCGCGCGGCCAGAGCCGGAGCGGGGGCTGCTTCGGAGTGAAGGTTGTAGCTCGCCCCTCATCCGCCTGCCGGCACCTTCTCCCCGCAGGCGGGGAGAAGACACAAGCGGCACCGCGCCCAGTCCCCTCGCCCCGTTTACGGGGAGAGGGCTAGGGTGAGGGGCAAGGCGGTCCACTCGACAATGGCAAAAATACCGCTTAGGCACGCCCCTTGCTTCCAAGGCTCTCAGGAAATGCATTGCTCATGACTGAAATTGATCCCCTCGTCCTCTTCATGCCGTCCGGTAAACGCGGTCGTTTCGCCGTCGGCACGCCGGTACTTGATGCCGCGCGCCAGCTCGGCGTCTATGTCGAGAGTGTCTGCGGTGGCCGCGCTACCTGCGGTCGTTGTCAGATCGAGGTCCAGGAAGGCCATTTCGCCAAGCATGGCATCACCTCGTCCAACGATCACATTTCCCCGGTCGGTCCGAAGGAAAAGCGCTACAGCGAAGTGCGCACGCTGCCGGAAGGCCGCCGCCTCTCCTGTTCCGCCACGGTCCAGGGCGATCTTGTGGTCGATGTGCCGCAGGATGCCGTGGTCAATGCTCAGGTCGTGCGCAAGGCCGCCAGCGATCGGGTGATCGAGCGCAACCCGGCCGTCCATCTCTGCTATGTCGAGGTCGATGAGCCCGACATGCACAAGCCGCTCGGCGATCTCGACCGCATGAAGGTCATGCTGGAAAAGGATTGGGGCTATACCGACCTGCAGGTCGAGCCCTATCTCTATCCGCAGATCCAGAAGATCCTGCGCAAGGGCAACTGGACCGTGACGGCCGCCATCCACCGCGACAGCCCGACCTCGCGCCCGACCATCGTCGCCCTCTGGCCCGGCCTGCACAACGAAGCTTATGGCATTGCCTGCGATATCGGCTCGACGACGATCGCCATGCATCTCGTCTCGCTGCTGTCCGGCCGCATCGTCGCCTCGTCCGGCGCCTCCAATCCGCAGATCCGCTTCGGCGAAGATCTGATGAGCCGCGTCTCCTACGTGATGATGAACCCGGACGGCCGTGAAGCGATGACCAGGGCCGTGCGCCAGGCGGTCTCCGACCTCGTCGACCAGGTCTGCGCCGAAGGAGGCGTCGCCCGCAGCGACATTCTTGATTCCGTTTTCGTCGCCAACCCGATCATGCATCACCTGTTTCTCGGCATTGACCCGACCGAACTCGGCCAGGCGCCGTTCGCGCTCGCCGTCTCCGGTGCCGTCTCCTGCCCGGCGAAGGACATCGAACTCGGCCTCAATCCCGGCGCTCGCACCTATCTCCTGCCCTGCATCGCCGGCCATGTCGGCGCCGATGCGGCCGGGGCAACGCTTGCCGAAGGCCCGCATCGCCAGGACAAGATGATGCTGATGGTCGATGTCGGCACCAATGCCGAGATCGTCCTTGGTAACCGCGAGCGCACCGTTGCCGCCTCCTCGCCCACCGGCCCCGCCTTCGAGGGCGCCGAAATCTCCTGCGGCCAGCGTGCAGCACCCGGCGCGATCGAACGCGTGCGCATCGATGCGACAACGCTGGAACCACGCTTCAAGGTGATCGGCGTCGAGCAGTGGTCGGATGAAGAGGGCTTCACTGAGGCCGCGGACAAGACCGGCATCACCGGCATCTGTGGTTCGGCCATCATCGAGGTCGTCGCCGAAATGTATCTCTCCGGCGTCATTTCCACCGACGGTGTCGTCGATGGCGGCATGGCGGCGAAAAGCCCACGCGTCCTCGCCAATGGCCGAACCTTCTCCTACCTGCTGCATGACGGTGCCCAGCGCATCACGGTCACCCAGAATGACGTCCGCGCCATCCAGCTCGCCAAGGCAGCCCTCTATGCCGGCATCAAGCTCTTGATGGAAAAGCTCGGCGTTGAAGCGGTCGACACCATCCGTTTTGCCGGCGCCTTCGGTTCCTTCATCGATCCGAAATACGCCATGGTGCTGGGCCTCATCCCCGATTGCGACCTCGCCGAGGTCAAGGCGGTCGGCAATGCGGCGGGCACCGGCGCGCTGATGGCGCTCCTGAACCGCGGCCATCGCCGCGAGATCGAGGAGACGGTGCGTGTGATCGAGAAGATCGAGACGGCGCTTGAACCCAATTTCCAGCAATTGTTCATCGACGCCATGGCCCTGCCCAACAAGGTCGATCCCTTCCCGAAACTCTCGGCCGTGGTGACTTTGCCGGAACGCAAGGTCCTGTCGGACGGCGATGGCGAGGGCGGTGGGCGCCGGCGCCGCCGAAGCCGCGAATAAGCGCGCCGCTGTCCCTCAGTCGAGAATTTTCACCGACCTGCCCACCATCGCACGGAGCTTCTCCGCAGAGGCGCCGCGAATGGGCCCGAAATACATGGTCTTCAGGTCGCCATAACCGACAAAGGCCAGGATCTGCCGTTTCAGCACCTTGACCCAGCCATTGCCGTAGAACCACCGAAGCACGAACCACGGCGTGTCCGAGCTGATTACCACCCGCGCTTTGCGCCCCTTGAACAGCGGTTTGGGGAGCGCCCGGCCGTCGATATAGGCAAATGCAAATCCCGGCATCAGCAGCCGGTCGAACAGGCCTTTCAGCCGTCCCGGCGCCGATCCCCACCACAAGGGTTGCACCAGCACCAGCCTGTTGCTCCAGATGAGCGTCTCGGCCAAAGCCTCGAGATCGGGCTCCCAATCGACGCGCTGGTGATATCCTTCCGCCAGATTGGCGTCGAAACTGAGATCGCAGAGATGCACCAGCCTCACCTCCGCGCCCTGTGTTCGTGCCGCCTCTGCAATGCGCTCGGCCATCTGACGGCACAGCGTCGCCTTGCCCGGGTTGCCGTTCAGAACCAGCAAGCGCGCCGGCATTTCGGATGAAGACAGGAAGGGCATGAAAAAACCTCCAGAAATATGACCGCGGTCAATTTCTATCATTGTAAATTGACCGCGGTCAAGAATTATCGCAAAGAATAACTGTGGGCCGATAGACCGGCAGGAGACGCACGCCATGAAACTGAGCCAGGAACGCAGCCGCCAGACCCGCGAGCAGATCCTCGCCGCCGCCCGCGCCCTGTTTGCCGTCCAGGGCTTCGAGCAGACCAGTATCGATCAGGTGGCGGCCGGCGCAAAGGTCGCCAAGGCCAGCGTCTTTGCCCATTTTGGCGATAAGACCAATCTGCTCGCCGCCCTCGGGCTGGTCGAGATCGAGCAGATCTTCGAGCGCAGCCGCCGCCTGGTGTCGGCACAGATGACAGAACCGCTCGACCAGACGATCCACCGACTGCTGGCGCCGTGGCTGGACTATTTCGGCACCGACCCGGCCTTTGCCCGCCTGTATCTCGCCCAGTCGGGTCTGGGGACTGGTCCCTTCACCGAGCGTTTCCTTGCCATCTGTCACGAATTGGAAGGCCTGACTGCCAGCCTCATCCGCACTGCCCTGCCGGCTTGCGACGAGGCCCGCGCCACCATGCTCAGCCGCGGCATCCAGGCGCTGCTACATGAGGTCATGGTCTATCGCCTGTCCGGCTGGATGGCCGATGCCGCCGCAGCCAGGGCCATGCTCGGCGATTTTCTGACGGTCTGGATCGCCGGCGCCAATGCCGGTTTCAGTGCCATTGCTGGTGGTGGGGATACGTCATCGACCTGAAAGCGCGAGGAAACGCGGATCGCGAATGAAACGCCGCGCGGCCTGCGCCAGCACCTCGGCCTCGAAACCGGAGAAGCCGATCACCAGCCCGCGCCGATCCGTCGCACCAGCATAAAGCGGCGACAGCGCCCTCACCCCGAACCCGGCATCTGCAGCAATCTCCACCAGTGCCCCATCATCGATACCGGCCGGTAGATGCGCGACCAGATGCAACCCTTGTTCGGGTGGCATGACATGCAGACCGCCGTCTTCCAGGCCAGCTTCTTCGAGCGCCGTCATCAACGCATCGCGCGCCGCGCGCACCCGCCGCCTCGCCCGTTTGACATGGGCGGAAAAATGCCCGTCGCGCAGGAATTCTGCCAGCGCATCCTCGGCCAGCGTCGAGGGAAAACGGTCGGTCAACTGCCGCACCTCCAGCACCCGTTCGCGCACCGTCCACGGCACCACGAGATAGCCGATGCGAAAACCGGGCAGAAGCGTCTTGGAAAATGTCCCGACATAGATCACCCGCCCCTCACCGTCGATGCCCTGCAGCGCACTGAGCGGCGGGCCGGAAAAGCGGAACTCGCTGTCGTAGTCGTCCTCGATGATATAGCCGCCGGCGCGCTGCGCCCAGTCGATCAACTGCAGCCGCCGTGCCATCGATAGCGTCACGCCGAGCGGATACTGGTGCGATGGCGTCACATAGACGGCTCGCGCCTGAGGCGCCAGCCGCGCCCCGGCCGCAACGTCCAGCCCTTCGCCATCGACAGGAACCGGCACGACCTGCATGCCGCTCGCGGCAAACACCTTGCGGGCCATCACGTAGCAAGGATCCTCGATCCAAACCGGATCGCCGGCCTTCAGCAGCGCGCGGATGGCAAGATCGAGCGCCTGCTGCGTGCCGGAGGTCATGATCACCTGCTCGGGATCGCAATTCACGCCCCGGGCCGCCTTCAGATACGCCGCGATCTCGACCCGCAATGCATGGCTGCCGGCCGGATCGTTGTAGTGGAAATGCCGTGGCGACGGATTGGTCAGGTGCCGGTTCATCAGCATGCGGAAGATCCGCAGCGTCGTTGCGTCCGCGGTCGAGCAGCCGAGCGTGCCGGGAAGCGGCGCCACAGCGTCCGGCGCATTACGAAGCTGCGGGCTGGCCTCCTTCTGAAGGCTTGGCACTGCTGCCGCGACATAGGTGCCCGCCCCGACCCTTGCCTCGGCGAAGCCATCGGCCGCCAGCATTTCATAGGCCGCGACCGCAGCACCGCGGGCAATGCCGAACCGTGCCGCGATATCGCGCGTCGTCGGCAGCTTGTCGCCGGGCGAAAGCCGGCCGGCCTCGATCTGTCCGCGCAACTCGCGGTAAAGCGCCAGCCGCCGCGGCCCGGTCGCAGGCAGCACCGGCCTTGCGGCAGACCAGTCGGAATTGGTTCGAGCTTTCTTCGTCATATTGGATCTTTTGTGGACCAATCGCCAGCTCTATCCCTGCATCAACGCCGATGGGAAGACAAGCCCGACAACGGTCGGCCAATGGAGACACACATGGACAAGATGGCAGGACAGACGACATTCCCGGTCACCCCGCGCAACCGCGCCAAGCGGTTGCACGAACGCGCCGCCTATGATCAGGAAGCCATCTACGCCATCCTCGACAGCAGCTTTCTCTGTCATGTCTCCTATGTCATCGACGGCCAGCCCTATTGCACGCCGACCATCCACTGGCGCGAGGGCGACTGGCTCTACTGGCACGGCTCATCGGCCAGTCGCATGTTGAAGAGCCAGAGAGAGGGCGTGCGCGTCTGCCTTACCGTCTCCCATCTCGACGGCCTGGTTCTCGCCCGCTCCGGCTTCAACCATTCGGCCAACTACCGCTCGGCCATGTGCTTCGGCACGGCAGCCATCATCGACGACCCGCAGGACAAGGCCCGCGCGCTGGCTGCTGTCATCGATCGGTTCTATCCGGGCCGCAGCGCCGCACTCCGCGAAAACCATGGCCAGGAGGTCAAGGCCACCATGGTGATCGGCATGCGGATCGAGGAGGCGTCGGCGAAAAGCCGCGCCAAGGGGGTGGGCGACGACGAGGAAGACATGACGATCCCGCTCTGGGCAGGCGTCATTCCGGTCCGCACGGTGATCGGCGCGGCAGAAATCAGTCCGCATGTGCCGCCGGGCGTCAGTGCTCCGGATTATCTGCAGATCTACAGCGAAGGCCGGACGCTGGACGACGCGCTTCGCCAGGCGCAGTCAGCCTATGAGGAAACCCTATAGGGCATCGGTAGCTGCGACCGGTTCGTCCGCATCGGCCCCGAGCAACCGCACCCTCTGCGCGTCCGAAAACGCATGCGACCTGCGCGTCGACTGGTCGAAATGCACGACGACCGTTTCGGCGGAAGCGCAGCAGACGCCATTCTGGAACACCGCCTGCTGCATCGTCACCGACGAGCGACCGACCTTGACGATGCGCGTGCCGATATCGACCGTGCCCGGCCATAGGATCTCGGCCAGATAGTTGATCTCCAGCTTCGCCACCACGAAGGAAAAGCCGTCCTCCAGCAGCGGCTCGTTTGCCGCAAAGATCATCTCGACGCGGCCGGTTTCCAGGAAGGTGGCAAACACCGCATTGTTGACATGCCCCTGGCGATCCGTGTCGCCATAGCGCAGCTTGTCGTAGCTGCGGCACGGGAAATCGTCGAGGCGAGGCAGTTGGTTCATGATGTCTCCGACAGGCAGATTCGGATCAGGCCGCGATGCCGATCATCTCGGCAAATGCATAACGCACGCTGTCGGCCACCGCCCGGATCGTGTCGCTGCTTTCCTTGCCGGTCAGCAATCGCACATCGAAGGCGCCGAGATCCGGCAATCCATGCTTGGAACCCAAGGCCGTCATGTCGGCGGTCAGATAGCTGCGTGGCAGCGGCGCCACGGCCAGGTCGGCAATCACCGCCGCGCGCTGCGCCATCGTATGCGCAGACAGATAGGCAATGCGGTAGGGCCGTCTGTCCTTGTCGAGCCGCGCCAGCGCGTCCGCCCGCCAGCAGCAGCCGTCTTCCCAGATCGACACCGGCAGTGGATCGCGCATATGCGCCGTGCCGCATTTCGCCCCGGCCCATACCAGTTGTTCCTGATGGATAACCTCGCCCTCGTGCACCACGGCACCCGGCGCGCAATTGATCAGCGTCAGGTCCAGCCGCTGCTCCTGCAATCGCCGGCGCAACGCCCCGGACGTATCGACGGTCAGGTCGACCATGATAGCCGGGTAATGTTCGGCAAAACGCCTGAGGATCGTCGGCATGAAGCGTTCGCCGATATCGTCGGGTGCGCCGAGCCTGACCACGCCCTTCATCTCCGGCATGCGGAAGCGCCCGACCGCCTCGTTCGACAGCGCCAGGATACGCCGGGCATAAGGAAGCAGCACCTCCCCGCCCTCCGTCAGTGTCACCGATCGCGCATCGCGCAGGAACAGCGTCACGCTCAACTGCTCCTCCAGTTTCTTGATCTGCATCGACACCGCCGATGGCGTGCGAAACACGCGGTCGGCGGCAGTGGTGAAGCTTCCGGTTTCCGCAATCGCCACGAACGTCCGCAGCACATCATTGTCGAGCAGAGGCAAGGGTTGGCGCAGCATGAGTGTCATGGCGATAGCCTTCAAGAAAATTGAACTTGAAGACGATATCATTGCGTTTGATTGAATGTCAATCGAGGCGCATTTTCATCCCATGCACCGAACAAAGGAGGAAGACATGCTTCTAGGCGCTTTTCTGGCCTATTGCCACGACCGCTATCGTGATCGCCGTAACACCCGTCTTCGGGCAAGGACACAAGCCGCAGCACTGCGCGAGATCGCCCGTCTGCCGGACTATCTGCAACGTGACCTGACTTTGGGCGGTGTCGATCAATCATCAGCAAATCGAATTGATGCCATAAGAAACATTCGTTTGATTGATGAGTGACGAGAGCAGATAAACGAACAGCCAAACGGGTTCCCCGCTGGGCCTGACCGAAAAGGATAAATGCCATGACACTGGTTCATTTCGATACCCCGATTGCCCGCTCCTTGCGTGGTGCTCCGGCGGCGAACCGCCCGGCACACCTAATCGTCAAGGCTATCGCGGCGATCAATGACTGGAGCACGCGCCGCCGCGAGCAGCGCACGCTGGAATCGCTTCCCCTCGACCTGCGCAAGGACCTCGGCTGGCCTGCCGGCGACATGCATCGCTGACGGCCTTCGTTTCGCAACGGCTTGCGACGTGATCATCCGGTCATGTCGCAAACCGGCAAAACATCCAATCCCTGATTGTGTCTCCGCGCCCTCCACAAAGTAATTTCTTTTCAAAGACCTGCTAAACTGACGATTGTTATCGCCTGTACATTTTCGTCGCAGGATGGAAACAGGGAAGAAATGTCGCTTTTTAGCGGTCCTGAATAGTTTCTCGCCGCTGAATTCCATGTCAATGTCGCAGTGAGAACATCCCAGAATGCATTTCCGGTCGAGCATGCCGGAAAACAAGGGAACTGGACATCACCATGAGCAAGCAGCAAACCAAGAAGCGATCACTCACCTTCTTCCTCGTTCCGCATTTCACGTTGTTGCCGTTCGCAGGCGCGATCGAAACGCTGCGCATTGCCAACCGCATGCTGGGTTACGCGGCTTATGAATGGCGCCTCGCTTCGGTCGATGGCCAGAAAGTTCATTCCTCTTCCGGCATCGGCATCGAGGTGAATTCGTCGCTGGCCGACGAGCGTCGCTTTCTCGGCGGCGAGAACCGCCCGAACATGGCGATCGTCTGTTCCGGCATCTATGTCGAGGAGTTCAACAACAAGTCGGTCAATGCCTGGCTGCGTGAGGCCTATAACCGCAACGTTGCGATCGGTTCGCTCTGTACGGGCGCCCATGTGCTGGCACAGGCCGGTCTGCTGAATGGCAAACGCTGCGCCATCCACTGGGAAAACCTGCCCGGATTCTCCGAAACCTTCCCCCAGGCGGAAGTCTATGCCGACCTCTACGAAGTCGACGGCAATCTCTATACCTGCGCCGGCGGCACGGCTTCGCTCGACATGATGTTGAACCTGATCGGCCAGGATTTCGGCGAGGGCCTCGTCAACCGCGTTTGCGAGCAGCACCTGACCGACCGCGTACGCTCCGCCCATGACCGCCAGCGGCTGCCGCTCAGGGCGCGTCTCGGCGTGCAGAACTCCAAGGTGCTGCAGATCATCGAACTGATGGAAAGCAATCTGTCGGAGCCGTTGTCCTTGCTCGAGATTGCCGACGATGCCGGCCTGTCGCGCCGCCAGATCGAGCGCCTGTTTCGCCAGGAAATGGGCCGCTCTCCCGCCCGCTACTATCTCGAGATCCGCCTTGACCGCGCCCGCCATCTGCTCGTCCAGTCGTCGATGCCGGTTGTCGAAGTGGCGGTTGCCTGCGGCTTCGTCTCCGCCTCGCATTTTTCCAAGTGTTATCGCGAACTCTACAACCGCTCGCCCCAGCAGGAGCGCGCCGAACGCAAGCTGACCATGTCGAGCAACCGGACGGGGATCGTGGTCTGAGGAAAAGGCAATGGTCTCCCGGGCGCCGCCTGTCGGCGCTCGGACCGGTCGGGCTCAGGGATAGAGGTAATATCGGTCCCAGTCTTCATGCGCGATGCGCGCGCCGGGCTTCATTTCGAACGACACGATCGAAAGATGGTCCGCACTCGTCGTGCAGCTATAGGCCAGGCGATACCACTCGCCATCGCGGCGAAACACGGCGCCTTTTGCATCGATATGCACGTCGGTATGTTTCGGGCGTGAGAAAGTATAGGAAATCACCTTGTCCGCCTTCAGCCGATCCATGCCTTCCAGATCACATCGCTGTTCAAGCTGATCGGACGGATCGAGCTTTTCGATTTGGCTCGCGGTGCTTTTGTCGATCGCCTGTGCGACCATCGGCACCATGAGGGCGCAGATTGTGGCTGCGATGGCGGTGCTGGATGTCTTTGGCATGCGGACGTCACTAGCACTTGAAAAAGTCAGAATAAAGCCAAGGATCGCGCTGTGGCGGACCCCTTGCTGCCGCCGTGACGCCTGCGCGCATCGGCCTCGCGCTACGCCAAACCCCTGGCTGGTAGGCGTTCAGTGACCGTCAGGCGCAACATCGTCTGGTGCAATCCCGCTGACCACTTTTTTCCGGTGGAAAATGAACAGGCCGGCAAGCACGATCACGGCCGATCCGGCCAGAACCTGACTGTCCGGCAGATCGCCGAAGAACAGATAGCCGAGGATGATCGCCCATAGCAGCAGGCTGTATTGCAGCGGTGCCAGCAGCGAAGCCGGCGCCAGCTTCAGCGATCGGGTGATCATCATATGGGCGCTGGCCGCGACGATCCCGAGCGCCAGCATGGCCACGAGGTCGAGGCCGGACATCGGGCTCCAACTGCCGATGCTGAGCGCCGCGCCGGTCACAAGGGCTGCGACCGTCTGCCAGGTCACCAGCGTCACGTCGCTGGTCTGGCGCAGCCGCCGGCTGAGGATCAGCGTCAGCGCAAACGACAGGCTGCCTATGAGACCGAAAATTGCCGGCCAGGACAGCATCGCCGACGACGGCCGCAGCGCGATGATCACCCCGATGAAGCCGACGACGACCGCAAGCCAGCGACGCCAGCCGATGGTCTCGCCGAGGAAGAAATGCGACAGCGCGGCGACATAGATCGGGCCGGCCATGTAGAAGGTCATCACGTCGGCCAGCGGCAGGTAGGCGACTGCGGCGTAAAACAGCGCCACATCCGCCGTCGTCAGCACCACGCGCAGAACCTGCAGCGACGGCCGCTCCAGCCTGAAGAGCCCGTCGCTTCCCTGTTTCGCGATCATCGGCGTCAGCATCACGAACGATCCGAGCGAACGCATCACCAGGACCTGCCCGACGGAAAAGCTCGCAACCAGCCATTTGCCCATCGCATCGTTCAGCGAGAACAGGAAGTCGCCGAGAAGCATGAGCAAGACGCCGGCCAGCACCGCATTGCCGGCCGTGCTCGTCGCGCGCAGGTTCATGATGTATTCCTCCAAGTCAGGCCGTTATGCTCGGCCATTGTCCGTCTCTGACGCGTTTACAACGCGCAGGCTTAACACATTCCGCTGCGCCATGGCCGGATCGATCTAGCCATACAGGCTGATGAAGAACCGGATCGAGACGAAGATCAGGAACAGTCCGAACCCGACTTCCAGCTGCCGCTTGCTCATCTGGTGCGCCAGTTTTGCGCCATAGGGCGTGACCAGCATTGCGGTCGGGAAGATCAGCGCAAAGGCCACCCAATTGACATAGCCGGTGGAAAACACAGGAAGATCCGCCCTGCCCCAACCGGCCCAGATATAACCGACCAGCGCCGGGATCGAGATCAGCACGCCAACCCCCGACGATGTCGCCACCGCCTGGTGGATCGGCCGGCCGAACAGCGTCATGAATGTATTGTTGAGCACGCCGCCGCCAATGCCCATCAGACCCGAGATCAACCCGATCACGCCACCGGTCAGGAAGCGCCCCGGTTCGCCGGGCAGTTCGGTGCCGAGATGGAAGCGGTTGCTGAGAAACAGCATGCGCGCCGCCAGCACAAGCCCGATCACTGCAAAGATAAGCCGCAACATCTCGCTCGATGCATAGGCGGCAACCACGGTTGCCAGCAGCGCGCCAAGCGGCACGGCGATGATCCAGCCTTTGAGCAGATCGATATCCACCGCCCCGCGCATCTGGTGGGCTTTGAACGACCGGATCGAGGTCGGCACGATCAGCGCCGTCGAGGTGCCCACCGCCAGATGCATGATCACCTCCGGCGCGATGCCGGCCCAGCCGAACACCTGATAGAACACCGGCACCAGCACGGCCCCGCCGCCAATGCCGAACACCCCGGCCAGCAGGCCGGCAACACCGCCGGCCAGCACCAGCAGTGCGGCAAACATCAACAGTTCAGATAGTGGCGGCATGGTCCCTCGGCGCGTTCGGCGGGTCTCGATCAACCGGCGTTTTTGCTCGGATCCTCCGTCTAGGCGCCCGGCCACCTGCCCGCAAGTCCGCAGCCGGCCGATCCGGTACGCAGCAGCGACAATGCCAGTTGACCTCAACCCTTCGGGCAGTTGCGCTTGTCGAGATAGAGCGAGCAATCGACCGTTGCTGCGCTGTCCATGCCGCTCGTGCCGCTGTCTTCCGCGAGCGGCAGGATGCCGTCGTCGGCGCCCTGCCCGGTTTCGCCCGAGATCTCTGCAACTGGCATCTCCGCATCCGCCACGACCGGCGGCAATTGCCCGGCATTCAGCGAGGTCGGATTGTCGAAACCGATTCCATCGACAACCGGCTGGCTGGTATTGCCTTCGGCAATAGCCATGGCGCCATGCGATGTGACGATCTGCGGCTGTACACCCTCAACCTGCTGAAGGCTGGATCCCTCGCTGTCGGCGGCCGAAATGCCGAGCTCGGCATCGATGTTGACGCCCCCCTCCGGAATGACCAGCGCTTCCGCCCCCATCTGATCAGGCGCCACGCTCGCCATCGCCATGGACCCGTCCTGGCCGGATGCCTCGATTGCCGCCATCGCTTGCGGCTCGCCCGATTGAGCGCCGGTGCCAGCAAGGTTGGGCGTGTTCAGATAGTCGATCGCCGCACTGCCGCCATTGGTGCTTGCCATCGGCGCCGCATAGGCGATCGGCGGTTCGGTGGCCCCGCTGCGCCGGGCAAGGCGGCGTTCGCCCACCGGCCCCTCCAGCACCAGTTCGCCGCGCACGTCGTCGGGCACGCCTGAAATCTCGGACGGAGGCAGCCGGTCGCTCGCGGAACAGGCGCCAAGCACCATGGCTCCACCGAGTGCAAGCGCCACACGGGTTTGGGAGAAGGAAGACGCCATACCAGGTTCCACTCTCGAAGCGGCCGATATCAGACGGTAGACATCGGACCATTGCGAGACAGAATAGAAGCCAGCCATTAAGGCCGAGTTAGGACCGCCCGACCGCTGGCGCCCATCTTTTGCCGTCATGGTTAACGCGCCGAGCAAGACAACGAAAAAGGCCGGCGGATCGCTCCGCCGGCCTCTCGTTCATGCCCATCGGGCGTCAGGCTGCACGGCGTGAGCGGCCCTGGTCGCGGTTGATCTTCAGCCGCGACAGCAGCTGGCGCAGGTTGTGGCTCTCTTCCGCCAGCGCCTGGCCGGCCGCCGAGGTTTCCTCGACCATCGCCGCGTTCTGCTGGGTCATCTGGTCCATGTGATTGACCGATGTGTTGATCTCGTGCAGTCCGGTCGCCTGTTCTCGGGCCGCCGTCGCGATCGTGTCGACGCTGTCGTTGACCCGGTTGACCAGTTGCTCGATCTCGACCAGCGCCTCGCCGGTCGAACGCACCAGGCCGACGCCGGTATCGACTTCCGCAGCCGATGCGCTGATCAGCGTCTTGATCTCCTTCGCCGCATTGGCCGAACGCTGCGCCAGCTCGCGCACTTCCTGGGCGACAACGGCAAAGCCACGACCGGCTTCACCGGCACGCGCTGCCTCGACGCCGGCATTCAGCGCCAGCAGGTTGGTCTGGAAGGCGATCTCGTCGATCACCGAGATGATCTGGTTGATCTTCTGCGACGAACCTTCGATCCGGCCCATGGCGTCGACCGCATTGCGGACGATCTCGCCGGAGCGGTTGGCGCTCTTCTTGGTCGCCGCCACCATGTCGCGGGCCTCGTTCGCCCGTTCGGCGGCGGTGCGCACGGTGGCCGTTATCTCGTCCAGCGCAGCTGCCGTCTGCTCCAGCGCTGCGGCCTGCTGCTCGGTGCGCCGCGACAGGTTGTTGGTCGCCTCGCTGATATTGCCGGCGCTCGAGGTGACGACGTCGCTGGTCTGGTTGATCGAGGCAATCACGCCAGCGAGCGAATCGACCGCGCGATTGAAGTCGTGCCGCAGTTTTTCATAGTCGGCGCCGAGCGTCTCGATCTGCACCGTCAGGTCGCCCTCGGCCAGCCGCTCCAGCGCCGAGCCGATCGAATGGATCGCATGGTTCTGTCGTTCTGCCGCAGCGCGCAGCTGGCTTTCGTTGCGCTCGCGCTCGCCGTTCAGGCTGTGCTGCTGCTCGCTTTCGCGCTGGCGCATGCCGATCCGGTCGCGAACGCTGTCGCGCAGCACCAGAAGCGCGCCGGCCATGCCGCCGATCTCGTCGCGGCGGTCGGCATCGGCAATCTCGGTGTCGACCTGTTCGTTGGCGATCTCGGTCATCGCGGTCTTCAGTCGGCTGATCGGCTTGACGACGCTGGCCACCACCGCATAGGCGCAGGCGATGATCGCCAGGATGCTGACGCCGATGATCGCACCATATTGCAGCGCGGTCTGGCGGAACATCGCCGCCAGGTCGTCCGAATAGACGCCAGTGCCTACGACCCAGCCCCAGGGCTCGAAGCCGACGACGTGCGAGAACTTCATCACCGGCTCGTCGAAGCCCGGCTTCGGCCACATGTAGTCGACGAAGCCCTGCTTGTGCGCCTTCACCGTGTTGACGAATTCGACGAACAGGTGCTTGCCGGTCGGGTCCTTGTTCTGGCTCAGGTCTTTGCCGTTCAGCTCCGGCTTGATTGGATGCATGACCATGGTCGGGACCATGTCGTTGATCCACAGGTAGCCGTCCGGCTTGTAGCGCATCGCCGCGACGACCTCCTTCGCCCGCTCCTGCGCTTCTGCGCGCGTCAGCGTGCCGTCCTGCTCCATCTTGTAATACTTGTTGAAGATCGCGATCGCATTGTCATTGATCGCCGATAGCCCGGCGCGCCGTTCATTGCTGAGCGCGTCATAGGAATGGAACAGGCTGTAGGTCAGCGTCGCAACCAGAACCGCAAGCGTAATACCGACCAGAGCATAGAGCCTGACGGACAAGGAAAAGGCCTTCATGAATTCCCCCACATTTAACTGGGGGCACTTTGCCATATGTCATTTTTTTATATTCTAAAGAGCGAACTATCAAAAATCATAATGAAGATGGCAATACTTCGTTAATCTTCGCGGTGGCGATGCCGCACCGTCTCCGCTAGCCTGAGCGTCGATGAAACGTGATTCAGGTGCTGCATGCCCGAAACGAAGACCCCAACCAAGACCACCCCGACAGGTGAACTGACACTGCGCACGCTGGCAATGCCAGCTGACGCCAATGCGGCCGGCGATATCTTCGGCGGCTGGGTCATGGCGCAGATGGACCTGGCCTGCGGCATCCGCGCCGCAGAGCGCGCCAGCGGTCGTGTCGTCACTGCCGCTGTTCAGGAAATGGCCTTCGCCATGCCGGTCAAGATCGGCGACACGCTCTGCGTCTATACCGATATCGCCCGCGTCGGCCGCACCTCGATCACGCTGTCCGTCGAGGTCTGGGCCCAGCGCTATCTCACTCCCATCATGGAAAAGGTCACCGCCGCGACCTTTGTCATGGTTGCGCTCGACAGCGACGGCAAGCCGACGCCGGTTCCGCCGGCCTGAGCCGCTGCGGGATCGCTTGCGCCCTCAGGCAGTCAGCCCTTGAACACGAAAGCAGCGCCGGCGGCGATCAGGATGAAGCCGATCACGTGATTGATGGTTAGTGCTTCTTTCAGCCAGAACACCGAAAAGCCGGCAAACACGATGAGGGTAATGACCTCCTGCATCGTCTTCAACTGCGCCGCGGAATAGACCTGCGAACCGATGCGATTGGCCGGAACTGCCAGGCAGTATTCGAAGAAGGCAATGCCCCAGCTAACCAGAATTGCCATGAACAGTGCTGAATTTTTGTATTTCAGGTGACCGTACCAGGCAAATGTCATGAAGACATTGGAAAGCGACAGCAGCAGGATGGGCCAGAGCGCGGCCGGGGAGAAGCTTGGCATGATGGGATCCACAAAGAGAAAATGAAAATTCAGCGATTGCTTCAAGGCAGATAGCGCTGCCCTGCGAATCCGCAATTGACGCTTCGGCCTTTTTAGCAGCGGCGACTGTGATTGTAAGCCGTGCAAATTGCTTTTGCCGCCATGACGCCTTTGCAACCAAGGCGTTTGATGTCGCCCTGCCGGGCTTCAGGCGCATCCGCCTTGGCCTGCGCGCATCGCGTGCAAATCTCAACCGGGGATCAGAGTCCTCATATTGCCTGAAAACTGAGGGACGATTTCTACTAAAATGCATGCCTAGTCATGTAACGGGCCATTAAGTGGCTCATGTTATTGAGTAATTATTGCGATTAAGCGCGGACGTGTTTTATGTCATTGTTTAGAAGTCGAGGCGCCCATTTTATGCCTGCAGTGATGCAGGCGCAGGTCGATGACATCATCGATGGTCATCCTTCCACACTGGCTCTGAATGCCATCAATCTGCTTGTCGCCTTATGTATCATCACCTTCAACCACGGACTGCAACTTCGCACCCTGGTTTGGCTGGCCCTCGCCCTGTCCATTCTCGTCTTGCGCCGGATCTCGGTGAACTATCTGCGCGGGCGGATAATCGTCGCGCAAAAGCCGAAATCCGCCCTGTTCATCATGTCGCTCGGTGCCGCGGCCTCCGGTTTTTGCTGGGCTGCCCTTCCCTTTCTCATCGATGACTTTGCCCCGCTCGCGGACGACGCGGCGCTGATCATCCTGCTCGGTGGATTGGCCGCAGGCTCCGTCGTCAAGCAGATCGGCTACACACCACTGGCACTGGTCTTCTCGATACCGATCCTCTGCTCGATCATTTTCAGCCTCGTCCGGATCGGCGAGTGGCCGGAATATCTGCTCGCCGGCTGCCTGATGATGCTGATCTACGTTTTCGTGCGCCGCAGCCTGTGGACCGAACGGATGTTTGTCAGCAACCAGCTTGCCCGGCTGGAGGCGACCGCGCTTGCCGATAGTCTGACCCGCGCGAACAATGACATCCTCCGCCAGAATACCCGGCTTGAGGCGCTTGCCAATCGCGACACACTGACGGGCCTCGCCAACCGCTTCGCCTTCGAGCAGTCGATCGCGCGCTCGCT
>ERZ1034401.121-NODE-121-length-21915-cov-3.537694_pt1 | contig 21915 bp, 22 predicted proteins | sample MGYA00520601_ERZ1034401 | MGnify/ENA primary metagenome ERZ1034401 (study PRJEB33736, sample SAMEA104288476) | Azolla filiculoides | biome: Urban; feature: water surface; material: ditch water | place: Netherlands | collected 2014 ... | reverse complement strand
GCTCGTCAGGCTCATAACCTGAAGGCCGCAGGTTCAAATCCTGCCCCCGCAACCAGTTCCAGCGTAAATCAATAACCGCTCCCATCTGATGGGGGCGGTTATTGCGTTTCCGAGAGCGGCTAAGCTGGAAGAAATGCAGGGGCTCAGGTCACCTGTGACCTGAGCCCCAATCTCCCTCCAGTTTTCGAGAGAGTCTTGGGCACAATAGAAAAGCCCGCTGTTCGATTAAATAAGTAGGTCTGCTGCGTGGTAATGCGCCGGCAGTGAATGAAGTCGTTGTCTACAGCCGTCACTAAGCAGATGAGGCTAGCGTTGACGCTATTCCTGGCGTGGACTAGATCCCCTTCTGCAACCCAGTCGCGCACGATCTGAACCGTCACGCGACCGAGCCGAACTGCATCGCTGCGTGAGCCACCATCATAGATCGATGCGGGCGAAACAAGCCGCCGCGCCTGATCGGCATCGCGTGTCTGGCGAGCTAGGCGCCGTAACCTGGCCCCCCCGTCGAAATCCGACCGCAATGAAAGCGCCGAACCCATCGCAAACCTCCTGTTTGCGCCAGAGGTTCAGATTCGTCGGCCGTTGGGAATCCCCATGAGGCCACACTTACCGACAGCTGGTATGAGCGCTCGACTGCGTCGCGAATCGGCTTGAAGGGGCTGCAATATGAATCAGTCTAGGTCAAGATGATTCCGGCTTGTGGGCCAGCTGTTTTGCTGACATTCTTCCCTGTGAACGGGGTTGCACTGTGGCACGTGTTCAAATGGAGGGATATAGGCATGGCAAAGGAGCCTTCGATTACCGCTTCTTCTACGAGTAAGGCGGATGAAAGTCTGATAGGTACTATTGAGGGAAACGGGCTGAACTTCATGGCGGCCCAAGCCCGCGAGGGCGGGATCTCCGGTGACGCTGTAGGTGTCGACAAGATACGCGATCTGCTGTTCGGCAACCAGATGCAGGACTATGACCGCCGCTTTTCCAAGCTTGAAGAACGGTTCCTGCAGCGCTTCAAGGATGTCGAATCCGAAGCCAAGCGCAATCTTGAAACCTACGAGTCAAATGCAAAGAAGCAGGTCGAGTCGCTCGCGGCGCAATTGCGGAGCGAAAAAGATGCGCGAGCCGAGGCAGACAAGGAGATTGACCGAAATCTTCGCGAGCAAAATCAGGCACTTGAAAAGCAGGTGCGCGCGTTGTCGGATCAATTGAGCGAGCTTGAGCGTGACGTTGCGGACCGGATGAATCGCATCGATCATTTGCTGCGTGAGGAAATCAAGCAAAAGAACGAAAGCATTCAGATGCTTATGGAGAAAATGTTCTCCGATCTCAATCACGTCAAGACCGACAGGAATCTTCTGGCTGGCCTGTTTGTCGAGGTTGCAAAATGCATAAATCAGGATCACGGCGGCAGCAATGGCAACTCGGAACGTAGCTGGAAAGTGAGTTGATAGGAACTTGACGTCGAGCCTCGACCCAATCAGGCTTCCTCAAAGCGCCGCCTCGATCGATACCGAAATCGATCGCGCGGCTCTGGCCCTTCTTTTGGTCGAAATTGCCCGGAACGTCGATCCGGAACATCATGCGCGTTTCGATGATGTTCCAGCCTCCGACCATCGCATGGAAACGCTGCGCCAGTTGCTGGTCGGCCGCGAAATTTCTGAGCTTTCACGCGTTACGCATCTGCTGGGCGAAGCTGAGCAGTTTGCGGACGCAGTGGGCGGCGTTCTTCCCAGTGCAACCGCACGGGCGCCTCATGTGCAACTCGGCGAGGCCCTTGCGCCAGCCGTAGAGAGGGCTGTGCAACGGTCGATCCAGAAGAGCCCGGGTACGCTGACGGATATATTGTACCCGGTGTTTCTGCCGGCAATTCGCAAGTCGATCGGGGAAAAGATCGACCAGACCTTTCAGTCCCTGAATGAAACTTTAAGGCATATATTTACCTGGCATGGACTGAAGTGGAGATTTGAATCCTGGAGAACTGGTGCCAGCTTCTCGGAAGTCGTCCTGAAGCATTCCCTCGTCTATCGGGTAGAACATGTCTTCCTCATCAACCGAAAATCGGGGCTTTTGATCGCGCATGTAACTGCCGATAATGCAACGAGCGAGGATCCCCAACTCATTTCCTCGATGCTCAGTGCCATTCAGGACTTTGTGAAAGACTCATTTCACGAGAAAGAACAGAGCGGCCTGGACACGATCCGCTTCGGGGAGCTTCGTCTCTGGTCGGAAGTGGGACCGTTTGCGACCTTGGTTGCGGTGATCCGGGGAAATCCGCCAGAGGAACTGCATGAAATAGTTCGCGATGTGTTGCTTCGAATCCATGATGAATACGCGCTAGCTTTGGAGCAGTTTGACGGCGACAACTCTCAGTTGGTTGGCATAGAAACACGGCTGCAGACCTGCGTTGACATGAAGCAGGAGGACTCACAGCAGGGATTTCCGTGGCTGGTGGTGGCTGCAGTCCTGCTGGTTTCGATCCCGGCTGCCGTTTGGCTCTTTCTTTCCTGGCAATCCGGGCAGCGCTGGCAGGCCTATGTGTCGCGACTGGAGGCTCAGGCGGGCATTATCGTTGCCGAACAAAAGGTGTACGGCGGCCAATTCTACATTTCCGGCCTGAGAGACCCGCTTGCCACCGACCCGCAGTCGTTGTTGTCCGGAACGCAGGTCGATCCCGCCCAGGTTCATTCGCAATGGCAATTCTATCAGAGCCTTGAGCCGGAGTTCGTGTTGAAGCGGCTGACGGCGTCGCTGGCTCCGCCCGAATCTGTTCTGCTTTCCATCGTCCAGGGTCGCCTCGTTGCCGAGGGTGAGGCCCCTGCCAACTGGATCAACCGTGCGCGGGCCGCCGCGGAGCAACTTTCGGCGGACGGCGTGGTTCTGGATGTCTCGCAACTGCGTGAGTTGAACCTTGCAGAACTCAATTATTTGAGAGAGGCCATCCAGGCGACCGATATTTTCTTCTATTCCGGCAAGGCTGTGCCGGGACCAGAGCAGACGCCGGTCCTCGACAGGTTGGCGGATCAGATAAAGGAATTCGCCCAAAAGGCCCGAAAGTCAGGCGCAACAGCGCGGTTCATGTTGACCGGCCATGCGGACGCCACGGGCCGTGAGACGGCCAACGTGTCGATCAGTGCTTCCCGCGCCGAGACGGTTCGTGCGCTGCTCAACAAGCGCGGTGTCGCGCCGGAGCTGCTGGTGGTTCGGGGTGCTGGCACTTTTGAACCGGTGGTGCCTGAAAATAGTCGAACGGGGAGCTCCACCAATCGCCGGGTTTCGATTACGATAAGCTTGGAGTAGTGCGGAGCTGGGAAGTTGCAAAAGAAGATCTGCATGTTGGGTGGCTTCTCCGTCGGAAAGACGAGTCTGGTGCGCAGATTTGTGCAAAGCATCTTTTCAGATACCTACTTGACCACGGTGGGCGTGAAAATCGACAAGAAGAGTGTCGCACTCCCGAACAGAACCGTGGATCTGATTTTGTGGGATTTGGCCGGCGAAGACGACATCGGTTCCTTCCGCGTCAGCAATGTGAGGGGTGCGACCGGGCTTGTGCTTGTCGCCGATGGCACCCGCGCCGCAACTCTTGCGGTGGCGCTCACTCTGCGCGAGCGGGTCGAGGCCGAATTCGGCGCCATGCCGTTCGTACTGCTGTTCAACAAATCCGACCTGAGAGATCGGTGGGCAATATCGGATCGTGAGATTGACGAATTCAGGCAACTTGGATGGCAAATCTATCTGACAAGTGCGCTTTCGGGTGAACATGTTGATGATGCGTTTCATCAGCTTGCCTCGATGGTCACCGCATAGACCATGCGTAGATTGCCAAGAGAAGTCGGAAGCTGGATTTATGATTTCTTCTATAATGAGCACTCTGTCGCATATCTGAAAATTGACGCCCGGCTTTGCATAGCTGCCAAGGGCGGAAATGTTGAACATTACGGGCTCTCATCGCTTTGCATTGGCAAGCCTGTTGCCGATCAGCTTGAATTCATGGAAGGTTTGCTGCCTTGCCCGGAGCTCCCATGTCATATGGCCATGGTCGAGCTGCCCAACGGGCGTGTCGCGGACCTTCATCTTTTTACCGGCAATGCCTGCGTGTGGCTGCTCTTTCTTGACACCACTGCCGAACGCGACAACAAGCAGCGGCTTCAACAGAAGGCTTATGAAATGACCCTCCTGGAAGAGAGGGAGCGTCAACTCAACGAGAAACTGCAATCGACGAACGAGGCGTTGAGGAAGAGCCAGGAGGGACTGTCGCGTGAATACCAGCGCGCCGAATCCCTACTCCTCAACATCCTTCCGGCGTCGATTGCGGAGCGGTTGAAGGCTAACAAGAAAATTGCCGACAACCACGCAGAGGTGAGTGTGCTTTTTGCCGACATCGTCGGTTTTACGGAAAGAACGCGGAGCGTCGGAGCCGTGACAACGCTCGCCATGTTGAATTACTTCTTCAAGACGGCGGATCGGCTATCGGAACGATACGGCTGTGAAAAGATCAAGACAATCGGCGATTGTGTGATGGTGGTCGCCGGGCTACCCCTCGCACGATCCGATCACGCAAATGCTCTCGCGCGCTATGCACTCGAACTGCGCAAGGCGGTTAAGCGCGAACGCTTCGCAGGAGAACCGCTAAGACTCAGAATTGGAATTCACTCCGGACCAATCGTCGCTGGCGTCATCGGCAAAAGGCGGTTCGCCTACGACCTTTGGGGCGAGACCGTTAATCTCGCCTCACGCATTCAAACGTCCGCGGAGCCCGATGAGATCCGTATTTCGGATGCAACTCACCAACTGCTTGGACCAAAATTTGTTTGCGACCCTCTCGAGGAAACGGAATTGCGTGGCACAGGTCGTGTGCGGATGTGGAGGCTCTCGGCCTAGACGCGCCGTGCCGCAGCTGAATTCTCACGGAGGCGCCTTGGGATTGGTGTTCTGACCCAACGACGCTTGCAAGTTGATAGGCATCGCAATCTGCTGATTTCAGAGTTTCCGCTTTTCATGTAAAATTCCAATGCTGCCATAAGTTTTATTGTCATTGATGCAGCGGTTCGCAGCATATGCCTTTGTTCAGATATCTGGGTGACGATGCCTTTCTAATTTTTTCACGCAAGCATCGCTACCTTTATGAGGCGGCACTGCTCGACGTCTATGATCGCTTCTTCTCCAGCGGGGCGGTGTTTCCTATGCCGCAGGAGCTGGTGCACGCCATCTACAATCTCATTGCCCGGCGGCCGGATTTGCTGGCCGATGCGGAGGATCCAGTCGAAGGATTGCCGGAGGTGGTTTCGAAGGGGCGTCGCCGGCTGAAATTCACCGGTAATGGTGACGGGGCGGCCGATCGGGCGCTGAAGGTGGCGCACAGGTCTATCAGGGGCTGGTCCGCACCGGCTGGCTTGAAGGCTGGGCTGCCGGTGCGGAATCCGACACGACAACCCGCACCAAGGTAGTGGTGGACCGTTTCGCGGCCTCCTCGATCTGGCATAGCTCCTTGCGCCAGCGAAAGAGTTGACTGACCTGGATTCCGGCCGCGCGGGCAATCTCAGAGATAACCCCGTCCTGCTCAAAGCACGCCGCGACGAGGCGTTCTTGGTCTTCGCATGACCAGCGCCGACGGCGCTCTACGGACGTGATCACCTCAATTGGATGCTTCGTCATATGACTACTCCTAGTGTTGCCACTAGGACTGGCAGTCAACAGCCCATCATCGCAAGACGGCCTTCACCGTGGGCTTACGCGTTCTCCGGGAAAGACCGAGAGTCTGATCTATAGATTCGGATACATGCACCCACGCATCGGCACCCAGACGCAGGAAAAGACGATCCGCATCGGCAGAAAGCTTATGCATACACTACCGTGTCCGGCATGACAGATTCCGGTATAGGGCAGATGTAGGGCTGATCACTGATTTTCTCGAGCCACTCCGCTTTCGCGTTGGCCAGCAATTGCGGTGACGTTGCGAGGTCAAGCCCGGTTGCAGCCATTGCTTTTGCCGCATGGATCATCGCCTTGTGGGCGGCGGGGCTCCGGCCTTGTGCAACCACCTGCCAGGTATGCGGATTGGTGCCGATCGCCCAGGCAGGCGCCCAGCATTGCGCGGTCGGCGTGACGCGGCTGACATCGCCGACATCGGTCGAGCCGGCGCGGAAATGCGACTGACCCTCGAAATCACGCAGGCCCAGATGCAGCGGTGTCGAGCCATCGATCTTCTCGTTGGAAAAGACATCCTTCTTGATCTGGTAAAGCCGGATGCTGCTGCGGATCGCTTCGCCAGAAAACGTCGCCTGGATCCTGGCCGCAAAATCGATGTCCTTCTGGTCAAAAGGCACAGGGCCGATCGAAACCAGATTGTCATGGATGGCGTTTTCAAGCGTCAGATTGGGCAGGAGATTGGTCGCGGCCGTGTCGAAGACGATCTCGACTTCGGTTTCGGTCATCATCGCGGCTCCACGCGCGACCTTGTCGATCCGCTCGGCCAGTGCCAGGGCTTCTGACATTTCCGGTGCGCGCACCAGATAGAGAACCTCTGCCTTGGCCTGCACGACATTTGCGGCGCGTCCACCTGCATCGGTAATGGCATAATGCACGCGGCAATCCTGCGGCATGTGCTCTCGCAGGAAGTTGACGCCGATATTCATCAGTTCGACGGCATCGAGTGCAGAACGCCCGAGATGGGCGGCATTGGCAGCATGGGCAGCCACACCCTTGAACTGATAGTAATATTCGAGAACGGCGAGATTGTTGGTCGAACGCACGCCGTTGAAGGGGGCGGGGTGCCAGGTGAGCGCCGCATCGACATCGGCAAAGGCACCAGCCCGGACCATGAAGGTCTTGCCGGAGCCGCCTTCTTCGCCTGGGCAACCGTAATAACGGACAGTGCCCGGCAGGCCATTGGCTTCCAGATGTTTGGCAAGTGAGATGGCTGCCAGCATCGAGCCGCTGCCGAGAAGATTGTGGCCGCAGCCATGGCCGCTGGCACCCGAGGCCAGTTCTTCCTGTTTGGCAACGCCGTCCTTCTGGCTCATGCCGGCCAGCGCGTCATATTCGCCGAGAAAGGCAATGACCGGCTTGCCTTTGCCATATTCGCCGATGAAGGCGGTCTTCATGCCGGCAATGTCCTGGCGCACCGAAAAACCGTTCTGCTTCAGCGTGTCGATCAACAGATCCGAGGATTGGACTTCCTGGAACTTCAGCTCGGCGAATTCCCAGATCCTGTCGCTGAGCGTCGTGAATGTCGGCGCAAGGTGATCGATGGCCGTGGTGAGCGATTGCAGGGCGGCGGTATCGGGCATGCTATGTCCTCGGGAAATCAGGTCTGTGGCGCAGGAATTGATGTCCGCTGATTTTGACTGCGGACGAGCGGGTGGCGCGGCGTCAATGGACGCGCCACCCGGCTTCACTTTACTTGTCGAGCGAAACTTCCCAGAGGCGGGCATTCGACTGCCAGACCGGCTGACCCTTGAGTGCCTTGGTCGCGCCCCAGACGTCGATCATGTCGTAGAGGAAGATGCCGGGCATTTCCTGGAGCATCAGTTCGTGGAATTCGTCGAAGATCGCCTGACGCTTGGTCGTGTCGATTTCCGCATAGGCCGCCTTCATCAGGTCTACGGCCTTCGGGTTGTCCCACATCAGCGAGGCATTCTTGTCCTTGTCGCCGACATAGAAGCTGTACATCAAAGCCGGGTCGAGGCGCGGTGCCACGGACTGCGAGATGATCTGGTAGTTGCCGGAGCGACGGCGGTCGACCTGGGTCGCATAATCGAGCACCTCTATCTGCACGTTCAGACCGATCTGCTGCAGCATGGCCTGGGCGATGACGGCGGCCGGGAAGCTCGGCACGTTGCCGCGCTTGTTGGCGATGATGCTGATCGGTTCGCCCTTGTAGCCAGAGTCAGCCAGTTCCTTCTTGGCGGCCTCCAGATCGTAAGGCAGGCGCTTCTGCTGGGTATCGCTGAAATACACCGAGTCCGAGGCAACCATCGAGCCGTTTGCCTTGCCGGTGCCGTTCGAGGCTGCGGCGACCAGTTCGTCGAGATCGAGTGCCATGGCCATCGCGCGGCGCACGCCGGGCTTGCCCATGATCGGGTCGCGGGTCTGGATATAGAACAGGTTCTTGCCGTTGTTCTGCGAGATGATGACCTGCGCGGTTTCGCTCTTTTCGAATTCAGGGATCAGGTCGGGCGAGATTTCGGCAGTGTCCAGAACGCCGGACTGCAGGCCGGCCTTCACCGTCGAGGCATCCGGAATGACCATGAACTTGATGCCGTCGACCAGCGGCCGCTTCGAGCCGACCATGCCATCGGGCGTGCCGTCATTGGTCGGGGAGACATAACCGTCGAACTTGGCGAGATGGATATATTCACCCTTCTTCCATTCGTCCCACTGGAACGGACCGGTGCCGATCGGCTTGTCGAAGGTGCCGTCGGCAGCCACGGATTCAGGCGAGATCATGCCGGTATAGCCGCATTCCGGGCGCGACATCAGTCCGAGGAAAACCGCCGAAGGCTTGTCGAGCGTCATTTCGACGGTGGTGGTATCGGTTGCCTTGACGCTCGTGACTTTCAGGGTGGCGCTGCCATCGAAATCCTTCAGGCAGGTCCATTTGGTTGCGGGGTCGAGATAGCGGTTCCAGTTCCAGACGACGTCTTCGGCGGTCAGGGTCTTACCGTTGTGGAATTTCACGTCCGGGCGCAGCTTGAACGTATAGGTCAGGCCATCGGCTGACATGTCGACGGACTGGGCCAGAAGTGGCTTGACCTCGCCATTGTTGGCATAGCCGACAAGGCCTTCGACGATATGCAGGATCACGCCATCGGTATTGCCGTCGCGGTTGACGCCGGGATTGCTGCTGCGCAGATCGGAGCTCTGGGCGATGACGATATCGCGGGCGGTGGAAACACCGGCAAGCGACATCAGGATCGTTCCGGCCAGGAGAATGGTCTTCATGTTCTACCCTCTTTTTTGTTGAAGTTTATCAGTGTGTTCAGGCTTGGAATTCGTCCCAGCAGGCGCGTGACAGCCTGCCGATGGTTTCGAGCGACATCGTGTAGCCCGGCGTGCCGTCGGGCATTTCCTGCGGCACCTGATCGGTGAAGGCAGCGATGATGTAGAAGGGCTTGCCGTCGCGGTAGACGATGCCGGCATTCATCCGTCCGCGTTTTCCGGTCCCGCCCTTGTGGGCGACGACGGTGCCGAATGGCAGTCTTGAGGGAATGGCATACCGCAGGATCTGGCTCTTCAGCGTCTGCAGCGCATAGGCGCATAGCTCCTGCGAGCAGCCGAGTTTTGCCGCTTCCTCCGGCGATGTCTGGGCATCAAGGATAGACTGCAGCAGAAACGCCTGATCGCGCGCCGTTGTCGTGGTGACGGATTTCAATGTGTGATCCGGCGACAGGGCCAGCGGTGGAATGAGGAAACGGTGATGCGTGCCGCTCATGCCGATCGACTTGCAGTAGCTGTCGACCTCTTCCAACGTCAGCCTTTCGAAGACCATCTTGGTGCAGACATTGTCGCTCAGCACCATCATGCCGGTGATGGCGTCACGCAGCGAGATGACGATACCGGGCGTCATGTAGCGGAACATGCCGCTAGCGACTTCTTCGGCAAAGCGCGCCTCGTAGGTGATCTGCTCGTCGAGATCGAGCCGGCCTTCATGCACTGCCTTGAGCGCTGCCATCATGATCGATGTCTTGCGCGTGCTGGCAGATGGTGTCTCCTCATCCGCACCACGATCGAAAGTCTCGCCACTCACTAGGTTACGGATGCTGAAGCGCGTGATGAAACTCTGTGCGTCGCAGACGGCGTTGAGGCGTTCGGCCGTTGTGCCGGCCGGCTTTTGAATTGTCGTGCTGTTGGTCATTTTCAATTCTCCAGGCGCCATTTCAGTTTGACGCCGCCGGTCTCGTTCAGATCGAGTGCGGGGATGGCCGAGAGCAGGCGCCGCGTATAGGCCTCCTTCGGCGTGTCGAAGATCGTGTCGCGGTCGCCCTGTTCGATGATCCGGCCGTCCTGCATGACGACGACACGGTCGGCCACCTGCTCAACGACGCCGAGATCGTGGCTGATGAACAGGCAGGAAAAACCATAGCGCTTCTGCAGGTCGGAAAAGAGCGTCAACACCTGCGCTCGCACGGTGACGTCGAGAGCGGAGACCGGTTCGTCGGCAATCAGGAAGCGCGGCCGGCGGGCAATCGCACGGGCAATCGCCACGCGCTGCCGCTGGCCGCCCGACAGTTCGTGCGGATATCGCGGTGCATATTCCGGCCCGAGACCGACTTCCTCCAGCGTTTCGTAGGCACGCTTGGTCTTGGCAGCGCGGTCGATGCCGGGCACCAGCCGCAGCGCTTCCTCGACCAGCGCCAGAATGGTCATGCGCGGATCGAGCGATGAATAGGGATCCTGGAATACCATCTGGCAGTTCAGCCGGTAGTCCTGCCAGTCGGCATCGCGCTTGCGCCCCTTAAACAGGATCTCGCCCTCGGTTTCCTTGACCAGTCCGGCAATAGTCCGCCCAAGCGTTGTCTTGCCCGACCCAGAGCCGCCGACCAGCGCCACGACTTCACCTTCGTGGATGTCGATCGAGACGCCGTGCAGGGCGCGTTTGGGGACGCCCTTCTTCAGCAGGGATTTGCGGCCGGGATAATCGACGACGATGTCGTGGGCAGACACCATTGGTGCCGACGTGGCGTCGATCGTGCGAACCTCGCCGCGGATCGGCAAGGATGAAAGCAGCTTGCGCGTATAGGCATGCTGCGGCGTCTCGAGGATCTGCTCGGTGGTTCCGGCCTCAACGATCGCGCCTTTTTCCATCACGACGATGCGGCTGGTATAACGTGCCACCATTGGCAGGTCGTGGCTGATCAGAAGGACGGCCGTGCCTTCCGCCTTGGTCAGTTCGACCATCAGTTCCATCACGTCGCGCTGGATGACCGCGTCGAGCGCTGTTGTCGGCTCGTCGGCAATCAGCAGGGCCGGCTTCAGCAGCATGACCGAGGCCAGCATGATGCGCTGGCGCATGCCGCCGGAAAACTCATGCGGATAGGCGCTCAACGCCCGTTCCGGTTCGCGGATGCCAACCCGCTCCAGCATAGCGAGGATCTTTTTGCGCCGTTCCGCCGGTGTGTCGTTGGTATGCAGGGTCAGACCTTCCTCCAACTGTCGGCCGATGGTCATTGACGGATTGAGCGATGTCATCGGCTCTTGGAACACCAGGCCGATCTCGGCACCGCGCATCCGGCGCAGATCCGCTTCGCTCATCGATGTGATGTCGCGCCCCTTGTAGATGACCTGACCCGCGATCTTGCGGATGGCCGGTGGCAGAAGCGAGATCAGCGCGCGGGTGGCAAGCGACTTGCCGGAACCGCTTTCGCCGACGATGCCGAAAATTTCACCCGCCTCGAGGTCGAAACTGACATCCTTGACCACTTCGACACCGCGATGCGCGACCTCGAGCGTCAGATTGCGCAGGCTGAGAAGTTTTTCCTGTGTCATTTCAGACCTCGCATGCGGGGATCGAGTTTGTCGCGCAGTGCATCGCCGAGCAGATTAATGCCGAGCAAAGTGAGGGCGATGCAGAGACCGGGGAAAAGCCCGAGCCAGACGGCCTGTTCGATGAAGGGGCGGCCGGCGGCCAGCATATTGCCCCAGGTGGGAGCCGGTGGCGGTACGCCGAGGCCGAGGAAGCTGAGGGCGCTTTCCGACAGGATCGCCCAGCCGAACATCGAGGTGGAGAGGACCGTGATCGGTGCCAGGCAATTCGGCAGGATATGCCGCAGCATGGTGTAGATCTCGCTATTGCCCATGATCTTCGAGGCTTCGATGAATTCGCGTTCGCGCAGCGACAGAACCGCACCACGAACGACGCGGGCCATCGATGGCGTATAGGCGATGCCGAGCGCGAAAATGATGCCATACTGGTTGGCGCCGAACACCGCGAGCAGGCCGAGCGCCAGCAGGATGCCTGGGAAGGCCAGCAGCGCATTGTTGATCGCCATGATCACGCCATCGATCCAGCCGCGGGCGTAGCCGCTGATCATGCCGATCAGGGTGCCGACGATGGCGGCGAAGCCGACGGTCAGGCAGCCGATCCAGACGCTGGCGCGCGCGCCGATCATCAGGCGGCTGGCGACATCGCGGCCGAATTCGTCGGTGCCGAGCCAATGGGCGGCGCTGGGGGCTGCAAGCCTTGCGGTGAAGCTCAGCTTCATCGGGTCGTACGGCGTCCAGATGAGGCCGATGGCGGCGACAGTCAGCAGGATGGCAACGAGCACGCCGCCGATCAGGCCGTTGAGGGTAAAGTGTTTCATTCGGCCACCACACGCGGATCGAAGAGGGGATAAAGAAGATCGACGATCAGGTTGACGACCACATAGGAGAGCGCAACGAACAGCAGGCATCCCTGGATGACCGGGTAGTCGCGCTGGAAGATGCTGTCGACCATCAGGCGGCCGAGGCCGGGAATGGTGAACACGGTCTCGATGACGGCGATTCCGCCGAGCAGGTTGCCGAGGATCAGGCCGATCATCGTCCAGGTCGGGCCGAAGGCATTCTTGAAGGCGTGCTTCCAGAGAACGGCGCTTTCCGACAGGCCCTTGGCCCTTGCATGGGTGATGTAGTCCAGGCGCAGAACTTCGAGCGTCGAGGCGCGGGCCATACGAATCAGAACACCAGCCTCATGGATCACCAGCGTCATAATCGGCAGGACCAGATAGAGCAGGCCGCCGACCAGATTGTCGCTGATCGAGACATAGCCGAGCACCGGCAACCAGCCGAGCTTCAGGCCGAAGAAGAGTAGCAGCAACAGGCCGAGCCAGAAGGTCGGGATCGACAGCAGGACCGTTGCGGTGCCGACCAGCGCCAGATCGGTTATGCTGTTCTGCCGCCAGGCGGCAATTACGCCGGCTGGAACCGCGATCAGGCTGGCGAGGATCACCGCGATGATGACGATCTCGGCAGACACCATGAAACGCGAGACGACCAGCGGCAGGATTTCCTCGTCATTGACGATTGAGCGGCCGAAATCGCCGGTCAGCACATTACCGCTCCAGACGAGGAACTGCTCCGGCATGGATTTGTCGAGACCGAGTTCGGTGCGCATTTCGGCGATCTGCTCGGGCGTCGCCATGTCGCCAAGCATGAGGGCTGCCGGGTCACCCGGAATGAAGCGGATCAGCGCAAAGACGGTGATCGACACGATCAAGACGGTCGGCAGCGCCATCAGCAGACGGTTGAGTATGAATCTAATCATCGGTTCCCCTGAACGCGATTGTCGGGGCCGGATCTCGAAGTCACCGGCTGTTTATGCGGCGACTATGAGTGATGTAAAAATATTGCGCAATATTATGCAGTTTCATCATAGTCTTATGCAGATCGTGCTCGCCTTCAGGCGATACTGGATGCCTGGATTGGCATTCATGTTTTTGTTTCTATTCGACTTTCTGCGATCTTTCGATCTGGCGCTTCAACGCGGCCATTAAGGCTTTCGCGGCAAGTGACGATGGAGCGGCCGCCGGCTTGGCCAGGCCGAAATCCTGTGTCGTGACCGGAACGAAAGGTCGCTGCACGATCGGCAGGTGCCGATAGAGATTGGCAAAGAAGCTGCTCAGGATAGCAATGCCGAGCCCATGCGCGACATAGGCGCAGGCCGAGCTGTTGGTATGTGTCTCGATCTTTACATTCTGCTTCACGCCGGCGCGCTGGAACGTCTGGTCGAGCAGCATGCGGGTCGGCCGCTGCCGGCCGATATGGATCAGCGGCAGGCCGCGCAGGTCTTTCGGTGCGATTTCAGAAAGGGCGGCAAGCGGGTGGCTCTCGGGCAGAACGCAGACGCTGGTGCCTGTTGCCACCTTTTCCATTTCGACACCCGGTCCGATCTGGCCTTCATAGCGCAGGAAGCCGAAATCGATCACCTGCTGTTCGATAAGCTGGGCGATCACTGATGTTGTTTCGAAAAACGTCTCGATTCGCACTGTGGGAAATTCCCGCGCATAATCGACCAGCATGGCCGGTGCAAAATTCTCCCACATGCTGTTCGGCAGGCCGATGCGCACCACTTCCGGGCCGGCTGCACCGCTGCGCAGATCCTCGGCCAGCCCGGAGAACCGGCTCAGCCCGAGCAGAATGTTTTCCGCGTCGCGTGCCAGAATGCTCGCTTCCGGTGTTGCAATGAGCCGTCCTTTGTCGCGGTCGAACAAGGTCAGCGACAGATCGGATTCGAGCTGTTGCAGCAAACGACTGACGCCGGACTGGCTCAATCCCATGCTTTTGGCCGTTGCGATGGTCGAGCCGGTTGCAAGCAGGGTCTTCAACACTTCCAGCTGTTTGAAGTTGATCATCGGTGGGTGTGGTCCTGTGGCCAGTCGTGGCGGAGAAACAGCATGTCGCCTCTCATGTCCACTCCGCCAGATAGCGCAAAATGGGGCCCGCGGATTTTGGTAGCGGCACACGGTCGGAACTGACAATTGCATAATCGACGCTCAGGACCGGTTCGAGCGGCACGAAGGCCAGCGGCATCGTCCGGTATTCCAGCGCGAGCAATTCGCTGACGATGGCGATGCCCAGGCCCTCCGCCGCCAACGCGCAGGCGCAGCCGACCGAATGTGCCTCTATCGACGGTCGCTGGCGCAGCCCCTGCTGGTAGAACAGCGCTTCCAGTTCATGCCGGACCGGCCGTTCACGGTTCAACAGGATCAAATCCTGCGCTTTCAGGTCGGGCACAGTCAGTATCGGTTTTCCAGCCAATGAATGGTCGCGGTGCATGACGCAGATATTGCGCGACGACAGCCGGTGTTCCTCCCGCAGTCCGGGTGTTGGCGACGGCAGGCGGGTGAAACCGAGATCCGCATGACCGTCCGCGACCATGCGCTCGATCGCAACGTAGTTGCCGGAGGCGACCTCGATGCGGACAGGCCCGTTCTCGGCGAGGAAGCGCTTGATCAGGCGGGGCACCAAAGTCACAGAGAGGCTGGCCGGGAAGGCGAGGCGCAGCGGGATCTCAAGAGATCGACCATTTTCGAGCTCCAGTGCCGTCACTTTCAGCGCGGTCAGGCGGTCGGAGATCGCCCGGATTTCGGGGCCGAGCTGCAGGCCTTCTCGGGTGGCCGAAAGCCGGTTCTTGTCGCGGTCGAACAGGCGTACGCCAAGATAGAGTTCCAGCTGGTGCAGCAGGCGGCTGGCATTGGATTGGGAAATGCCCAGATCGGCAGCTGCTGCAATGGTCGAGCCGGTGGCGGCGATCGCGTCATAGGCGTGGATGTGCTTGACGCTGATCGTGATCTCGTTGCCCTGCGTCATTCTTTCTCCCAAAAACGAATAGAACCACCCGCAAACTGCATAAGATTGAACGACAGGTCTGAGCCTTCCATTATTGCAGCCAGTCTCAAAGACATTGCAAGGGTATTGGTGAATGGCAACAGTATTGGAAAGAATCGCAACACAGGTGGATTCAAGAACGACCTTTTCAGGTCTCGCCACAACTCGCGCTCAGCAGGCCATCATCGATACGATCGGCTGTATGGTGGCAGGAGCCTTTGATCCGACACCTCAATCTGCCGCGAAGGCCTTTCCCAACGAAATCGGTTCAAACGGGGTCTCGCTGGTGTTCAGCGGTGGGCGGGCATCGCCCTCGATCGCCGCTTTGGTCAATGGAACTGCTGCACATTGTCTGGATTTCGATGATAATTTCCATCCCGCCCGTGCCCATGCATCGGCGGTGCTGGTGCCAGCATTGCTGGCTATCGCATCGGCTGACGGTGCCATATCCGGTCATCAGCTTGTCCGGGCCTATCTTGCCGGCCTGGAAGCGCAGGCCGCTGTCGGTTTCGGCGTCAACCCGTCCCACTACAACAAGGGATGGCATGCGACCTCGACAGTCGGTTGCATCGGAGCGGCAGCTGGCGTGGCAGTTCTGCTTGGTCTCAATGACCTAGGTGTGGCGCAGGCCATGAGTATAGCGACCAGTTTTGCAGGCGGTCTGAAGGGCCAGTTTGGAACACCTGTGAAGCCACTCCATGCTGGAATTGCAGCGCGCAATGCGGTCGATGCGGCGTATCTTGCGCGCGCGGGGATAACCGGCAAACTGGACATCCTGGAGGGCTCACAGGGATTCCTTGGTCTGTTTGGTGGCGCGGAACAAGCGGGATGGAGTGCGCTCTCCTGGGACGAGAGCCATATTATAGAAACGCGGGGATTGGTGACCAAACTCCATCCTTGTTGCGCCTCTACGCATCGTGTGATCGACGCTGCCCGCGATTTGCAAAAGGAGCACGGATTCGTGCTCGATGATGTGCGGCGTATCGATACGAAGGTGGGTCGGTCTGCCGTCGACAATCTCGCTTATCCAGATCCCGCGGATGAAATGCAGGCACGGTTCTCGATGCAATATTGTCTTGCCGCTGCTCTTCTTCAAGGCAGGCTTTCTCTTGCGGATTTCACGCGAGACGCAATTTTCCGACCGGAGATCCGCCGCCAGATGCCAAAGATTTTTATGAGTGCCTTCAGCGTAGAGGAAGAGCGCGGCGTTGAACGTGTTGCGCACCAGGTTGCCGTGACACTGCTTGACGGGCGGACGGTACGGACCGAGCGACTTCATGCCAACGGTGCCATTGCGATGCCTCTGACGGACGCTGAACGCCAGTCAAAATTTTTGGATTGTCTGCGTTGGGCCGGCATAGAGGACGACCGTATCGCGGGAGCTCTGGCGGATATCGGATGTGTCACTTCCGTCAGGGAGAGGCTGGCATCCCTGGCAGATCTACTGAGAGCACGCCAGAGGCCTGCCAGTTCTCCATTACCCGCTTCGCACGGGGCGATCTGAAACTCATCATGACCAATGCTGTGGTGTGGGAACTGCATCACATATGGGCTGCGTCCAGAGGCCGCTGAGCTTGGTCAGTTTTACAGACTGGTTGCCCTCAAATTATGATGCGGTGACGGAACGTTAACAGCGTGCGCAGCAAGCCCACGAGGTGCTGGCTGAGAGTATTTGCGGCATGGCCTCGGATGCTTGGAGCATGATATGACACTGCAGCCAGCAGAGTTGTGTCCTAAACGGTGTAGGGAGAAAATCAGTGCCATACCATTTTCTGGAGGTGGCTGTGACCCCGAGCGTTCGGGCAGCGCAGGCCGAAATGGGCGCCGACCAGATCTGGCTGGGGGACCACGATCGTCCCTCCGATCGCTTCACGGAAAACGAGGTCGCCTTTATCGAGCAGCGTGACAGCTTCTACATCGCCTCCGTTTCCGAAACGGGTTGGCCCTATGTCCAGCACCGTGGCGGTGCGCCCGGTTTCCTCAAGGTCATTGATGACCAGACCCTGGCCTTTGCGGATTATCGCGGCAACCGCCAATATATCAGCACGGGCAATTTCGAGGAAAATGATCGTGCCTGCCTGTTTCTGATGGACTATCCGCGCCGGGCTCGTCTCAAGATGTACGGGCATGTCGAACGGCTGGCGCTCGATGCAGACCCGGCGCTGACAGAGCGTGTTCAGGATTCTGGCTACAAGGCAAAAATCGAACGGATCTTCAAAATCCGTCTCGAAGCCTATGACTGGAACTGCCCGCAGCATATCACCCCCCGCTACACACAGCAGGAGGTCGAGCAGGCGGTTGATCCGCTGCGGCAACGATTGGCTCAGTTGGAAGCGGAGAATGCAATTTTGCGCTCACGGCTGGAGGGCAATGAAAAATGATGGCTGCAGCGCGACCACTCCCGGCTCCATGATGCGCGGCGGCTTCTGTTGTCCACAAGGCCTCAGGTCTCCGTGGGACGGCCATAGTCATTTTGCCGATTTCAACCGATCGTTCCTCACTGTCATCATTCCGGTCCGCTATTCTGCCGAATGGCCGAGGTCTGCTCGATCCATCGCTTCGTTTGCGCTTTCGGATCCTGGTTTTGCGTGATGTCGGTCACAACGGCGGCGATATCCGCGCCGTTTGCAAACACACCCGCAAGCCGATCGACGCGCAAGCCGCCGATTGCGACAAGCGGCATGGTGCCGATCCTGCTTTTCCACAGGGCAAGTTTTTCCGGACCTTGCGCTGGCCAGTTCATCTTTTTCAATGTCGTCGGATAGATCGGGCCGAGTGCGACATAGTCGGGGGCAAGGGCCAGCGCGGTTTCCAGCTCAACCTCGTCATGGGTCGAAATGCCGATTTTCAGGTTGGCCTTGCGGATCGCGTTGATGTCTGCTCCGGCCAGATCTTCCTGACCGAGATGGATGAAGTCGCATCCTTCGTCGATGGCAGTCTGCCAATAATCGTTGATGATCAGCTGGCAACCATGCCGCACGCAGATTTGCCTGGCGCGGCGGACATGATCGATTAACGTGGGCGGATCGATATTTTTCATGCGCAACTGCACGAGTTTCACGCCGCAGGGCACCAGCCTTTCGATCCAGTCGGCGCTATCGACAATCAAATAGAATGGGTCGAGCTTCACGCAAATACTCCCTTGCCGATGACCGGGGTCGAGGGAACGGCCATGTCGCGCGGCTCCAGCATGCCCGCCTGATAAGCTTTTTGCCCGGCAGTGATCGCTCCCGCGAAGGCCTGTGCCATCATCGGGGGATCCAGTGCGCCTGCGACCGCTGTGTTCAGAAGCACGGCGTCATAGCCAAGTTCCATGACGGTTGTCGCATGGGAGGGCCTGCCGATGCCGGCATCGACGATCAGCGGGATATCGGGAAACTCGGCCCGCATGGCCCGCAATGCGGTCTTATTTTGCGGCCCCATGGCGCTGCCGATCGGTGCGCACCAGGGCATCAGGACGCTGCAGCCGGCGGCCAGCAGTTTCTCCCCGACGACCAGGTCGTCGGTCGTGTAGGGAAAGACCTGGAAACCTTCCTGGTTGAGGATGCGTGCAGCGTCAACCAGGCCGAAGACATCGGGCTGCAGCGTGTCCTGGTGGCCGATGACCTCCAGCTTGATCCAGTTGGTGGAAAAGATTTCACGCGCCATTCTTGCTGTCAGCACGGCTTCTGATGCGCTGTGGCAGCCGGCGGTATTCGGCAGGACATGCATACCCAGATCCTTAACCAGCTGGAAGAATGCGCCGCCCGCCTTGCCGCCGGCCGTTTCGCGACGAAGCGATACGGTGAGGATCTCGGTGCCGGATCGGCGGATTGCCTCGGCGAGAATGGCCGGCGATGGATAGCGCGCCGTGCCGAGCAGCAGGCGCGATGAGACCTCAATGTCGTAGAGTGTTAGGGGCATGTCACCCTCCCTGCATCGGCGAAAGGATCTCGATCCGGTCGCCTTGCTTGAGTTGGTGTCGTGGCCGATCCTCGCGATGGACAAGGTCGCCATTGACCGCGGTTGCCAGCCAGTCGCCTTCGTATTCGAGTGCGATAAGCAGTTCGGCGAGTGTTGTGGCCGGGCAGTCCTCCGGCTCGCCATTGACGATCAGCATCATGCGATTTTCCTTTCCACGCTGGTGTGGCGGCGTTCAAGCCGATCCGCGACCTCTTGTGCCATGGCGGGTGCCAGCAGAAAGCCGTGGCGATGCATGCCGGCAACGGCCAATCCCTCCGGTGTTTCGAAAATGCGAGGGATATTGTCTGGTAAGGCGGGACGGATGCCCGCGCCTGTTTCCGTGACACGCGCCTCGCCGAATGCAGGGTGCACGGCATAAGCCATGTTGAGCAGTTCCATCAGCGATCGGACAGTTATGGGACCGCTGTCTGCGGCCTCGATCATTGTTGCGCCCAACATGAACAGACCGTCGCCGCGTGGCACCACGTAGAGAGGATGGCGCGGATGGAGGAGGCGTATTGGCCGCGACAGGGTGATATCCGGAGTGTGCAGATAGAGCATCTCGCCGCGCACGCCGCGCAGGCCGTCAATGGTGCCGATGGCTGCTGCACCGGTGCAGTCGACAATACAACAGCCGGTGTGGCCGAGGGTGCCGTCGCCGGTACACTCGGGTGGGGGAGGCGCCATAACGTCATCATATGAGAGACGGAATACGGCGCCGTGTTTTTCCAGGGTCTCATGCAGTCTTCGCATCACCCGGCGTGGGTCCAGATGCGCCTCGTCGGCAAAGAACAGGCCCTTCTGGAAACGTCCCGCCAGGGCTGGCTCAAGGGTGGCGATGGCTTCAGCGTCGACCCATTCATAGGCTCGCGTGCGCGCTGCAAAGCGGCTGAGTTCGGCCATGTCTCTCGGCTGGGCAAGCACGAGCGTGCCCTTGTTGACCACCTCTGAGGGCAAGGTCTTTCGCCACCACTTCAGGCCCTGAAGCCCCAGCTGCAAAACTTGTTCCGGCGCGGCCTCCCGCTCGCAATAGGGCGCAAGCATGCCGCCGGCGTAGTGGGACGCGCCTTGTCCGACAGCATCGGCGCGCTCGTGCACTTCGACGGAAAAGCCACGGCTCACCAGTTCATGGGCGGTGACGAGGCCGGCAATGCCGGCCCCTCTTATGACAAGGCTCATGTCACTCTCCCGCCTTTGGCTGTGCCGTATCGTCCAGCGGCATGTAGAGCTGGCCACCCTGTCGAAACTTCTCCGCCATCGCGGCCAGGCCTTCCTTCTGCGCTTCCGCGCGGATGTCATGCGAGATCCGCATCGAGCAGAATTTGGGGCCGCACATCGAGCAGAAATGCGCGACCTTGTGTGCCTCCTTCGGAAGCGTCTCGTCGTGGAAGGCGCGGGCGGTATCGGGATCGAGCGACAGGTTGAACTGATCCTCCCAGCGAAACTCGAAGCGGGCGCGCGACAATGCGTCGTCGCGAACCTGCGCTGCCGGATGGCCCTTGGCGAGATCGGCGGCATGGGCGGCGATCTTGTAGGTGATGACGCCGATTTTCACATCATTGCGGTCGGGCAGGCCGAGATGTTCCTTCGGTGTGACGTAGCAGAGCATGGCCGTGCCGAACCAGCCGATCATGGCGGCACCAATGCCGGAGGTGATGTGGTCATAGCCGGGTGCGATATCGGTGGTCAGTGGTCCGAGCGTATAGAAGGGCGCTTCGCCACAAACCTTCAACTGCTTGTCCATGTTCTCCTTGATCTTGTGCATCGGCACATGGCCGGGGCCTTCGATCATCACCTGGCAATCCTTGGCCCATGCGATCTGAGTCAATTCGCCCAGGGTCTCCAGCTCGGCAAACTGGGCAGCGTCATTGGCATCGGCAATGGAACCCGGACGAAGCCCGTCGCCGAGCGAGAACGACACGTCGTAGGTCCGGCAGATGTCGCAGATTTCGGCGAAATGCTCGTAGAGGAAGCTCTCCTTGTGGTGATGCAGACACCACTTGGCCATGATCGAGCCGCCGCGGCTGACGATGCCGGTGACGCGATTGACGGTGAGCGGAATGTAAGCGAGCCGGACGCCGGCATGGATGGTGAAATAGTCGACGCCCTGTTCAGCCTGTTCGATCAGCGTGTCGCGATAGACCTCCCAGGTCAGGTCCTCGGCAATGCCACCGACCTTTTCCAGCGCCTGGTATAGCGGTACCGTGCCGATCGGCACCGGCGAATTGCGGATGATCCAGTCGCGGATGTTGTGAATGTTGCGGCCGGTAGACAGGTCCATGACGGTGTCGGCGCCCCAGCGGATCGCCCATACCATCTTTTCAACCTCCTCCGCCATCGAGGAGGTGACCGCGGAATTGCCGATATTGGCATTGATCTTGACGAGGAAATTGCGGCCCATGATCATCGGCTCGAGTTCCGGATGGTTGATGTTGGCCGGGATGATCGCCCGGCCGCGCGCGATCTCGCTTCGCACGAATTCCGGCGTCACGAATTCGGGGAGCTCGGCCCCGAAACTGTCGCCGTCGGCGTGACGCTCGGCGGAGCCCGCCAGCGCCGCCTCGCGCGCGAGGTTCTCGCGATGGGCGACATAGATCATCTCTTCCGTGACGATCCCCGCCTTGGCGAACTCATATTGCGTGACGAGCTGGCCGGCGGAGGCGGCGCGCAGCG
>ERZ1034401.119-NODE-119-length-22249-cov-3.599171_pt1 | contig 22249 bp, 19 predicted proteins | sample MGYA00520601_ERZ1034401 | MGnify/ENA primary metagenome ERZ1034401 (study PRJEB33736, sample SAMEA104288476) | Azolla filiculoides | biome: Urban; feature: water surface; material: ditch water | place: Netherlands | collected 2014 ... | reverse complement strand
CCGAGACCGATGAAGCCGTATGTGATGGCCATGTCCTGCTTGTCCCCTGTGGCGTTTGGTAGAGAGTGCGACAAAGCGAAGGCGCGTTCAAAGGCAGATTTTGGCAGGCGACGCGATGTGGCGCAGGCAGAACAGGCGGGCGCGTTTTTTCTGCGTGGGCGACGGGTTGCAGGTGCCCGAAGAGGTCTCCGCGATTGTCATCAGACCTGGAGCCGTTCGTCAGTTTTGATGATGGGGGTGCTTGCGCAATGCCTCTATCGCTCCGGACAGCACGGTATACACGGCCGGATCCTGGCAATGGGCGACATTGAAGCGCATGAAGGCGCCGGCCGATTGCGTCACGCTGAAGACATTGCCGGGCGCAAGGACCACGCCTTTTGCCAGGGCCGACTGCGCCAGTTCGGCCGAATCCACCGCGTCCGGCAGCCGGCACCAGAGGTAGAAACCGCCGCGCGGCATGTGCCATGGCGCAATGCCGAGATGCTGCAAACGCTCGGCTGTCTGTCGCCGCGCGCGCACCAGCTTCTGGCGCAGGTCTTCCATGTGTTTGCGATAGCTGCCGCCGGCAAGCACGTCGAGGATCAGGGCCGCAGCCACCGGGCTAGGTCCGCCGAAATTGGTGGCAACCTGCAGGTCCACAAGCGCCTCGATCCAGTCCGGTCGGCAAGCAATGTAGCCGCAACGCACCGACGACGACAGGGTCTTGGAAAAACTGCCGATGCGGATGACGCGGTTCAAGCCGTCGAGCGCCGCCAGCCGCGACGATGGCTCGGGCTCGAAATCGGCAAAGATATCGTCTTCGATGATCGTCAGATCGTGAAGTGCTGCCGCGTTCAGCAGGCGGTGTGCGACCTGGGGCGACAGCGTCGCCCCGGTCGGATTGTGCAGGGCAGAATTGGTGATGTAGAGGCGCGGCTTCTCGGCGGCAAGCACGGCCTCGAACGCGGCGACGTCGGGTCCGGTGGTCGTGTAGGGCACGCCGACGATCTTGACCCGATGGGCGCGCAGCAGTGCCTGGAAGTTGAAGTAACAGGGATCGTCGATCAGCACGGTATCGCCGGGGCGCAGCAGGAAACGACACAACAGGTCGAGCGCCTGGGTGCCGGAGCCGGTCAGCAGCAGCTGGTCGGGCGACGCCTGAATGCCGTCTTCGGCAAAACGGGACAGCAGCAGCCGGCGCAGCGCAAGCGGACCACGCGTATTGCCGTAGTCCGATAGCAGGGCGTCATCGGCGCGCGACAGGCTGCGCAGCGCGCGCCGGAGTGCCGTGTTCGGCATCCATGCCGCCGGCAGCCAGCCGCAGCCAGGCTTCAGCACCGCGGCATCGGCGTCGAGGGATTGGCGTGAAACCCAGAACGGATCGACCGCCCGGTCGAGCGGTGCCGCGGCCTCGGCGAGCTTCAGCGGCGCCATTGCGCTGGTCGAGGCGCTGGTCGAGACATAAAAGCCCGAGCCGCGTTGCGCCCGGATCAGGCCTTCCGCCGCCAGGCGGTCATAAGCCTCGACCACGGTGGAGGGTGAAACGCCCATTGTGCCGGCAAGGCTGCGGATGGAGGGCAGGCGGTCGCCGGGACCGAGCACGCGACCGGCGATCCTTTGCCGGATGGCGGCCATCACCTCGCCGGTGCGCGTCTTGCTGTCCATGCTGGATGTTCCTCGACAAGGATAATCTGTATTGAGAATTGACCAGTACAGTTTTGCCAAATTGTATTGAACTGTTTCTGTTTTCGCCAGCGCGCTCGACCTAGGACGGGTGCAGAAAGCGAGGACAAATGAAAACATCCATGGACGGCTGGGGCAGTGGTCTGCTCGGCGTGCTGATTTTCAGCGGATCACTGCCGGCGACCCGCATTGCGGTCGGCGGCTTTTCACCGCTGTTCCTAACTTCGGCCCGCGCCGTGATCGCAGCCCTTCTGGCCGCGGCCTTGCTGATCCTCTGGCGCCAGAAGCGGCCCGCGCGCCAGGACCTCGTCTCGCTCGCCATCGTTGCGCTCGGCGTTGTCATCGGTTTTCCGCTGTTGACCGCCTTGGCGCTGCAGACCATCACCGCGGCGCATTCAGTGGTTTTTGTCGGTCTGCTGCCGCTGATGACGGCAATTTTTGCGGTCATGCGCGGCGGCGAACGGCCGAAGCCGCTGTTCTGGCTGTTTTCCGGCCTCGGCAGCGTGATCGTTGCCGGTTTCGCCTTGGCAACCGGTGGTGCTGCGTCGAGCCTGGGCGATCTCATGATGATCGCAGCCATTGTGCTCTGCGGACTTGGCTATGCCGAAGGCGCCAAACTGTCGCGACGGCTCGGCGGTTGGCAGGTGATCTCCTGGGCTTTGCTGCTGTCGCTGCCGGTGATGCTGGCGCTTGCCTTGCTGACCTTGCCCGGTTCCTGGCAGACGATCACCATGCCGGCATGGCTTGGGCTCGCCTATGTCTCGGTGTTCAGCATGCTGGTCGGTTTTGTCTTCTGGTATCGCGGCCTGGCGCTCGGAGGCATCGCCGCCGTCGGCCAACTGCAATTGCTGCAGCCGTTTTTCGGCCTGGCCCTTGCCGCCGTGCTGCTGCACGAGCCGGTGAGTTTCGGCATGGTCGCCAGCACGGCTGCAATCGTGCTGTGTGTTGCCGGCGCGAAACGCTTCGCCAGGTAAGGCGGCGGCCAGTCAGGCAGATCCGCCACGCCAGCGCGCCGGTTTCCACGATTGACGCTTACGTGCACGTCAGATATTCTTGTCCTTCACAGCACCCTGCCGGAATTTGCGCCTGTGGTGTCGCGCTTCGGCTCGACAATCTGGTTGGGTTTTGTCAAGGAGGTAGGCGCAAAGAACCGCCGCGCGGAGGAATGACGATGAGCACTGAGATGGAACTGCCGGAACGCGAAAGCATGGAATTCGACGTCGTGATCGTCGGCGCCGGCCCGGCCGGCCTGTCGGCCGCGATCCGGCTGAAACAGGTCAATCCGGACCTGACCGTCGTCGTGCTGGAAAAGGGTGCCGAAGTCGGTGCGCATATCCTGTCGGGCGCCGTGGTCGATCCGATCGGCATCGACAAGCTGCTGCCCGACTGGCGCAATGAGGCCGATCATCCGTTCAAGACCCCGGTTACGGACGACCAGTTCCTGCTGCTCGGACCGGCCGGCTCCGTCCGCCTGCCGAATTTTGCCATGCCACCGCTGATGAACAATCACGGCAACTACATCGTTTCGCTCGGCAATGTCTGTCGATGGCTCGCCACCCATGCCGAAGCGCTGGGTGTCGAGATCTATCCGGGCTTTGCCGCAACCGAAGTGCTCTACAATGACGAAGGTGCCGTGATTGGCGTGGCCACCGGCGACATGGGCATCGAGAAGAACGGCGAGCCGGGTCCGGCCTATACCCGCGGCATGGAACTCATCGGCAAATATGTGCTGATCGGCGAGGGCGTGCGCGGATCGCTGGCCAAGCAGCTGATCGAAAAGTTCGACCTGTCGAAGGACAGCGACGTGCAGAAATACGGGATTGGTCTGAAGGAACTCTGGCAGGTCAAGCCCGAGCATCACAAGCCGGGCCTCGTGCAGCACTCCTTCGGCTGGCCGCTCGGCATGAAGACCGGTGGCGGTTCCTTCCTCTACCATCTCGAAGACAACATGGTCGCCGTCGGTTTCGTCGTGCACCTGAACTACAAGAACCCCTATCTTTATCCCTTCGAGGAATTCCAGCGCTTCAAGACCCATCCGGCGATCGCCAAGACCTTCGAAGGCGGCAAGCGCCTGTCCTACGGCGCCCGGGCGATCACCGAGGGCGGTTACCAGTCGGTGCCGAAGCTCTCCTTCCCCGGCGGCGCGCTGATCGGCTGTTCCGCCGGTCTCGTCAACGTGCCGCGCATCAAGGGCAGCCACAATGCCGTGCTGTCGGGCATGCTCGCGGCCGACAAGATTGCCGATGCCATCGCCAATGGCCGCGCCAATGACGAGCCGATCGAGATCGAGAACGAATGGCGCTCGACCGATATCGGCCGCGACCTCAAGCGCGTCCGCAACGTCAAGCCGCTGTGGTCGAAGCTCGGTACCGCGCTCGGCGTCGCGCTCGGCGGCCTCGACATGTGGATCAACCAGATCTTCGGCACCTCACCCTTCACCCTGAAGCACGGCAAGACCGACGCCCAGTCGCTGGAGCCGGCAGCCAAGCACAAGCCGATCGCCTATCCGAAACCGGATGGCGTCCTGACCTTCGACCGCCTGTCCTCGGTCTTCCTGTCCAACACCAACCACGAGGAGGACCAGCCGGTCCATCTCAAGGTCAAGGACATGGACCTGCAGAAGGCTTCGGAGCTCGGCGTCTATGCCGGCCCCTCGACCCGCTACTGTCCGGCCGGCGTCTACGAATGGGTGGAAAAGGATGGCGAGGACGTCTTCGTCATCAACGCCCAGAACTGCGTGCACTGCAAGACCTGCGACATCAAGGACCCCAACCAGAACATCACCTGGGTGCCGCCGCAGGGCGGCGAGGGGCCGGTTTATCCGAATATGTAAGTGTCACGAAAGGGCCGCCAGTGTGCGGCCCTTCTTCGTATTGGGATGGCCCGGCATTTCAACAGAAGGCGTGGCACTGCGGCGCGTTGTCCAAGTGAAACCGCGCCCCATCTGCCACAATTATGACGCGGTTGTTAATCGCCTCATCTGCGACTTAACCCGTCATTAACCATAAATTTCCTAGGCTTCTCGGCAGAAGAATCATCTCCGAGGACCTTGATCCATGACCATTTCCCGCCGAAGCCTGCTGATCGGCCTGCCGCTTCTCCTCGCCGGCTGCCAGTCCATGCCCAACCAGCAGGCCATGTATGGCGACGTCACGACCGAGCCTTTTCCCCTGAAGAAGGTGCCGCTCGACAAGATCAAGCCGGAACTGCGCCGTCAGGAAGTGGCCTACGAGACTGCCTATTCGGCTGGAACGGTGGTGGTCGATACGCCCGGACGCCGCCTCTACTACGTGCTCGGTGACGGCCGCGCCATGCGCTACGGCATTGGTGTCGGCCGCAATGGTTATGCGCTGACCGGCAATGCCTATATCGGCCGCAAGGCGGAATGGCCGACATGGACGCCGACGCCGAACATGATCCGCCGGGATCCGGAAAAGAACCTGAAATATGCCGGCGGCCTGCCGGGCGGTCCGAACAATCCGCTCGGTGCCCGCGCCATGTATCTCTATCGCGGCGGCAACGACACGCTGTTCCGCCTGCACGGCACCAACCAGCCCTGGTCGATCGGCGAGGCCATGTCGTCGGGCTGCGTGCGCATGATGAACCACGACGTCATCGACCTCTATGCCCGCACCAGTGTCGGCGACAAGGTTGTCGTGCTGCAGGCGTGAGATCTACGCGCGCTTGCGCATCTGTGACGGGCTGACACCCGTCAGTCGCCGGAACATCGCGATGAAGGCGGACGGGTTGCTGTAGCCCAGCCGTTCCGCCACCTGGTGTACGCTTTCTCCCTCGTCCAGCAGCGCAAGGGCTGTCAGCAGCCTGAGGCGCTGGCGCCAGTCGTTGAACGACATGCCAAGCACTTCCTGGCAGCGGCGCGACAGCGTGCGCTCGGTGGTGCCGACGCGGCTTGCCCATTCGGCAGCCGAGCGTTTGTCTCCCGGCTGCTGCTGCAATTGGCTGAGGATCGGCCCGAGCAGGAGATCGGCAGTGATCGGCAGATATTGGGCAAAATAGGGCGCTGCCCGCACCTGATCGACGATCACCATGGCCAGCCGCAGGTCTTCCGGCGTGCGGGGATGGCGGATGCCACGCCGGTCGAAATCGGCAAGGACGGCTTTCAACAGGGCGCTCAGATCCAGCGTGCAGGGCTGCTGCGGCAGATCCGCGCAAAGTTCGGCGGCGACATGGGTCGTCACATACAGCACGTCCTGCGGATTGCTGGCGTCATGCTCGAAGCCCGGCGGGATCCAGATGGCGTATTGCGGCGGCGACAGGAAGCGCACGCCTTCGATACTGATCTGGGCGATCCCCTGCAGGGCGTAGTTCAGTTCGCCCCAGACCTGGCGCTTGAGCGGAAATCCGGTGCCGCCTTTGTAGCGAACAGTCCGGAAGGACACCGGCCGGGGTGGCTCGCCGTCAATCCCTTCATGCGCATAGAGCATGGCCGTTCTCCGCAAGTTTGTGTCCTAAATTCACTATATAACGAAATCAGGACGCCTGCTAGAGGAGGGGACGACGATCGCCGCCATCACGGCGTGCGATCCTGAAGGTGAAGGCGCGCAGGATGACAACGTCAGTTCAGACGACCGACCGGATGAGCCATGGCTTCGTAATGGCTCTGATCCCACTGCTGACCATGTTGATATGGGCAGGCAATACGATCGTCACGAAGGCTTCGGCCGGGTTGATCGAACCGGCCTCGATCGCATTTTATCGCTGGTTGATTGCCCTCGTGCTGCTGACGCCTTTCGTTCTCCGTGGCCTTTGGGCCAATCGCCGGCTGGCCATCCGGTTCTGGCCGAAACTGGCCGTGCTTGGCATGCTGGGCATGGTGATCTACCAGAGCCTCGCCTATGAGGCGGCCAAGACCACGACGGCGCTCAACATGGGGCTTCTGGCAGCGCTGATGCCGCTGATTTCCATTCTTCTCGCGTCGGCATTTGCCGGCGAGCGCCTGTCAAGATCGCGCATCCTGGGTGGAGTTTTGTCACTGCTGGGCGTGATCTATCTGATTTCCCATGGTGACCCGGTTCGGCTCCTGGTGGGCGGCCTGCATATCGGCGACGCGCTGATGATCGTCGCCATTGTTGCCAATTCCTTCTATGGCGTTTTGCTCAAGCGCTGGGCCGTGCCGCTGCCGATGTGGCAGCAGATCTGGTGTCAGATTGCCGTGGCCACGGCTTTCCTCCTGCCACTCTGGCTGCTCAGCGACATCAGTCCGGTGACGGCGGACAACCTGCCGCTGGTCCTGTTCGCCGCCATTCCGACATCGCTTCTGGCGCCGTTCTGCTGGATGATTGCCGTGCGAGACCTCGGCGCGGCGCGCAGTGCGCTCTACATCAACCTGCTGCCGCTGCTGGTGGCGGCGCTGGCATGGTTACTGCTTGGCGAAACGCTGGCGTTTTTCCATCTGGTCGGCGGTGGCCTGGCGCTGGCCGGCGTGGCGATCGGCATGCGCCAGCCGTCCGCCCCGCGTGTTGCGGAGGCAGCGAACGATACGCGCGCTTGGCGATCAGAGGCGCCTTGAGACGATGCCGGTCGAAAGAAGCACGCCGATCCCGGTGATCAGGGCCGCCGCGATCGTTGCAAGGCCAAGGGGTTCCCCGAGAACAAGCGCACCACCGATTGCGGCCGCCACGGGTGACACCGCCGTGTAGGCGGCTGCCTGTGTGCTGCCGAGGCTGCGCACGGCCGTGCCATAGAGCAGGGTCGCGACCAGTCCGGAGAGGATGCCCTGTGTCACGATCTGCAGGCCGGTTTCCGCAAACGGCGCCGAAAACAGGTGGATCTCGACGAAGGGAGTAAACAGGAGGTTGAGGATCGTCGACCAGGCACAGATCAGCGCCGCTCCCTCGAAGGCCGAAAGCCCGGAGCGGCGGAAAGCGTGGGTGTAGACGGCCCAGAGCGTCGCGCCGACCGGCAGCACGGTGTAGCTGATCCACGACAGCGTTTCATCGCCGATATTGGCGACCAGCAGCACAAGCCCGCCGGCAAAAATCGCCGCCATGCCGATCTTGCGCATCATGTCGGGTCTTTCGTGCAGCAGCGCCATGCCGATCAGGGCCGTGGCAAGCGGCATCAGGCCGGGCAGCAGCACGCCGGCGGCCGACGCCGGGGTCGAGCGCATGCCGAAGGCCACCACCTGGAAAAACGGCGCACCGGATCCGAGCACCATCAGCACGAAAGGCAGCTTCGGAACACTCTTCGGCCAGAGTCCGGTCCGCAGCCAGACCGGCGTTAGCAGGGTTGCGGGGATTCCATAACGAAGCAAGCTGAGATCGAAGGCCGACAGTGAGCCGCCGATACTGTAGCGGGTGGCGATCAGCCACGCCGCCCAGATCAGCACGACAGATAGCGCGGCCGCGGCCCCGAGGCCGGCCGAGTGTCTTGGTGCTGTCGGATCAGGAATAGGGGTCATTGCGGCCTTCCGGGTAGGTTTGACCCACATTATGCAATTCCCGGGCGACATTCCTTGCTATTTATGCCTATAATTGTCGTGGTATTGGCAGGATCGAAATCTTTGCCTGATCAAATGGATAGATTGTGCCAAAACTGGATAAATTTGACATCGCCATCCTGAACGCGCTGCAGGACAATGGCCGCGCCACCAATGTAGAGCTTGCCGACAGGGTCGGCTTGTCGCCGTCGCCCTGCCTGCGCCGGGTTAAAATGCTGGAAGAAGCGGGCGTGATCCGCAGCTACCGCGCCGATATCGATCGCCGCGCAGTCGGGCTGGAACTGACGGTCTTCGTTTCGTTCAAGGTGACGCATCATACCCGCGACAACGCTCAGGCGTTTCAGCAGGCATTGCAGGATCTGCCGGAAGTCGTCGGTTGCTACATGATCTCGGGCCATTCCGACTTCCTGGCCGAAGTGGTGGTCGAGAACCTTGCCGCCTATGAGGCGCTGCTCACCGACAAACTACTGGTCCTGCCGCACGTCACCGACATCCAGTCCAATTTCGCCATTCGCACTGTCAAGAGCGCCGGGCCGCTGAAGCTGCCGCAGGCATCGGCGTAGCATCATCACCGACAGTGGCTTGTGTAACAGACGATGGGCCGCGCGACGGGGGCCATCTGCGGTCGCTACGGCGTCGGCAGCCAAGCAGGCTGTCGCAGCGAACCGCCATGCATGGGACGGCGGCTCGCCTTGTGCGTCGTCAGTCGGCAAAGCCTTCGAGCACGACCTTGCCCCGCATGCGACCGCTTTCGACCTGCGCATGCGCCTCCTTCAAGGTTGCTGCGTTGATTGGCCCGAGAACGGTGTTGAGGGTCGTCCGCAGGGCGCCACTGTCGACCAGCTGGGCGACATGGTTCAGCAGTTTGTGTTGCTCGATCATGTCCGGCGTCCCGTAGATCGAGCGGGTAAACATCAATTCCCAAATCAGCGATACGGCCTTCGACTTGAAGGCCATGATGTCAAAAGCTTGATCGAAGTCGTCGATCAGGACCAGGCGACCCTGCGGAGCGATGATCTCGGCTAGGTCAAGCCGGTGCTGGACGCTGTGCGTGATGGAAAAGATGAAGCCGGGAGCGCCGATGCCCAGTGCTGCATATTCCGCCGCCAGTGGCTTGCTATGATCGATCACATGGTCGGCCCCGAGCGACCTGGCCCAATCGGCCGTTTCCGGGCGCGATGCCGTGGCGACGACGGTCAGGTCCGTCAGTTGCTTGGCGAGCTGGATCGCGATCGAGCCGACCCCGCCGGCGCCGCCGGTGATCAGCAACACCCTGGCAGCACCCGGCACCGGCTGATCGACCCGCAACCTGTCGAACAGAGCCTCATAAGCCGTAATCGCCGTCAGCGGCAATGCGGCCGCCTCGGCAAAGCTCAGGCTCTGCGGCTTCATCCCGACAATCCGCTCGTCGACCAGATGATATTCCGCGTTGGTTCCGGGGCGACCGATGGCGCCGGCATAATAGACGGCGTCGCCGGGCTGGAAGAGCGTGACATCGGGTCCGACGGCGGTCACCACGCCGGCTGCATCATAGCCGAGGATCCGCGGCTGGCCGTCCGGCGGCTGATGGCTGCGGCGGACCTTGGTGTCGACCGGGTTGACCGAAATGGCCTTGACGGCAACCAAGAGGTCGTGACCGTGGGCCTCGGGCATGGGCAGGTCTAGATCGATCAGGGCAGTCTCGGATGTAATGGGCTGCGGAGCGTAAAAACCGATGGCGCGCATGGAAGTCTCCTGTCAAATTTGCACAGCGCCGTTTAACGACGTAGGATTGATCAGCGCAAGAATGCACAAATTGTGTCTATAGGCACAAAATATGGCCTTACTACCCAAAAGGATACCGTCAATGTCAAAGCCTCGGGCCAAGATGATCAACCACTTCCCAGGTTGTCCGGTGGAGACGACGCTCGGCTTTATTGACGGGAAATGGAAAGGTGTCATCCTCTACCACCTGCTGATCGCCGGCAGCAGCCTGCGTTTCAGCGAGTTGCGCCGCAGACTGCCAGCCGTGACCCAAAGAATGCTGACCAAGCAGTTGCGGGAACTCGAGGAGCAGGGATTGGTGACGCGCACGGTATTTCCCGTCGTTCCGCCGCGGGTCGATTATGGGTTGACCCCGCTTGGTCACAGCATGCGTCCGGTGATCCAGGCGCTTGAGCAGTGGGGAAGCCGCCACGTTGTCTGCGAGAAAGGTACGCAGCGCGTGATCCATCCGGATGACGTCGAGCAGGCCGCGTCAGCGGCGTGACGTCCGCTTTTCCAGTGCGACCGAAATCAGGAAGACCACAAGGCCGAGTGCTGACAGCACCGATCCGACGAAGCCGGTTGCGCCGTACCCATAGCCGGCTGCTATGACCATGCCGCCGAGCCAGGCGCCGAGCGCATTGGCGATGTTGAAGGCCGAATGGTTGGAGGCGGCGGCCAGCGTCTGGGCATCTGCCGCCACATCCATCAGACGGGTCTGCACGGCCGGACAGGCGGCAAAGCCGCAACCGGTGAGGAGGACGCAGACGCAAAGCATGATCGGGTTATGGGCCGTCAGCGAGAAGATCGCCATCAGCACGACGTTGAAGGCGAGCACGCCACCGATCGTGCCGTTGAGGGAATAGTCGGCCATGCGCGAACCCACGACATTGCCGACATTCATGCCGATGCCGAACAGCGCCAGCACGACGGCGACCATGGTCGTCGGCAGTCCGGCGGTGTCGGTGGTCGTCTTTGCGATATAGCTGAAGATTGAGAACATGCCGCCGAAGCCGATCGCCGCCACGGCAAGCGAAAGCCAGACCTGCAGGCGCCCGAAAGCGCTGAGCTCGCGGCGGATGCTGGCACCTTCGGCCACTTCGTCCTTCGGCAGATAGATCGCAATCAATGCAACCGTCAGTCCGCCAATTGCGGCCACCATGAAGAACGCAGCCCGCCAGCTCATCAACTGGCCAAGGAAGGTCGCGATCGGCGTGCCGATCAGCGTGGCAATGGTCAGGCCGAGCATCACGCGGCCGACCGCGCGAACCCGCCTGTGTGGCGGAGCCATCGAGGCGGCCACCAGGGCCGCGACACCGAAATAGGCGCCATGCGGCAGGCCGGTGATGAAGCGCAATGCGGTGAAGGAGAGGAAGCCGGGTGCCATGGCGCTGGCGAAATTGCCGATGGCAAACAGGCCCATCAGCAGCAGAAGCAGGGTCTTGCGCGGCAGCTTGGCCGCAAGCGCTGCGATGATCGGTGCGCCGATGACCACGCCGAGTGCATAGGCACTGATGACATTGCCGGCATCCGGCACGCTGACCTGATAGGTGGTGGCGACCTCAGGCAGGAGGCCCATGATGACGAATTCGCCGGTGCCGATGCCGAAGCCGCCGGCAGCCAGTGCAATTTCGATCAGCAGGATGGTGGCGGGCGATAGCTGGGCCGGATCGATCCGGCGGTCGACGAGGGAACGGTCGGCAGTCGTGCAGTCGGTCATCAAAACACCACGGGCGCCGGCTGGGAGCGACGGCGCGTAGAGCTTCAGCAGAAGCAGGGAATGGAAGGCAGTCCTTGATGGACCGAAGCAAAGGCAGAATTGTTATTTATCATATCATTGTGCGCTGCGGCAAAGGCTTTTGTCCACGCCCTTGAATTTTAGCGCTTCGGACGCGATCTGTTGCGATAAGGAAACAATTGACGACATGGCGCGTTGTCGAAGGCTGCGGCGCATGTTTGCACTGCGAAAGGACGATATGAAGATCACGGCTGTACTCAATCGCGACGGTGGTACCTTCAGGACCACTGACATGCAGGCCTATTGCGCCAGCGCCGTCAAGGCGTTTGCAGCCAAGGGGCATGACCTCGATTGTGTCGTGGTCGGCGGCGACGAGGTCGTCTCGGCGCTTGAAAAGGCCAGCGCTTCCGGTGCCGATGCGCTGGTGGCCGGCGGCGGCGACGGCACGATTTCTGCAGCTGCCGGCATTGCCTGGAAGACGGGCCTGCCGCTCGGCGTGGTTCCGGCCGGCACGATGAACCTGTTTGCCCGCTCATTGAAACTGCCGCTCGACATCTGGAAAGTGCTCGATACGCTGGCAGATGTGCAGATCCAGTCGGTCGACATCGCAACGGCCAACGGCCGTCCCTATGTGCACCAGTTTTCCGCAGGCCTTCACGCGCGCATGGTGCGCATGCGCAATTCGATGAATTTTGCCTCGAAGCTCGGCAAGATGCGCGCCAGCACCAATGCCGCCTTCGGCGTGATGCTCGACCCGCCGCGTTTCGAGGTCATCTTCGATATCGACGGTGACGGCCGCAGCGACGAACGGCCGGTCTCTGCCATTTCGGTGTCCAACAATCCGCTCGGCAACAATGCGCTGTTTTTTGCCGATGACCTGACCACGGGCAAGCTCGGCGTCTATCTCGCCGATCCGCTCGAACCGACGGGTGTGTTCTCGCTGGCCTTCGATATCATGCGCGGCAGGTTCACCGACAATCAGGCGGTGACGGCATCGACAGCCAAGGTTCTGCGGCTGCATTTCCCCAAACACCGCCAGGGGGCTGCCTGTGTTCTCGACGGCGAATTGCTGCGCATGCCGCGCGATGTCGAGATCAAGATCCATGCCGGCGAATTGAAGGTGCTGGTGCCTGCGACGGCGTGAGGGGAAGTTATCGTTTGCCTATCCGATACCACCCTCTGCCCTGCCGGGCATCTCCCCCTCAAGGGGGGAGATCGGATGGAGCCACCTCTTGCGCCAAAGCGGACCAAAAAATCCGGTCTTCAGCCTATCGGTAGAATGATGGGCTTCTGCGCGTCGGGCAATCTCCCCCCATGAGGGGGAGATGTCGGCGTAGCCCAGAGAGGCGCACACTCTGGGCAGGCAGTTTACTACGCAAATGCCGCCGCGATCAGGGCCTTGGTATAATCCTCGGCCGGTCGCTCGAAGATCGCCTCGGTATCGCCCTGTTCGACGATCTTGCCGTTCTTCATCACCACCACATGGTCCGACATCGCCCTGACCACCGAAAGGTCGTGGCTGATGAAGACATAGGACAGGCCATGTTTGGCCTGCAGGTCGCGCAGCAGTTCGATGACCTGCAACTGCACCGATCGGTCAAGCGCCGAGGTCGGTTCGTCGAGCACGATGACTTTCGGCTTGAGGATGATCGAGCGGGCGATGGCGATGCGCTGGCGCTGTCCGCCGGAGAACTCGTGCGGATAGCGGTTGCGCGCCGCCGGATCGAGGCCGACTTCGAGAAGTGCTGCAATCGCCCGTTTGTCGCGGTCGGCCTTGGTCAGCTGCGGCTCGTGCACATAGAGGCCTTCGGTGATGATCTCACCGACGGTCTGGCGCGGTGACAGCGAGCCGTAGGGGTCCTGGAACACCAGCTGCATCTGCCGGCGATAGGGCCGCATCTGGCTGCGGTCGAGCAGCGAGATATCCGTGCTTTCGAAACGATAGCGCCCGTCCGAGGCCAGCAGCCTGAGCAGGGCACGCCCGAGCGTCGACTTGCCCGAACCGGATTCACCGACAACGCCGATCGTCTGGCCCTGGCGCAGGGTCAGGCTGACATTGTCGACGGCGCGGAAGGTCTTTGTGCCCCTGAACAGGAACCCCCCGCCGATGTTGAAGTCGACCACCACATTGCGGCCTTCCAGCATGATCGGCGCATCGTCGGCCGGCGGCGCCTTGACGCCATGCGGCTCGGCTTCCAGCAGCATCTTGGTGTAGTCGGCCGTCGGCCGCTCGAAGATGTCCTCGCGCGAGCCTTGTTCGACGACCTCGCCACGCCGCATCACAACGACGCGGTCGGCGACATGCTTGACCACGCCGAGGTCATGGGTGATCAGCACGATCGCCATGCCGAAGCGCTTCTGCAGGTCGGCAAGCAGGTCGAGGATCTGCGCCTGGATGGTGACGTCGAGTGCGGTGGTCGGCTCGTCGGCAATCAGAACGTCGGGCTCGTTGGCAAGCGCCATGGCGATCATCACGCGCTGGCGCTGGCCGCCGGACAGTTCGTGCGGATAGCTGTCGATGCGCCGGTTCGGGTCGGGGATGCCGACCAGGTTGAGCAGTTCCAGCACGCGTTCGCGCGCCTGGCGCTTGCCCATGCCGCGGTGGTAGCGCAGCGGTTCGGCGATCTGCTTGCCGATCGTGTAGAGCGGATCAAGCGAAGTCATCGGCTCCTGGAAGATCATGGTGATCTTCGAACCGCGCACCTCGTTCAACTCCTTCAGCCCGGCATGGGCAAGATCGGTCGCGCCGTAGAACGCCGAGCCCTCGACGCGTCCGTTCGATGCGAGCAATCCCATGATGCCCATCATCGTCTGGCTCTTGCCGGAACCGGATTCGCCGACGATGGCGAGCGTTTCGCCTTTCTTGACGTCGAAGGACACGCCCTTCACCGCCTGCACATCACCATCCGGTGTGGTGAAGGTGACCTTCAGGTCCCTGACGGCCAGCACATTGGTCATTTCAGTCCTGTCCATGCTTATCGGTCCTTCGGATCAAGCGCATCGCGCAGGCCGTCACCCACAAAATTCAGGGCAAACAGCGTGATAACGAAGAAGATCGCCGGGAAGATCAACAGCCACGGTGCGCTCTGCATGTTCTTCGTGCCTTCCGAGATCAGCGTGCCCCAGCTGGCAAGCGGCGCCTGGACGCCGAGGCCGAGGAAGGACAGGAAGCTTTCGGTCAGGATCACCTGCGGCACCACGACGGTGACAAAGACGATGACCGGGCCGACCGTGTTCGGAATGATGTGGCGACGGATGATCTGCCAGTCGGTGAGGCCGAGGGCCTGGGCTGCGCCGACGAATTCGCGGCGTTTCAGGGACAGCGTCTGGCCGCGCACGATACGGGCCATTTCCAGCCATTGCACGGCACCGATGACGGCAAAGATCAGCACGATCGACCGGCCGAAGAACACGACAAGCACGACGACGAGGAAGACGAAGGGCAGCGAATAGATGATCTCGACGAAGCGCATCATCACGTTGTCGACCCGCCCGCCGATATAGCCCGACGTCGCGCCATAGACGACACCGATGCCGAGCGACACGAGTGACGCAGCCAAGCCGACGGCAATCGAGATCTGCCCGCCGAGCATGACGCGGACCAGAAGGTCGCGGCCATTGCTGTCGGTGCCGAAGAGGAAATACTGTTGATTGACCGAGCCGGTCAGGGTCATCGACAGCTGGTCCGGTGATGTTTCGGCGACGGTGGTGTTCTTGAACTCGTTGACGCGGTCGAAGTAGCGCACGGAGCGCGGATCGATCGGCCGGGTCGACGTCACCTTGGCGGTGAACACGCCGTTTTCGATCTCGTAGCTTTCGAGCGTCAGGCGCGCACGCTTGGCAGTGCTTTCGGCGACTTCGGCCAGCGTCTGCGGATCCGGACGTGGGGTCAGACTCGGCGGGATCGAGACATAGGACGGGAAGACCTCGTCATAGGTATGTGGCGAGACGAGCGGACCGGCAAAGGAGAAGATGCAGATCAGCAGCAAAGCGAAGCAGCCGGCCATGGCCGCCTTGTTGCGCCGGAAGCGCATCATCGCAAGCTGGCCCAGGCTGCGGCCCTCGACGGTGGGGGCAAGTGTTGTGGTTGTATCAGTCATGGCGGACCCTCGGATCGAGCAGGCCATAGGCGATGTCGACCAGCAGGTTGAAGACGATCACGAACACGGCGACGAGAATGACGGTGCCCATGACCAGAGGATAGTCGCGGTTGAGCGCGCCGAGCACGAAGTAGCGGCCGACACCGGGAATGGTGAAGATGCTCTCGACCACGGCAGAACCGGTGAGCAGGGCGGCAGCACATGGCGCAAGGTAGGATACGACCGGCAACATGGCACCACGCAGCGCATGGGTGATGACCACGACGCGCGACGGCAGGCCATAGGCACGCGCGGTGCGGATATGGTCCGTGTGCAGGGCCTCGATCATCGAACCGCGGGTGAGGCGGGCAAAGACCGCCAGCTGCGGCAAGGCCAGTGCGGTCATCGGCAGGATCAGGTTGCGGGCCGAGCCGTCACCCCAGCCACCGGCCGGCAGCCACGACAGCATCACGGCAAAGATCAGCGTCAACACAGGACCGACGACAAAATTGGGCACTGTGACGCCGACGGTGGCAAAGGCCATCAGGCCGAAATCCAGCGCGCTGTTCTGGCGAAGGGCCGCGATGGTGCCGAGCGTTACGCCGCCTATCAGGGCGATCAGGATCGCATAGAGACCAAGCTCGACCGAGTAGGGCAGGGCCTTGCCGATCAGTTCGGAAACCGTGTTGTCCTTGTAGATGAAGCTTGGACCGAAATCGCCGGTCACGGCATTGCCGAGATAATTGACGTATTGGCGCCACAGCGGCTGGTCGAGCTTGTAGGTGGCCATGATGTTGGCCATCGTTTGCGGCGGAAGCGGACGCTCGAGATTGAACGGACCACCGGGCGCGAAACGCATCAGGAAGAACGAGATCGTCACGACGACGAACACCGTGGGCACGGCGCTCAGAAGTCGGCGCAGGACAAATGAGATCATGGTGAAAAAGATGACGCGCGACAGCCATCATGCTGCCGCGCGCCATTCCCTATGTTTGTTATTCGGAAACGCTGAGGAACTTCGACAGGTGTTCGTTCACCGGATTGTCGCCCCAGCCCGAAACGCGCTCGGACACCAGCCACAGATTGGCGTTGTTCATCAGCGGCGCGATCGGCTGATCATTCATGAGAATGGTTTCAGCCTTCTTCATTTCGTCCATGCGCTTGGCCGGATCGCGTTCCTCGTAGGATGCCTTCATCAGCGCATCGAATTCATCGTTCTTGTACTTGCCGTAGTTGAACGTGACGTTGCTGCCGACGTTCAGCGCCAGGAAGTTTTCCGGGTCGGCGTAGTCGGCTGTCCAGCCGGCGCGCGCAACGTTGAACTTGCCGCCTTCCTGCAGGTAGGCGTAGTGCGAGGCAACGTCGAGGTTGACTAGCGAGACCTTGGCACCAAACGTATTCTTCCACATGTCGGCGACGGCGGTGGCGACGCGCTCGTGATTGGCATTGGTGTTGTAGCGGATCTCGATTTCGAGCGGCTTGCCGCCTTCACCATAGCCGGCGGTCTTCATCAGTTCGACGGCCTTGTCTTCGCGGTCGATCTGCGACAGCGTTGCGAAATCTGGCTGCGGACCTTGGCCGTAGCCTTCAAGGCCCGGCGGCACGAGGTTGTAGGCCGGAAGCTGGGCGCCGGCGTAGATTTCCTGGGCGAGGAAGTCGCGGTCGACTGCCATCGACAGCGCGCGGCGAACGTTGACGTCGTTATACGGCGGCTCGCGGTTGTCGAAGACATAGTAGTAGGTGGCCAGACCCGGGGTGACATGCACCTGGTCGCTGTAGCTTTCGCGCAGGCGCTTGATCTGGTCAGCCGAGAAATTGTAGACGAGATCAAGTTCCTTGGCCTCGAAGCGGCGAACCGAAGCGGCATCGTCGTCGATCGGGTAGAAGATCACCTTGTCGAGCTTGACGTTGGCTGCATCCCAGTACTTTTCGTTCTTCACGACGGTCAGCGTGTCGTTCGGGACGTGAGCCTGCAGGACGAAGGCGCCATTGGATACCATGTTGCCCGGCTTGACGAACTGGTCGCCGAACTTCTCGAAATTGGCCTTGCTGAGCGGCAGCGCGGTGTAGTGAGCGAGAAGCTGCAGGAAGAACGGCGTCGGGCGCTCGAGCGTGATTTCGACGGTCTTGGCGTCGATCGCCTTGATGCCGAGCTGGTCGATCGGCACTTCGCCCTTGTTGGCCTTTTCGGCATTCTTGATCGGGTAGAGAATGTTGGCGTATTCGGCCGCGGTCTTCGGATCTTCGAGGCGACGCATTGCGAAGACGAAGTCTTCAGCCGTTACCGGCGAGCCATCCGACCAGTTTGCGTTGTCGCGGATCTTGAAGGTGTAAACGGTTTCGTCGTCCGAAACGGTCCAGCTTTCAGCCGTGCCGGGCACGATCTTGCCATTGGCGTCATAAATCGTCAGGCCTTCGAACAGGTCACGGACCACGAAGCCTTCGATGTCGATCGAGATGTGGGCATAGTCGAGTGTCTGCGGTTCGCCGGCATTGCCGCGATGCAGGACGGCTTCGGCAAATGCCGGAGCAGTGCCCATGAGCATGGTACCGAACAGAAGTGAGGTCGCCAGTTTTTGCATTTTTGTCATTTTGTTCTCCCCTTTCAGGCGTGATGGAAGGCCGAAACAGACGAGAAAAAGACATGAAATACAAGAGGCCAAATTTAGGGCAGCGGCCAGATTTGATTGAAGTCAGTGCAAACGCACGATTTCAAACGTAAATTTGATTTTGGCGCAATCAATGCAAAGATTGCGTCGTAATCACGACATCTTTGGTTGCCTGATAAAATTGGTATTGTTGATATCTATCACAGCCGCGCGAGATAGGTCTGGTAGTCGAAGCTCGAGACCGTGCGCAGATAGGCGATCGCCTCCTTGCGCTTGGTGTCGCCATAGAGCTTCTGGTAACCGGCGCCGAAGACATCGGCGATGAACGGCGAATGGCGGAAGCGGTCGACTGCGGTCAGGAAGTCATGCGTCAGCATGGCCGGATTTTCCGGTGCGCTGGTCGGTGTCGTGACCGGGCCGGGATCGAGATCCTCGCCGAGGCCAAGCAGCATGCCGCCAAGGATGGCAGCCAGTAGCAGATGCGGATGAGCGTCTGCGCCGGCGACGCGGTGTTCGATACGGGCGGCTGGGCCGTCCTTGTCGGGAATGCGAACGGCGGTGCCGCGATTGCCGAAGCCCCAGTCGACCTTGTCGGGCGCAAACGAGCCTGGCTGGAAACGACGATAGGAATTGGCGAGCGGCGCAAAGATCAGCTGCGCATCCTGCATGGTCTTCAACATGCCAGCCGTCACCGATCTCAACTTGACTGGATCGCCGCCCTTGGCGTCGAGGATATTCCGGCCATCCTTGTCGATGATCGAGGCATGCACATGCAGGCCGGATCCTGCCTGGTCGCCATAGGGCTTGGCCATGCAGGTAGAGCGCAACCCGAGGCGGCGCGCGGCAAAATCGACGACACGCTTCAGGTAGATGCAGTCGTCGGCGGCAGCCAGTGCATTCGGCTTGTGCAGCAGGTTGACCTCGAACTGGCCGGGGCCGAATTCCGCAGTCGTCGCATCGGCCGGCAGGCCCATGTCGTCGCAGTAGCGACGGATGATGTCGAGATAGTCTTCCATCGCAGCCGTCGCGCTCATGTCGTAAAGCTGGAAGCCGTTCGGTTCGCCGCGATAGGTCAACGCCTTTGGCGGTTGCGGCTTGCCGGTCTCGCGCCAATCGTCCTCGATGACGTAGAATTCGAGTTCCGTCGCCACCACCGGTGTCAGGCCGCGCTCCTCGTAGCGCTTCAGCACATTGGCGAGGATGGCGCGCGGGCAGATGAAATGCGGCTCGCCTTCCAGCGTGTGCATGGTGGCGAGCACCTGCTTCGAGCCGGCCGGTCCCCATGGCAGGGTGGTCAGCGACGCCTTGTCCGGCACGCAGATGCCGTCGGGGTCGCCCAAGGTCAGCGACAGGCCGGTAATGTCATCATTGTCGTCGCCCCAGATGTCGAGCGACTGGGTCGAGGCCGGCAGCCGCACCGTATTTTTCCACACTTTCTCCTCCGCCGAGAGCGGGATCATCTTGCCGCGCAGGTCGCCATTCATGCCGACAAGCAGCACTTCGATGCGTGCGGAAGGATCGGCGGCATTGAGATCGGCGGCCTCGGTCTGTGCGGTCATGCGGGTGGACTTTCATGGGCTCGATGGGAACGGTTTTGGTCGGAGAAACGCGGCACGCGGTGCCTTGCCAAACCCGTTTTGGAAGGTCATGTTCGTAACCGATAAAGTTCCGCCTTTCAATGCGGAGGCAGGCGTCCAAACGGACCAAGATTGGCCGGGCGAGCGTTTCCAGTGCTTCCGGCAAGGATCAGAAACCATGAACAAGATTGCCTCTGCCGTTTCCAATCTCGGTGCCATTGATGCCGCCCACCACCTGCATCCCTTCTCCAATATGAAGAAGCTGAATGCCGAGGGCACCAAGATCATCAACCGTGCGGATGGGGTGCATATCTGGGATTCCAACGGCAAGAAGTATCTCGATGCCTTTGCCGGCCTGTGGTGCGTCAATGTTGGATATGGCCGCAAGTCGATCGCCGATGCGGCCTATGCGCAGATGCAGGAACTGCCCTACTACAACACCTTCTTCGGCACCACGACGCCGCCGACCACGCTGCTAGCCCAGAAGGTGACGGAAAAGGCCGGCAAGACGCTGAACCATGTGTTCTTTTCCAATTCCGGTTCGGAAGCCTCCGATACCTGGTTCCGCATGGTGCGTGTCTACTGGAAGGCGCTTGGCCATCCGACCAAGACGCAGGTGATTGCGCGCAAGAACGGCTATCACGGCTCGACCGTCGCCGGCGCCTCGCTCGGCGGCATGAAATGGATGCATGAACAGGGCAACCTGCCGATCGAGGGCATCCACCACATCAACCAGCCCTACTGGTATGCCGAAGGCGGCGACATGACGCCGGAAGACTTCGGCCTGAAGGTGGCGCGCGAGTTGGAAGAAAAGATCATCGAACTGGGCGAGCAGAATGTCGCAGCCTTCGTCGCCGAGCCGATCCAGGGTGCCGGCGGCGTCATCGTTCCGCCATCGACCTATTGGCCGGAGATCAAGCGCATCTGCGCCAAGTACCAGATCCTGCTGGTGGCCGATGAAGTGATCTGCGGCTTTGGCCGTCTCGGCACATGGTTCGGCCATCAATATTACGATTTCGAACCGGACTTGGCGCCGATCGCCAAGGGGCTCTCTTCAGGCTATCTGCCGATCGGGGGTGTGCTGGTGTCGGACCGCGTCGCCCAGGTGATGATGGACGAGGTCGGCGATTTCTATCATGGCTACACCTATTCCGGTCATCCGGTGGCCGCTGCCGCAGCGCTCGAGAATATCCGCATCATCGAGGAGGAGGGGCTGGTCGAGCGCGTGCGTGACGATATCGGACCCTACCTTGCCGAAGCGCTGGCCTCTCTGGCGGATCACGACATGGTCGGCGAAGCCGTCAGCGTCGGCCTGATGGGTGCCGTCCAGATCACCGCCGACAAGGCCACCCGCCGCCGGTTCGTGAAGCCGGACGACACGGGCACCGCCGTGCGCAACCAGTGCGTCAATGCCGGTGTCGTGCTCAGAGCCACCGGCGACCGCATGCTGTTTTCGCCACCCCTGATCATTTCGCGCAGCGAGATTGATCAGGCGGTCGGCACATTGCGCAATGGTCTCGACTGGCTGAAGGACAATCGCGGCGAGGGCTGAGGCGTTCGTTGGTGCGACGGGCGCCTTTCCAGCAAGGAGCGAGCCGGTAGTGGACGAGACCACGAGGAAAACGTCGGAGACCGTCAAGTCGTCCGCCGCAAAAGGCGCCGGAACGGCAACGGCAAAATCGCCGCATGCCGCAACCGACGTTCGGCTGCTGTCCGGAGGAAACCCGCAGATCGCCAAGGGTGATGGTGATGCGCCCGTGCAGGCCTATATTGCGGCCATGCCCGGATGGAAAAGCGAACTTGGCCGACGTCTCGACACGCTTATCGAAAGCGCGGTGCCTGCTGTCCGCAAGGCGGTGAAATGGAACACGCCGTTTTACGGCGTGGAAAGCGGCCGTTGGTTTCTCGCGTTCCACTGCTTCACCAAATATGTGAAAGTGACATTTTTCGACGGCACCTCCCTGGAGCCGCCGCCGCCCGGCACATCAAAGCAGGCGACGGTGCGCTATCTCGACATCTACGAGGGAGCATTCGATGAGGCGCAGTTCCGCGATTGGGTTGAACAAGCCAGCCGGTTGCCCGGCGAACGTTTGTAGTGGCAGGTCCAGCCAAAGCCGCACCCGTCGTCACGGCATGAACTGACCGCCGTTTACGTCGATCGTCTGGCCGGTGATATAGCCTGACAGCATGTCGGAGGCGAGGAAGAGATAGGCGCCGACGCAGTCGTCCGATGTGCCGGCACGCTTCAATGGTACGGCTGCCGCCACCTGCTCGGCCTGGCCGGGCAGGGCATAATTGTCCTGGAACGGTGTTGCGATGAAGCCCGGCGCCACCGCGTTGACGCGCACGGCGTATTTGCCGAATTCCAGCGCCATGCCCTT
>ERZ1034401.118-NODE-118-length-22268-cov-3.518210_pt1 | contig 22268 bp, 18 predicted proteins | sample MGYA00520601_ERZ1034401 | MGnify/ENA primary metagenome ERZ1034401 (study PRJEB33736, sample SAMEA104288476) | Azolla filiculoides | biome: Urban; feature: water surface; material: ditch water | place: Netherlands | collected 2014 ... | reverse complement strand
CCCCACGTCGCAAAACGCGCGGTGGTCAGCCTCTCTATTCGGATCTGGCGATCGAAGCTACTTTGATGCTGGGCATGGTGTCTGGGCAGCGGCTACGCCAAAGCGAAGGGCTTTTGCGTTCAGTCACCCTCGAGTATTCCGCCAAACGTCAGAGCTCAGGCAGTCTGCACATCTACTGCGCCGCCTTCTGGCGGCCGTAGAGGAGCAGCATGCCGATGATGACGAAGCCGTAGATCAACTGTCGCCCGGCCTCCTCCATCTGCATGACGGAGAGAATGGATTGCAGGAGCGTGATCAGTATGACGCCGGCGATGGTTCCGAGATAGGAGCCCTTGCCGCCGAGCACATGCGTGCCGCCCAGCACCACGGCAGCAATCGCTGGCAGCAGATAGGCGTCGCCCATCGATTGCGAGGCCTTGGACGCATAGCCGGCGAGCAGGACGCCGGCCAAGGCGCTGAGCGCACCGGAAATCACGAAAGCCAGCATGGCGATGCGCCTTGTGTTGATGCCGGAAAGATAGGCCGCGCGTTCCCTGTTGCCGATGGCGTAGAGGCTGCGGCCGAAGGTCGTGCGGCGAAGCACGAACACGGCGAGCGCTGCAATGGCGCCCCAGACCAGCACGCCATTGGGCACGCCGGGGATCAGGTTGCCGGTCGCAAGCGTCCGCATGAACGGCGAGGCCGAATCCTGCGGCGAAAAGCCGCCGGTATAGACAACCATCAGCCCCTGGGCGACCGCATTGGTGGCCAGCGTCACGATCATTGACGGCACCCGCATATAGCCGACCGCCAGGCCATTGACGGCGCCGATTGCCGCTCCGCATAGCACGCCGAACGGTACGGCGAGCACGGCCCCGGCGGGCCCGTAGCTGTTGACGGCGCAGGCGGCCATGGCGCCTGTCGTCACCACCCAAGGCACAGAGAGATCGATCTGGCCGATCAGGATCACGTCCATCATGCCGGTGGCGATGATGCCGAGAAAGGCGGCGACCTTCAATTGTTGCAGCAGGTAATCCGGCGACAGGAAATTCCGCGAATAGAACGAGCCTGCCAGAAGCAGAAGCAGGATGCAGCCGAATGCGATGGCCACCGCCGGATCGAACCGACGGCGCGCCCGCGCCGGCGATGATGGCAGGGGGGATGTCGTTTCGTCTGTCATTGGAACCACTCGAGCCGGTTGCGGACCCGTGCGAAGCCAATGCTGCCGATGGCGATGGCGAGGATCAGCACCACGCCTTGGAACAGAGGCTGCCACAGAGGGTCAAGGTCGAACACGAACAGCAGATCGCCGATGGCCCGGAAGGCAAGCGCGCCGAACACCGCGCCGATGGCGCTGCCGCGACCGCCGGCGAGCGATACGCCGCCGAGCACGATCGCCGCGATCGAAAACAGCGTATAGGCGTTGCCACTCGCGAGTGCCGCCTCCCCGGTATAGGAGAAAAAGGTGAGGTAGAGTCCGCCAATGCCCGCCATGAAACCGGATATCGCATAGGCCGCGAACTTGGCCTTGCGCACAGGCATCGAGGACATATAGGCGGCCTGTTCGGCGGAGCCAATGGCATAGGCCGTGCGACCCAGCACCGAACGGCTATAGGGAATCCACACCAGCAGAACCACCAGCGCCAGAAAGGCAAGGCTTGCGGGGACAAGACCGAACAGCTTGGAGGTGAAGAAATCCGCCAGATCCTCGTTTATCGACCCGCCCGGCGTCGGCCGCAGCAACAAAGCCAGACCATAGAAGATAGCGCTGGTGGCAATGGTCGCCACGATTGGCTGCAGCCGCCCGAACACCACGATCAATCCGTTGAGCATGCCGCAGAGCAGGCCTGCACCCAGAACGCCCATGACGCCAAAGGCAAGCTCGAAGCCGGTTCCGGCGAGAACCCACGAGGCCAGGCAATTTGTCAGCGTGAGGATCATGCCCACTGACAGGTCGATGCCGGCGGTGATGATGACGAAGGTCTGGCCCACGGCGAGAATCGCCGTCATTGCGCCTTGGCGCAGCAGGTTGCTGATGTTGTTGGGTGTCCAGAAGCTGTTGGTCGAGAAAGCCAGCAGCAACCAGAGGAACAACAGGAGGCCGAGCAAGGTCAGACTGAACAGGATGCTCATGCCCCTTTTCGGCGCAACCTTCGTTTCGGTGGTGTCCAGGCTCATTGTCGTTCTCCCTGTCGTCTTTTTTGATGTCGTTCGTCTGGCAATGCCGGATGGAAAGCGGTTTACACGCCGATCGCTTCGGTCAGCACGTCCTCATGCGAGGCGGCCCGGTAATCATGGCTGGCGACCAGCCTGCCCTGCCTGAAGACATGCAGGCGGTCGGCGAGTTCATAGACTTCCGGCAGGTAGGAGGAGATCAGGATGATGCCCGCCCCCTGTTTCAGGAGTTCCGCGAAAAGGCGGTAGATCTCCGCCTTGGTGCCGACGTCGACGCCGACGGTTGGCTCGTCGAAGATGAACAGGCGGGCGCCGTGGCTCAGCCATTTGCCTATGACGATCTTCTGCTGGTTGCCGCCGGACATGGCGGACGCGAGGACCGCACGGGTCGGCGTCTTGATCTTCAGGTCGTTGATCTGCTTGTCGGCATTGGTGGTCTCGAGCTTGCGACTGATGGTCAGGCCGCGGCTCAGGCGCTTGAAGACCGGCAGGTTGATATTCAGGCCGATCGGCAGATTGAGGCAGAGCCCCTGGTCACGGCGGCTTTCCGGGGCAAGCGCGATGCCGAGATCCATGGCCTTGCGTTCGCTGTTGATGGTAACCTTGTTGCCGTCCCAATAGACTTCCCCGCCCGTACAGGGATGGCGACCGTAGAGGCCAAGGGCAAATTCGCTGCGGCCAGCACCGATCAGGCCATAGAGACCGACGATCTCGCCTGCGCGCACCGTAATCGACACATCGTTGAAACCGGGACCGCTGAGGTTTTTCGTTTCCAGGATGGTCGCGCCGATCGGCAGCTTTTCCTTGTGGTAGATCTGCTCGATCGTGCGGTTGATCATCAGGGAAATCAGTTCGGCGTCATTTGTCTCGCCAATCAGGCGGGTGCCGACATGGGTGCCGTCGCGCAGGACCGAGACGCGGTCTGCGAGTTCGAAGACTTCTTCCATGCGGTGGCTGATATAGACGATGGTGACGCCTTCGGATTGCAGGCGGCGGATGAGGCGGAAGAGCTGGGCCGATTCCTGGCGGGTCAGGTAGGCCGTCGGCTCGTCGAAGATGAGGAAGCGGATACCGCGCATGGCGGCACGGGCGGTGGCGACCAGCTGCTGCTGGCCGATGGTGAGATTGGCGAGCGTTTCACCGGCCGGCAGGTTGAAGCCGAGGTCGTCCAGGACATTCTGGGCTGCCGTGGTCATGGCGCCCTTGCGCATCAGGCCGCCGGACGACATCTCGTCGCCGAGAAACATGTTGGCAGCGACGGACAGGTGGGGGCAGAGCACGACTTCCTGATGCACGGCATTGATGCCACGCTGGATCGCCTCGTTGGGATCGGCGAGCGGCACGGGCTTGCCGCACCAGCGGATCTCGCCGGACGTGCGGGGGATGACGCCGGTCAGAAGCTTGATAAGGGTGGATTTTCCGGCGCCGTTTTCACCGACGATGGCGTGGATCTCGCCTGCCAGGAAGGTGATGGTCGCGGGTTTCAGGGCTTCGACGGCGCCGTATTTCTTCTGCAGGCCGACAAGCTCGAGGATCGGCGTTCCCGGTGGAATCCGGTCAGTCTCCAGAAGCTCCGGCGTGTCGTCGTGCCTGTGGCTGAGATCGTGCAGTCCCGTCATCGTTTCCTCCCGCGATCGCGGTTGTCTCAAGGGCAGGCTGACCTTCTCCCAAAGCCTTGCCGTCCCTGCATGAAAGTCACGCGCGGCTAGAGCCGCGCGTGACGGACGTTCGGATCAGTTGACCTTCGGGTTCAGAAGGGCGTCGATCTTCGGCTCGGCCATGTTGGCCTTGGTCACCAGATTGGCGCCGGTGTCGACGAAGGTTTCGACCTTCTCGCCCTTGGAGACGGCAAGCGCGGTCTTCACGCCATCGTAGCCCATCCGGTAGGGATCCTGCACGACGAGGCCTGCGAGCACGCCTTCCTTGAGGAAACCGACCGTCTTTTCGTCCGAGTCGAAGCCGATCACCTTGATCTTGTCGCCGAGCTTGTTTTCAGCGATCGCCTGGCCAACGCCCTGCGCCATGATCAGGTTGGAGGCGAAGACGCCGACAAGGTTCGGGTTGGCGGTGATCAGGTCGGTCATCATGTTGAGACCGGTGGTTGCCTGGCCGTCGGCATATTTGTCGGCAACGACCGTCAGGCCCGGATATTTGGCCTTGAGCTGCTCCATGAAACCATCATGGCGCTGGTCGAGCGAACCGACGCCCGGCAGGCTGGTGATGACGGCGATTTCGCCTTCTTCCTTGCCTGTGGCTTCCTTGATAGCCGCGGCAAGACCGTCGGCGGCAATGCGGCCGCCCTGGACGTTGTCGGTGGTCAAGAAGGAGGTGAATGCCTTGGAGTCGGCGCTGGAGTCGATGCCGATGATCGGAACGGACTTGGCGGCTTCATCGATCGGCTTGCCGAGCGCCTTGAATTCGGTCGGCGAAATGACGACGGCAGCCGGCTTGCCGGCGACGGCGTTTTCAAGAATGCTGATCTGGCCGTTGATGTCGGATTCCGACTGCGCGCCGAGTTCCGGAACGGTGACGCCGAGATCCTTGCCAGCGGCGCGAGCGCCGGCAAGCACGATCTGCCAGTAGAAGGATGTGGTGTCCTTGACGATGATCGGGATGGTAACGTCCTGCGCGAAGGACGCGGCCGGCATTGCCGATACCATCATTGCAGCACCGGCGACCCCGATCAGGGCGCGGCGCGTCATGCTCTTCAGAATAGACATGTGGTTCTCCTCTCAATTTGCGTCCTGTTCCTCCAGTGAGATCGTCCCGCAGAACGCGACCGAGACGATCTTTTATCGATAAAAAACATTTTACCGAGGCACGCTACTCCAGCATTCTGGAGAAATCAAGCAGGCAGAAAACGCACGCTCCCTTTGCGTCAAATGCCTTGTTTTGCAGGCGTTCGGGCAGGTGCCCGCGCAAGCCTGCGGCTAGACCCGGTGGATTTCCTCCGGATAGACGACGCCCTTTTTCAGGATGATATTGCCATAGATCCTGAGTTCCGTCGTAGCGACGATGAAGGCCGCATTGGCGGCGCGCTCATAAAAGGCGAAGCGCTCGAGCGACGTCAGCTTGAAGTCGCCGCTGAGACGTTTGACCATGTCGTCAAACTCCTGGCAGATTTCCGGTACGGTGACCGGATCGCCGACGATTTGCATGTACCAGGCTGCCTCATCGACGAACTGGTCGAGCGGCATATGCGCGAGGATGGCCTCAAGGACCGCCACGGCGCCTAGGCCATCGGCCCGTACAACGGGCGGTCCGATCGTGCTTGCGGGGAAATTGCCATCGGCGATGACGATTTCGTCGCCATGGCCCATGGTGGCTATTGCGTGAAGCAGTTCCGGTCCAAGCAGAGGATGAATTCCCTTCAGCATGGCATACTCCTATTCGCGGACCGGCGCATCGCCGAGCGGCGGGGCGACCAGGGTGTGAGGCTCGAAGGGCGCGAAGGCGGAAGCGGGCAGTTCTTCCTCGGTCAGCGCCATGTTGCGGTTCAGGCTTTCCGGTTTCGCGGTCCCGATGATGACGGAGGCGACGGCCGCGTGATGCAGCGGGAACTGGAGCGCATACTGCGCGAGCGGCTTGCCTGCGGCTTTCGCCACCTCTTCCATGGCGCTGACCTTGGTGAGGATCTCCTCGGTCGCCGGCGCGTAGTCGAAATGGGCGCCGGCGACAGCACCGGTCGCCAGGATGCCGGAATTGAAGACGCCGCCTGCGGTGATCGAGGTGCCGCGTTTCTCGCAGAGCGGCAGCAGTTCCTCGACAGCCGAGCGGTCGAGCAGCGAGTAGCGGCCGGCCATCAGGATGACGTCGATATCGATATCGGCCATCATATCCAGGCAGGACGGCACTTCGTTGACGCCAAGGCCGAAGGCCTTGATGGCGCCGGAGGATTTGAGTGCGTCGAGCGCCTTATAGCCGCCGTCGCGCAGCTGCTTCACATAACGGTCGTTGACCTCGCGGCCGTGGGTGTAGACGCCGATGTCGTGGACATAGAGCATGTCGATGCGGTTGAGGCCGAGCCGTGCATAGCTGAAATCGACCGATCGCATGATGCCGTCATAGCTGTAGTCATAGACCAGCTTGAACGGCAGCGCGTCGACGAAGCCGACATTGGGCACCTGGTCGCGGGGCACTGGCGCTAGAAGGCGCCCGACCTTGGTGGAGAGTACATAGCTGTCCTCCGGCTTGTCGCGCAGGAAATCGCCGACATAACGTTCGGCCTGGCCGAAGCCGTAATGCGGTGCGGTGTCGAAGTAGCGGATGCCGTGGTCCCATGCTGCCTGGAGCGTAGCCAGGCCAGCTTCGCGCGGGCAAGGGCGATATAGGCCGCCGAGCGGCGCCGTCCCGAAACTGTATTCGGTGACCTCCAGGGTCGTTTTGCCGATGCGTCTGGTCTTCATGCTTCTCTTCCGGGTTTCTGTTTTACAAATCAGAGCGTGGCGCCGAGATGCCAGGGCACGAATTCGTTGTCGCCGTACCCGAACAGCTCGCTCTTGGTCTTCTGGCCCGAGGCGGTGTCGATGATCAGGTCGAAGATCTCGCGGCCGAGGCCGGATACCGAGCCCTCGCCGGTGGCGATGACGCCGCAGTCGATGTCCATGTCCTCTTCCATCGCACGGTAGAGTGCTGTGTTGCTGGTCAGCTTGATCGACGGCACGGGTCGGCTGCCGAAACAGCTGCCGCGGCCGGTGGTGAAGGCGATGACATTGGCCCCGCCGGCAACCTGGCCTGTCGCCGATACCGGATCGTAGCCGGGCGTGTCCATGAAGACGAGGCCGTGTTCGGTGACGCGTTCGGCGTAGTTGTAGACGGCGGTCAGCGGCGAGCGGCCGCCCTTGGCCACGGCACCGAGCGACTTTTCCAGAATGGTGGTCAGGCCGCCCTTCTTGTTGCCGGGCGAAGGGTTGTTGTCGAGCGAAGCGCCGTGCTGGGCGACATAGGCCTCCCACCAGGAAATCAGTCCATCGAGCTTGACGGCGACGGCGTCATTCACCGCGCGGCTGCGCAGCAGATGCTCGGCCCCGTAGATTTCCGAGGTTTCCGACAGGATGGCCGTGCCACCCGCACCGGCGAGCAGATCAACCGCGACGCCCAGCGCCGGGTTGGCCGTGATCCCGGACAGGCCGTCCGAGCCGCCGCATTGCAAGCCGACGATGATCTCGCTGACCGAAATCGGCTCGCGGCGGGCGGTGCCGACTTCGGCGGCAATCTCGCGCAGGATGCCCAGCGCATTTTCCACCGCGCGGCGCGAACCGCCAGCATCCTGGATGTTGAAATGGCGTTTTCCTGCGCCTGCGCCGCTCTGGCCATAGAGCGTGAGTTGGTTGACCTCGCAACCGAGGCCGACCATCAGCACGCCGGCGAAATTCACATGGCGGGTGTAGCCTGCCAGCGTGCGATGAAGCGTGCGCATGCCGTCGCCGGTCGAACTCATGCCGCAGCCTTGGTCATGGACGATCGGCACGAACCCGTCGATGCCGTCGTAATGCGGCAGGATGGTGCGATTGGCCGCTTCGGCAATGGCCCGACAGACGGTGGTGGAACAGTTGACGCTGGCGATGATGCCGACGAAATTGCGGGTCGCGGCGCGACCATCGGCGCGGCGGTAGCCCATGAAGGTGCGGGCTTTGTCGGCCGGGGTTGCGGCCTCGGGCTGGGCAAGGCCGGTGACCGACAGTCGGTCCTCGTCAAATGCAAGGTTGTGGGAGTGGACATGATCGCCGGCGGCGATATCGATGGTCGCGCGGCCGATGGCCTGGGCGTATTTCACCACGGGCTCACCCTTGCGAATGGCGCGGACAGCAACCTTGTGGCCGGGGTCGATCCTGATGTGCGCCACCGCGCCGCCGGGAAGCACTTCGCCGGCTTCGATTGCGATTGTCGTGACAGCGACATTGTCGTCTGCAGACAGCAGAATGCAGGCAGTCTTGCTCACCCGTTCTCTCTCCCTAAAGCCCGACCTTCAAGTCGGATCATTGCTTTTGTCTTTTATCTACAATAGACAGATTGACGTCAATGGCCATGATGCGGACAAAGCAGAAAACCGCACCGGCGAGGCAACGGGAGATGATCGAAATTTCGGGAAGTTCAGAATTTTCAAGCCTTTGCGCTTGATGGTTCTCTTTGGTGCCGATCAAGGGTAGATCGGGGCAGGGGCCCCGGATACGGATTCGGCGGTACAACCAACCCAGATACGGCAGACAGATGGCCAAGCAAAATACCGTCTTCAAGGATGCGTATAACCGCACACTGAAACTGATCGAGGAGACTGACTCCCTGCCGTCCGAACCGGAACTCGGCGGCGCTCTCGGTGTCAGTCGGACAACCGTGCGCGCCGTGCTGACGCGGCTTGGCGAAACAGGCCTGATCGTCTGGGACAAGCGGGCGAAAACGGTTTTGCGGCGGCCGAGTAAGAGCGATTATTTTCCGTCGGAGGAAACGGATTCCTTGTCGGAAATCATCGAGCGCAGCTTCATGCGCCGCATTCTTGCCGGCGGCGCGCAACCTGGCATGCAGATCAACGAGCTGGAACTGGCACGCGAGATCGGCACGGGGACGACGAGCGTTCGCGAGTTCCTGATCCGCTTCAGCCGCTTCGGGCTGATCGAGAAACGGCCGAACAGCCACTGGGTGCTGAAGGGGTTTACCCGCGAATTTGCGTTGGAGCTGACGGAAGTCCGCGAGATGTTCGAACTGCGCTCGGCGGCGCGATTTGGCCATCTGGCTGAGGATCATCCTGCCTGGGCCGAGTTGAAAGAGGTCGAGGCCCAGCATCGCGAACTGCTGGCGGATATCGACAAACGCTATTCCGAATTCTCCGAACTCGACGAGCGTTTCCATCTGCTGGTGCAAAAAGCGTCGAGCAATCGGTTCATCATCGATTTCTACGACATCATTTCGATCGTCTTCCATTACCATTACCAGTGGAACAAGACCAATGCGCGAGCCCGCAACGCACGGGCTCTGGAAGAGCATACCGACTATATCGACGCGCTGTTTTCACGGGATGCAAAGAAGATTGAGGAGGCTTGCCGGCGGCATCTGAAGTCGGCTCGCGAGACGCTGCTGCAATCGATCCAGGACGCGGAATGAGGGGCGAACCGTTGTGCTGCTCGTCGCGGCGGCGCGGAACTTGGCTATTGCCATGCAAACCCGCCTTGTCCTAACTCCTGCGGTCGGTGCAATCGCCTGTGGTCAGATGCCAAGCGAGTTGCCGCTTGTCTTTTATCGAAATGGAGTTCGCTGCTGATGGAACGCGTTGCCCTTAATCCTGATCTGTCATTGAGCAGGATCGTCTATGGCATGTGGCGGCTTGGCGAGGACCAGGACACCTCGATGGCTCATGTCCAGGCCAAGGTCGAGAGCTGTCTTGCGCAGGGAATCACGACAATGGATCACGCCGATATCTATGGCGGCTATACCATCGAGGCGATCTTTGGCGCGGCACTGAAGGCTGCGCCGCAGCTGCGTGACCAGATCGAGATCGTCACCAAATGCGGTATTGTTGCCCCGGCGGGGCGGCATGCAAGCGCCAGGGTCAAACATTACGATACGACCACTGCCCACATCAACGCTTCGGTCGAGGCCTCGCTGCGCGACATGGCGACCGACCATATCGACCTTCTGCTGATCCACCGGCCGGACCCGCTGCTCGACCCGGACGAAACCGGTTCGGCGCTGGATGCCTTGGTGGAATCGGGCAAGGTCAGGGCCGTTGGGGTTTCGAATTTCAGGCCATGGGACTATGCGCTGCTTCAGTCCTCGATGGAATCGACGCTGGTGACAAACCAGATCGAGATCAGCCTGATGGAGCCGCAGGCGTTTACCAATGGCGATCTAGCCTATCTGCAGGAGCGGATGATCCCCCCGATGGCGTGGTCGCCACTCGGCGGCGGCTCGCTGTTTGACGGATCGAAGCCGGAGCTGCTCGCACAGTTGAAGCGGATTGCCGGCGAGCAGGGTGTGGATGAACCGGCCGTCGCGATTGCCTGGCTGCTGCGTCATCCGGCGAAGATCATGCCGGTGATGGGAACTAATTCTCTGGCCCGGATCGCCCGGATCGGCGATGCCATGAAGGTGGAGCTTGATCGGCAGAGCTGGTTCGAGCTCTACTCGTTGGCTAAGGGGCATGAGGTTCCCTGACGACGGCCGCCACGGAATTTCATTCGCCGGCGGTCTCCGGATCACGTCGGCGCGCCGCCCTTGGAGCGCATGCGCTTGCGGAACGCGGTCGGTTTTTCGTTGAAGCGATCGCTAAAGGCTTCATAGAAGCGCGAAACCGAACCGAAGCCGGATTCGAAGGAGACATCGGTGATCGACAGGTCGGTTGCGATCAGCAGCGACTGGGCCGTATCGAGACGATGGCGGATGATCGCCTGGTTGATCGTCAGACCGACGGCACGCTTGAAGACGGACATCGCATAATTGGGATGCAGGCCGGCATCGCGGCCGACGTCTTCAGCCGAGATTTCATCCAGCGCATGCTCGGCAATATAGCGCAGCATGCGTTCGACATTCTCCACCCGTTCGCTGTCGCTATGGCCGAGGCTGGCAATCGCCGAGCCTTCCTCGCGCAGGTCGCGCCAACCATCGCGCTCGATGCGCAACACGCGGGCGGTCAGTTCGTTGCGGACAATTTCGCTGAGGCCCTCGTCGGCAGAGAGCAACTCCTCGCGCCAGCGCAGGAAGATGTCTCGGTCATAGGGACGAAGTTCTGTCGCCTCGATCATCGCGCCACGAAATACGGCGTCGCGAAACCGGGTGAGGTTGGCGAGGCCGAGGAAGAAGGACATCGGCACATAGAGGCATATGAAGCGAGTTCCCTCGGCGCGATCGATCACTTGGTGCGGGATCATGCCCCAGAACAGGCATAGACGGCCTTTGCCGACGGTCAGTTCGCGGCCGTCGAACCAGTAGGTCATATGGCCGTCCAGGACAAAATTGAGTTCGATCTGGCTGTGCATATGCGGCCCCGCCATGCGCTGGACGAAAAGGGCTTCGCCTGCACAAAAGCGATGGTCGCCGAAGATCACCAGCGGATGGCGCGGGTCGTGGTCGGGATGGACCGGGACAGATTCGTCCTGAACAACGGATTGCAGAGGCATCATGCTTAGGATCCCGGAGAAGTTACGCAAAAAGTCGGTAGATTATTACGGCTTTGCGGCTGATGATCAAGGTGAGCTGACTTGCATGTCCGGTGGGATCCGGATCGCACCAGCTCTGCCATATGCGATGCATACCGGTCATAGGGAGGAAAACATGACCCTTTTCAAGAGCCTGAGCGGGCTCGCGCTCTCCGTAGCGCTGTTCTCGACTGCCGCATTTGCCGGCGAAATCACCATCAATTCCGACCATTCCGATCCGGTGCCGAAGAAGGCGATGGAAGAGTTGATCGCAGACTTCCAGAAGGCCAATCCGGATGTGACGGTCAAGTGGAACAATTTCGACCACGAAGGCTACAAGTCCGCGATCCGCAACTTCCTGACGGCCGACGCGCCGGATGTGGTTGCCTGGTATGCCGGCAATCGCATGGAGCCGTTCGTCAAGGCTGGCCTGTTCGAGGACGTCACCGATGTCTGGACGGCCAATGGCCTCGACGAGCAGCTGAAGTCGTCGGCGCCGTCGATGACGATCGACGGCAAGAAATGGGGCATGCCCTATACCTATTACCAGTGGGGCATCTACTACCGTAAGGACATCTTCGCCGAGCAGGGCATCACCCCGCCGAAGACCTGGGCCGAGCTGCTGGCGGCTTCGGAAAAACTGAAAGCTGCCGGCATCACGCCGTTCACCATCGGCACCAAGGCCCTGTGGCCGACCGGCGGCTGGTTCGATTATCTGAACCTGCGCGTCAACGGCTACGAGTTCCACATGGAGCTGACTTCGGGCAAGGTTCCCTACACCGATCCGCGCGTGAAGGCTGTGTTCGAAAAGTGGGGCGAGCTGGTCAAGGCGGACTACTTCATCGCGAACCATGCTGCCATCGACTGGCAGGATGCCGTGCCGCAGCTGGTGCAGGGCAAGGCTGCCATGTATCTGATGGGCAATTTCGCGGTCGCCACTTTCAAGGAGGGCGGACTGAACGAAGAGCAGATCGGCTTCCTGCAGTTCCCGGAAATCACCCCCGGCATTCCGGTGGCTGAAGAGGCTCCGACCGATACGTTCCACATCCCATCGGGTGCGAAGAACAAGGAAGACGCCAGGAAATTCCTAGCCTATCTCGCGTCTCCGGCGGCTCAGACCAAGATGAACGCGACGCTCGGCCAGTTGCCGGTGAACAATACCGCCGAAAAGCCGAACGATGTGTTCCTCGACGCCGGCTTCACCATGCTGTCGAATGCCCATGCGCTGGCACAGTTCTATGACCGTGATGCCCAGGCCGAAATGGCCAAGGCCGGCATGGAAGGCTTCCAGGAATTCATGGTCAAGCCCGACAATCTCGACCGCATTCTTGAGCGGCTCGAAAAGGTCCGCGCCCGCGTCTACAAATAAGGACCAAGGTCCTCCCGCGCCGGGTGCCGTCGACCTCGTTGTTTTCGGCATCCGGCTGCTATTCCCTTCCCGTTTCCAAAGGTGCCGCCGTGAGCAACGCCGTCTCCCCCTCATCCAGCTTCTGGAAGAAGAACCAGCAGAAGCTTGCGCCCTGGCTGTTTCTCGCGCCGGGCATGCTGATGTTCGTGATCTATGTCCTGGTGCCGATCTTCCAGTCCATCTGGATCAGCTTCCACGATTGGGACGGGCTGGGTGAACAGGTCTGGATCGGGTTCGACAACTATGTCGAACTGCTCGACGACGACACGTTCTATGTCGCCCTGAAGAACAACCTGATCTGGCTGGTGCTCTATCTGCTGTCGATCCCGGCGGGTCTTGCGGCCGCGCTGTTCCTCAACCAGACGGTCACCGGTATCCGGCTCTACAAGTCACTGTTCTTCTTTCCCTTCGTGATCAGCCAGGTCGTCGTCGGCCTGATGTTCACCTGGTTCTATGCGCCGGATTTCGGTCTGTTCTCCAAGCTGACGGAATGGCTGACGGGCGAGCAAATCGCCGTGCTCGCCGACGAGCGATTCGTCACCTACGGCATCATCGTTGCCGGTCTCTGGCCGCAGACGGCCTATTGCATGATCCTCTATCTGACGGGTCTCAACAACATCAATCCCGAGCAGGTGGAAGCCGCCCGCATGGACGGGGCCAAGGGCGTCAAGCTTTTGTGGAACATCATCCTGCCGCAGCTCGGACCGGCAACCTTCATCGCCATGGTGGTGACCGTGATCGGCTCGCTGCGTTCCTTCGACCTCGTCTCGGTCATGACTGCCGGCGGTCCCTACGGTTCCAGCCAGGTGCTGTCCTATTTCATGTATGAGCAGGCGCTGTCGGAATACGGTTTCCGCATGGGCTATGGCGCGGCAATCGCCGTCGTCCTGTTCCTGATCATGATGATCTTCATCTCGCTGTTCATCGTGCGCATGCTGCGCCAGGAAAGGAACGCCTGATGTTCCCGACACCCATCGAAAAAGCCTCGCGCTTCGTCCAGACCGGCTACAAGATCCTGCTGCCGGTGGCGCTCTTTCTCTGGCTGCTGCCGCTGATCGGGGTGGCGATCACCTCGGTGCGCCCGGCGGGCGACCTGGCGGCCGGCAATTATTTCGGCATTCCGTCGGCCTTTGCCGGGGTCGAGAACTATACCGCCGTATTCCGCGATTCACCGATCGGCTGGTACATCCTGAATTCGTTCAAGGTGACGATCCCGACCGTGATCGGCGCGGTGGCGCTGTCGTGCCTGACCGGCTTTGCGCTGGCGGTCTACAGGTTCAAGAGCAACCTCGTGCTGTTCTTCCTGTTCGTCGCCGGCAATTTCATTCCGTTCCAGATTCTGATGGTCCCGGTGCGCGATATGACGCTCAGGGCCGGCCTTTACGACACGACGATGGGCCTCGTGCTCTTTCATGTCGCCTTCCAGACCGGTTTCTGCACGCTGTTCATGCGCAATTTCATCAAGGGTCTGCCGTTCGCGCTGATCGAATCGGCGCGCGTCGAGGGCGTGTCGGAATGGCGGATCTTTCGTCATATCGTGCTGCCGCTGATGCGGCCGGCAATCGCGGCGCTTTCGGTTCTGGTCTTCACTTTCGTGTGGAACGACTACTTCTGGGCCACCGTGCTGGTCCAAGGCCAGCATGCGATGCCGGTGACTGCGGGTCTTTATTCGCTGAACGGACAGTGGGTCGCAGCCTGGCATCTGGTTTCCGCCGGCTCGATTGTCGCGGCGCTGCCACCGGTCGCCATGTTCTTCCTGATGCAACGGCATTTCATTGCCGGCCTGACGCTTGGAGCCACCAAGGGATGAGTGAAATCGTAACCGTCGATGAAATTGTCACAGTTGACTCTGGCCAGCTTGCGCTCAGCCTGCGCCTGCCTGATCTTGGCATGCCGGAAATCCTATCCTTCGGCACGGTCCCGGTCGAGGTCGATCCGCTGTTCGACATCGAACGTTCCAGCCGCGTGAACGGTATGGATATCGCCGTGCCGACATCGGTTTTGCTGCCAACCGGCGGCATGGGCTTCTTCGGCTGGCCAGCAATTTCAGGGCATCGGGCAGGGCGCGATTTCGTCGCGCAGTTCGGCGGCTGGTCGGTCGAGCGCGACGGCAACCGCACCGTTTTGAACGGCGCCGACATGGTGGCAAAGCTCGGCATCACCATTGCGCTCTCCGCCCATGCGTCCGGCCTGATCTCGATGGCGACGGAACTGACCAATCTGGGCGATGGCGATTACCAGCTCGACCGCTGCATGGCCGCGACCTTCCTTGCGCCCGCCGGCGATGTGCAGTTGATGAGCTTTACCGGCATCTGGGGCCGCGAGTTCCAGACGCGCCGCGAATTGCTCGGCAATGGCACCTGGATCCAGGAAAGCCGGCGCGGCCGGACCTCGCATGACCGTTTCCCGATGCTGTTTATCGAGAGCGAAACCCAGGTCTTCGGCGTGACGCTCGGCTGGAGCGGCAATCACCAGATGGTCATCGATCGCACCGACGACGGCCAGCGGCTGGTGCATCTGGGTGAATTGTTCGAGCCGGGCGAGATCGTTTTGCAACCGGGCGAGAGCTACAAGAGCCCGATTGCCTATGCGGGTGCCGACAGCCAGGATTTCCACGCCTTCGTTCGTGACGAGCTGACCCAATGGCCAGGCGGCAGGATGAGTCCGCGTCCGGTGACGCTGAACACCTGGGAAGGCAATTATTTCGACCACCAGATGGGTTCGCTGAAGGCCCAGGCGACGGCCGCGGCCGAGCTTGGCATCGAGCGTTTCGTGCTCGACGACGGCTGGTTCGGCAAGCGCGACAATGACACGACCAGTCTCGGCGACTGGGACATCGATGCGCGCAAGTATCCCGATGGCTTGAAGCCGCTGGTCGATCATGTGACGGGTCTCGGCATGCAGTTCGGCATCTGGTTTGAGCCGGAAATGGTCAACCCGGTGTCCGAACTCTACAAGGCGCATCCGGACTGGGCGCTGCAGATCGAGGGGCGTCCGCTGCTTGAATCGCGCACCCAGCTGGTGCTCGACCTGACGCGGCCGGAAGTGTCGGACTACCTGTTCGGCAAGATCGATGCGGTTCTGGCCCATCATGCCGTATCCTATGTGAAGTGGGACATGAACCGGGACCTCACCCATGCGGGCGGGCGTGATGGCAAGGCGAAGATCGCCGCGCAGACGCGTGCCGTCTATGCGTTGATGGACCGGGTCCGCACGGCACATCCGAATGTCGAGATCGAAAGCTGTGCGTCCGGTGGCGGCCGTATCGATTATGGCGCGCTGGCGCGCACCCACCGCGTCTGGACCTCGGATTGCACCGATGCGCTGGAGCGGCTGGAAATCCAGCGCGGCGCCTCGGTTTTCGTGCCGCCGGAAATCCTCGGAAGCCATATCTCGGCCTCGCCGAACCACCAGACTGGGCGGCGCCATACGCTGTCTTTCCGCGCGCTTGTCGCGATCGCCTATCATCTCGGCGTTGAACTCAATCCGCTGGAACTGACCGAAGACGAACGGTCGGAACTCAAGGTCTATATCGAGGCCTACAAGCGCTTGCGCGGTCTGTTGCATGCGCCGGGTGCCGCGTTCCGGCTGGAGCCGATCGATGGACGTTATGTCTGGGGTGCGGCCAGCGCTGAGAAGATCGTCGTGATCGTGGCGCAGGGGCCGCAGATGGTCGGCGAACAGCCAGCACCGCTCAGGCTGCCCGACAGCATCACGGAGTTCGGTGGCACGTGGCGGATCGCCAATGTGCTTCCGGCCGCACCGCAATTCATCCGTATCTCCGAGGGGCAGACGAAACTGTTGGCCGGCGAGATCAGCTTCCAGTTGTCGAGCACCAGCCTTGCCGGCCTGCCACTGCCGATGCTGATGCCGGAAAGCGCGCTGCTCCTCGAACTCGAACCTTTCAAGGGAGGCAAGACCCATGTCTGATGTGCGCCTGCGCGACGTCAAGAAACAGTTCGGCGCGCTCAGCGTCATCAAGGGCGTCGATCTCGACGTCGAGGATGGCGAGTTCTGCGTCTTTGTCGGCCCGTCCGGCTGCGGCAAGTCCACGCTGCTCCGGATGATCGCCGGTCTCGAGGAGATCACTTCCGGCTCGCTGGCGATCGGCGGCCAGGACATGACCAAGGTCGGCCCGTCCGAGCGCGGCGTCGCCATGGTGTTCCAGTCCTATGCGCTTTATCCGCATATGACGGTGGCAGAGAATATCGGCTTTGGTTTGCGCATGACCGGTCACTCCAAGGAGATGATCGCGGAGCGGACGGCTGTTGCCGCCAAGATGCTGCAGCTCGAGCCATTGCTGGAGCGCAAGCCCGGCCAGCTTTCGGGTGGCCAGCGCCAGCGCGTGGCGATCGGCCGCGCGATCGTGCGCAATCCGGAAGTCTTCCTGTTCGACGAGCCTTTGTCCAATCTCGATGCGGCTTTGCGCGTGCAGATGCGCGGCGAGTTGTCGAAGCTGCATCAGGACCTGAAGTCGACGATGATCTATGTCACGCATGATCAGGTCGAGGCGATGACGATGGCCGACAAGATCGTCGTGCTTTCGGCCGGAAAGATCGAGCAAGTCGGTTCGCCGCTCGAACTCTACCACCGGCCGAACAATCTCTTCGTTGCCGGTTTCATCGGGTCGCCGAAGATGAACTTTCTCAAGGTGCAGGTCTCGGTCACCGATGGCGCGGTTTTGGTTGGTCTGCCCGGTGCCGAGATCTCCATACCAACACACGGCGTGACGGTGCCCGCCGGCGAGATGACCTTCGGTATCCGCCCCGAGCATATCGATGCGACGGGCAAGGGTGACGTCGTGCTCGAAAGCACAGTGAACCTTGCCGAATATCTCGGCTCCGAGACGCTGTTCTTCGTCACGCTGGCCGATGGATCGGAACTGTCGCTGAAGGCCGATGGCCTGGCGCGCGAAAAGCCGGGCGACAGGCTGAAGATCGGCATCAATACCAAGGCCTGCCATCTGTTCAACAAGGATGGCATGGCCGTCATCAACGGGGATCTCACGCGATAATGCTGGGCGTATGTTACTATCCGGAACACTGGGACGAAACACGCTGGACTGATGACGCCCGGCGCATGGTCGAGCTTGGCATTTCTTTCGTTCGGATCGGCGAGTTCGCCTGGTCGCGGCTTGAGCCTTCGCGCGATACATTCGACTTCGGCTGGCTCGACCGGTCGATGGATATTCTGACCAAGGCCGGTCTGAAGATCGTGCTCGGCACGCCGACGGCAACGCCGCCGAAATGGCTGGTCGACGAGCATCCGGACATTCTGCCCTATGATGAAGACGGCAAGGTTCGCGGCTTCGGCTCGCGCCGGCACTACACGTTTTCGTCCGAGACCTGGTGGCGCGAGAGTGCGCGCATCGTCGAGATCGTGGCCGCGCGCTACGGCAATCATCCGGGTCTCGTCGGCTGGCAGACGGACAATGAATATGGCTGCCATGACACGACGGTGTCCTGGGGGGGTGAAGACCTGAAGAGCTTCAAGCGCTGGCTGAGGTTGCGCTACCAGTCGACGGACCAGCTTAACGAAGCCTGGGGCTCCGTGTTCTGGTCGATGGAGCTTGCGAGCTTCGACGAGGTCATGCTGCCGAACCTGACGGTGACGGAGCCCAACCCGGCCACAAGGCTCGATTTCTGGCGCTTCCATTCGGACCAGGTCGCGGCCTATGACAAGATGCAGTGCGAGATCATCCGCAAACATTCGCCGGGGCGCTGGATCACCCATAATTTCATGGGCTTCGTTTCGGATTTCGACCACTTCAAGGTTGGCGACAATCTCGATCTGGCGTCCTGGGACAGTTATCCGATCGGTTTCGTCGAGAAGTTTCCCTTCTCGGAAGACGAGCGCAATCGCTGGGCGGAAACCTCGCATCCGGATATCGCGCCCTACCACCACGATCTCTACCGCGCTGTCGGCAAGGGCCGTTTCTGGGTGATGGAGCAGCAGCCGGGACCGGTCAACTGGGCGCCCTGGAACCCGGTGCCGAAGCCGGGCATGGTGCGGCTCTGGACCTTTGAAGCGCTGGCGCATGGCGCCGACGTCGTCAGCTATTTCCGCTGGCGCCAGGCACCGTTTGCGCAAGAGCAGATGCATGCCGGTCTCAACCTCGCCGGTCTCGACGAGCTGTCGCCGGGCGGGATCGAGGTGCTTCAGGTGGCCGAAGAGTTGAAGGCGCTCGGGCCTCTGCCGGAGACGGGCAGGGCATCAGTTGCGCTGGTGTTCGACTACCAGAGCTACTGGACGACGATGATCCAGCCGCAGGGCAAGGACTTCCGCTACGAGGAACTGTGCTTCCGCTGGTACGAGGGTCTGCGCCGTCTCGGTCTCGACATCGATTTCGTCCGGCCGGGCGCGTCGCTGGAGGGCTACGCGCTGGTTGTCGTTCCCTGCATGACCGAGGTCGACACGGCGACCCAGTCGGCGCTGGAAAAGGCGACCGGCCATGTGCTGATCGGGGCGCGTACGGGTTCGCGCGACAGGAATTTTGTCATTCCGGAAAACCTGCCGCCGGGTCCGCTCGGGGCGCGAACCGGCAATCGTGTCATCCAGGTCTCGACGCTGCGGCCGGGACTTTCGGATGCGGTTTCGGGCGCTGTTTCCGGTGCCGGTATCCGCTGGCGCGAATATCTGGAGACGTCCGCCACTGTTCTCGCCCGCTTTGCGGGCGGCGATCCGGCGCTGACCGAGAAGGACCGGATGCTCTATCTCGCCTGCTGGGCCGATGAGGCCTTGCTGGCGAGCGTTCTGACGCTTGCGGCGGAAAGGGCTGGTCTCTCCACCCTGGCGGTGCCGGATCACATCCGCATCCGTCGTCGCGGCGACCTGACCTTTGCCTTCAACTATGGCACCGAGGACTGGGCGGTTCCCGCCAGCGCAAAGCTTGCGCTCGGCGAGGCCGTTCTCAAGCCACAGGCGGTTGTCGCCTGGCGTTAGTTGCCTGGGTCTTTTTACCGGCGTCAAAAGCGGTTCAGATCGAAGATCATGGGAGGGGCGCCACGGGTGCCCCTCGTTGATTTTGGCCCTTGCCTTCGCGGCCGGTCATGGCAAGTTGCGCGCCATGACAAAAGTGATCCTCATCGTTCTCGATGGCTTGCGCTATGACGCGGCCCGCAGTTGTCTCGGATATATGGAAGGCCTGGTGCAGGCGGGCATGGCGGAGGTGCGCAAGCTGACCTGCGAGTTGCCGGCGATGTCGCGGCCGCTCTATGAGACGCTGTTGACCGGGCGGCGTCCGGTGGAGCACGGCATCGTCAGCAATGGCGTGGTGCGGCGTTCCGAGGGCGACAATCTGTTTGCCCGCTGTCGGGCTTCAGGCAAGGTCACGGCTGCCGCCGCCTATCACTGGGTGTCAGAACTCTATGTTTCGTGTCCGTTCGACCGCCATCGTGACCGTATCCTGGTGAATGGCGACGGTGATATCATGCATGGGGTCTTCTATTGGGACGACCACTATCCCGACAGCCATCTGTTTGCCGATGCCGATTGGCTGATCTCCAGCCACAGCCCCGATTTCCTGCTGCTGCATCCGATGAATGTCGATGATGCCGGTCACCGCCATGGCGGCGACAGCGTCGGCTATCGCAACGCCGCGCGTGTTCAGGGCGATCTGCTGGCGCGGCATCTGCCTGGCTGGCTGGCGCTCGGATACAAGGTCATCGTCACGGCCGACCACGGCATGGGCGACGACGGCAATCATGCAGGGCCGACGCCGCAGGAGACGCATGTGCCGTTTTATGCGCTCGGCTTTCGGCTGGGTGCGGAGACTGTCCTGCCGCAAACCGAGATTGCCGGCCTGATCTGCCAGTTGATGGGCGTCGATGCCGGAGAAATGCCGTCTTATCGAGGGCCGCTTGAAATTCTGGCCTGAAACCCGTGCCGCGTGATCCGGAATCGCTTTCGGCACCGTAGTTGTCCGTAGACTATGTCGATCGGGAGCGGACCATGGCAGACTTTACCGGCATGACCTCGCTGGAGCCAGGCTATACGGCACTTGTGCTGGGCGCGAGTGGCGGCATTGGGTCTGCCTTCGCCGAGGTATTGGGTGCCGATCCTCGCTGCGGCGAGGTGGTTCGCCTGTCGCGCAGTGTCGATGGCTTCGACGTTGCGGATGAGGATAGTGTCGCTGGCGCTGCCGTGCGGCTTTCCGGTTCCGTGGGCCGTTTCGACCTGATCCTCTGTGCAACAGGGGCCTTGACGATCGAAGAGATGGGGCCGGAAAAGGCGATCAAGGCCATCCGGCCCGACACGATGGCGGCGCAGTTCGCGGTGAACGCGATCGGTCCGGCGCTGGTATTGAAACATTTCTCGCCGCTGCTTGCCAGTGATCGCAGAAGCCTGTTTGCGGCGCTCTCTGCCCGTGTCGGCTCGATCGGCGACAACAGGCTGGGCGGCTGGATTTCCTATCGCGCGGCCAAGGCGGCGCTGAACCAGATCGTCCGGACCTCGGCGATCGAGATTGCCCGGACAAGGCCGAAATCCGTTGTCGTCAGCCTGCATCCGGGGTCCGTGGAGACGGGGCTGTCTTCTGCCTATGCCAAAGGGCACGACCGCCTGCCGCCGACGGACAGCGCGATGATGATGCTGTCCGTGCTCGACAGGCTGGAGCCCGCACAGAGCGGTTGCTTTTACGCCTATGATGGCCAGCCGATCGACTGGTAGGTCAAACCACGGCGGACTGAACGCCCACTTCCTGCCTGTCTCGGCACGATCAGATTGACGGAGACGTCTCTTCAATCAGCAGGCCGCTGGTCCGCAACAGCGAGGTGAAGCGACCGCCAAGAGCGCTTAACTGATCGTAATTGCCCATCTCGATGATCTTTCCATGATCCAGGAAGACCACCAGGTCGGCTTCGCGGATGGTCGAGAGGCGGTGGGCGATGATGAAGGTGGTGCGGTGCTTGCGCAGCCGGTCGATCGCCTGTTTCACCCGTGCTTCCGTTTCGACGTCGAGCGCGCTGGTTGCCTCGTCGAGCACCAGGATCGGGGCGTTCTTCAAAATGGCGCGCGCAATCGCGATGCGTTGGCGCTGTCCGCCTGAGAATTCATGCGGATAGCGATCCATCGTCGCGGTGTCGAGGCCGACGTCGGAGAGCGCGCGGGCGACCGCGTCGCGCCGCTCGCGCGCGCTGAGCGGCAGACCCTGCGCGATCAGCCCCTCCTCGACGATCTCCGCGACGGAAAGCCGCGGCGACAGCGAGCCGAACGGGTCCTGAAACACGATCTGCGCCTGCGTTCGCGCGCGCCGCAACGCCGCTCCTTCGAGGCCTTGAACCGGCCGCCCCATCCAGCGGATCTCCCCTTTTGACGGCTGCAATCGCAGCAATGCCCGCGCGAGCGTCGACTTGCCAGAGCCAGACTCGCCAACGACGGCCAGCGTCCGCCCGCGTCGCAGCACCAGATCGACGTTATCAACGGCGAGCTTGCGCCCATAGGCGACCTGCAAGCCATGGCAGGCGAGCGCCTCCGACGTCTCCGCCGCCGCGGCGCGGGCACGACGGACCGGCTCAATTCCGATGAGGCTTTTGGTGTAAGCCTCGCGCGGCGCAGCGAACACTCTCGCCGTCTCGCCC
>ERZ1034401.116-NODE-116-length-22452-cov-2.953744_pt1 | contig 22452 bp, 20 predicted proteins | sample MGYA00520601_ERZ1034401 | MGnify/ENA primary metagenome ERZ1034401 (study PRJEB33736, sample SAMEA104288476) | Azolla filiculoides | biome: Urban; feature: water surface; material: ditch water | place: Netherlands | collected 2014 ... | reverse complement strand
ACGAGCAGATTGAGTTTATTGTCCTCCTCGTTATCGGCCGCCGGCATGACGAAGCGCAGATCTATCGCCGCATGGCGCCCATCAGTGATGACGGACAGCAGGATGTCGTCGCCGGGCTTGGCGGGACCCTCGCGCTGCTCGATCGCCTTGATCCTGCTGCCGAGGGTCTGCTGATAGGTCTTGAACAGTGCCGTCGGCTTGGCCGTCATGATCTGCCGCCGGCCGGTCGAGATGTTGGGCACCTTAACATACTGCCGGAGATCCTCGGGCATCACCACATCGGCAAACGAGCGGAACATGGCGATCAGCTCCGGCACGTTGACGAAGGAAGCAAAGCGGCTGACCGGCTTGTATTTTCCCGATGGCTGGATTTCGAGTTCGGTGGTCGTATCGCCGAAGCAGGAGGCCCAGGCATCGAACTCGTGCAGCCCGCGCTCAGAAAGTGCCGCATGACCGAGCAGGCGCTGGATAGAGAACATCTCGCCAAGCGTATTGGTGATCGGCGTGCCGGAGGCAAGCACCAGCGCGCGGCCTGGGTTCCGCGTCTCGATGTAGCGGGATTTCACGTAGAGATCCCAGGCGCGCTGCGAGCCGTTAGGGTCGATGCCCTTCAGCGTCGACATGTTGGTGGCGAAGGAGAGCTTGCGGAACTCCTGCGCCTCGTCGACGACGATCTGGTCGACACCAATCTCCGAGATGGTGAGAAGATCATCCTTGCGGGTGGCGAGACCTTCGAGACGCTCCTGCAGACCTTCCTTCAGCCGCTCGAGGCGCTTGCGCGAGACGCGGTCCTCGCTGTCGACCTTGGCCATCAGGTCTTCGTAGAGCTGCAGCTCGTCCTGGATCATCTGTTGCTCGAAGGCCGATGGCACGGCGATGAAGCGAAACGCCGAATGCGTGATGATGATCGCATCCCAGGTGGCGGTGGCAGCCCGCGATAGGAAGCGGGCCCGCTTGTCCCTGGTGAAATTGGTCTCGTCAGCGACGAGAATGCGGGCATTCGGATAGAGGCCTAAAAACTCGCGGGCGGCCTGCGCCAAGCAATGGCCGGGCACGACCAGCATGGCCTTGGCGATCAGTCCAAGCCGGCGCTGCTCCATGATGGCCGCCGCCATCGTCATCGTCTTGCCGGCGCCGACGGCATGGGCAAGGTAGGTCGAGCCATCGGCAACGATCCGCCAGATGCCGCGTTTCTGGTGCCCATAAAGAACAAAGGCGCCAGAGGCGCCGGGAAGTTTCAGGTGGGAGCCGTCGAATTTCCGCGGCGCGATATTGTTGAAGCGATCATTGTAATCGCGGGCCAGCCGGTCGGTGCGATCTGGATAGGTCCAGACCCAGTCCTGAAACGCCTGCTTGATCCTCTGCAGCTTATCGCGGGCAGCCTCGGTATCGATGACATTGAGGACACGGCGCTCGCCGTCCGCGTCCTTGAACACGTCGAAGATCTGAGGCACCCGGCTATTCAGCGCATCGGCAAGCAGATCGCCTGCATGGCGGCGGCTGGTACCCCATTCCGACGTGCCGGCGGCGCTATAGCCGAGTTGACGAGCCTCGACTGTCCATGAACCAAGCTCCGGCATATGATGGATGCGGATATCAGCCTCCATCTTTTGCCTGACGAAGGCGACGACATCGGCAGCCGGGATCCAAGGCGCGCCGAGACGCGCGGTGATGTCGGAGGGGCGCAAGTCTGCCGGCTGAACGACTGCCAAGGCGCGCACGTTGCGCTCATACGTCGGATCGAGCTCGGCTGCGGCCTGCGCGCCGGCGAGCTTTGTGCGGACGGCCCCTGAAAGATATCCGTCTGCCGTCTTCCACGATCCATCGGCCGGATCACGGAAGATGGCCTCGCCCAGCTCGGCGACCACGGCTGCAGGATCGCTGTGCAGCAGCTCGGCGACATGGTCGATATCGACGTGGCCTCGTTCATTCAGCACGACGGCGAGCGCATCGGCAGGTGAGGTAATCGTCGGTGCGGCCGGCGGAGCAATCACGCGTTCCGAAAAAATCGGCCCCGGTTTCGCCGTGTCCGTCTCCAGATCGTAGTCCTCGATCGAGGCAACCAGCCAGCAATCGGGATCGTCGCGGAACGGTGCGAGGTTCGGTTGGCGATGCGTTTCCTTGACCTCGCCGGTCTCGATATCCTCTTGAACGGACACGACTGTGTGGTTGATCGGCCCGAAATCGCGCACAAAACTCGACCAGGCGATGCGCAATCGCACCTGGAGATCGCGCCATGGCCGATCGGTTTCCTGCGCCTTCAGGACCTCGCGCACTGCATCGCGGATCGGGATCAGCTTTGAGACGATCCGGACGTGCTTTTCCGGGACCCCATTACCCGTGCGACCCTTGCGGACGGTGACCGGCACGGCCGATCCGTCGAGCATCTGCATCAGGCCCTTCGACCGGTCGAGGAAGAAGCTGCCCTCGCGAACAGTCCCACCCTTCGGTTGCAGATCGACGAGTTCTTCCTCCAGTTCAATATCGATCGGTGTCGGCTCGCCATTGTAGAGATCGGCCGGCAGGAGGTCGATGGCGGTAGCAAGGGCGGCTTCGAGATCCTCTCCATCGCGTGGGCGGCATTTGTAGGTCTCGCCGAACGGGCCGGAGGTCAGGGCGTGTGTGCCGAGCACGAAGTCCGGATGCCGACCAAACCAGCGATTGACCCTGATGGCGCCTTCATCGTCGGTGGCAGGCCTGATCTCATCGACATCGAGCCACAGCTGATTTCCCTCCGGCTCTCCGGGCTTCCGCTTGCGGAAGAAAAGGATGTCGACGGCGACATCCGTGCCGGCGTCGCGACGGAAGCTGCCCTCGGGCAGGCGGATCGCTGCGATCAGGTAGGCGGATTTGGCGATATGCTCGCGTGCCGTGGTATCGGCCTTGTCCATGGTGCCATGCGAGGTGACGAAGGCGGCGAACGCGCCGGGCTTGAGCAGGTCAATCGACCGGGCGATGAAATAGTCGTGCAGGCGAAATCCAAGCGACCGGTAAGCCCGGTCCGAGCGGACGGTGCGATCGGAGAAGGGTGGATTGCCAATGGCGAGATCGTAGATCGGCGCCAGATCCGTGCGGGCAAAATCGCCATTGATGATCCGCGCCTTCGGCTGAAGCAGGCGGGCGATGCGAGCGGTGACCGGATCGAGTTCAATCCCGGTCACATAGGCGACGTCACGATATGGCTCCGGCATCAGGGCAGGGAAGAGCCCCGTGCCGATGCCAGGTTCCAGCACCCGACCGCCGCGCCAGCCCAGTTTCTGGACCCCAGCCCAGATTGCCCTGATGATGAACTCCGGCGTGAAATGCGCATATTGGGTGCAGCGGGCAAGTGACGCGTAGTCGCTCTCGCAAACTGCGGTCTCGAGCGAAGAACCAATATCGTCCCAGCCCTGGCGGAAATCGACCTCGCCTGGCCGACGGAACATACCGTTGGCCAGTTCGCCGGCGCCGAAGCCGGTGAAGCGGATCAACTGTGCCTGCTCCTTTGGCGTCGCCGGCCGGTCCTGCTTGGCAATGCCGTAAGCGATGAGGATTGCCGCGACATTGGCGCGGGCGCGATCCTTCCAGGAGGCGGCAAGCCTGCGGTCTCCGTCGAGATAGAAGTTTGCCCGAAGCCTCGCATGCCGGACAGGCGTTTCAGCGACGGGGAGGGCGGGTGCTGGCGCCGGCGGCAGGGGATCCGGATCGTCGTCATTGGCGGCATCAGGCGAGAACCCGCCGAACGCTGTCACGCCAAGCCCGAGGCCGGCGACAAGCACACTCGAGCCGAACATGTCTGATGTAAAGGGATCGTTGCTCATGGGAAAGCTCCTTGAAATGAGGGCGTGCGCCATCGCTCGGCCTCGGAGAAGGCCGCTTTCGGCGCGAAATTTGCAATTATGATCCGTCTCAGGCGGCCAGCGATGCTGGGAGGTGGCGTAGATGCACCGGCAGCTTGGCCGCGATCTCGTCGTCGGACAGGGTGTCGAGCAACTTCAGGAACGTGCCTTCGCTGCCACCGTAGAGCATCACCGTGCGATGTCCTTGCATCGGCTTTGGCCAGCTATCGCCTGCATAGCCACGATAGTCGTCGGTGGTCGTGCTCCAGATATGCTCAAGCCGTTCTTCGCGGCTCATGGCCCGGACCGGTCGGGTTTCGCGGTCAATGATCGCGTTCCGCATCGTCTCGACCGAACGCGGATCAGAGAGGTCGCAATAGGTGTGAAAATAACGGACCGCTTCATCGATCCGGATCGCGTAAAACACCGATGTCACCGAACCGGTCATGAATTCCCGCATCGCAAAGATCGGCCCGCGCATCCAGAGCGGCGGCAGAATGTCGAGCATATAGGAATAGGAGGCTTCATCGATCTCGAACCATTCGCCGGCATAGACGGCAGACTGATCGTCAGCAAAGCGGTCGGGGCGCATCGCGTGCCTGTCGAACATCCGGAACATGTGGGCGCGCTTGGCCGTTCCTTGAAAGATTTTGCGGGGAAGGGCTATCGAGGTCATCAGCTTGATCCTTTTCGGGGTTTTGGACCGAAGGCAGCACAAGTCGTTTCGACCTCGCCATCCTCTTCAGTCCTTCATGACCCCTTCCGCGCTGCCGGCCTCGTGTTCGGCCGGGTCAAGGGCCGGCGCATGCCGGGCGAAGCCTCCCTTGATGCGGCCGGCGCGCATGCGGCAGGCCTCGTTGTTCCTCTCGGTCTTCCTTTCCCGGTTTTCCCGTTCCCTGTTTTGGAGAACTTCGTTCCAATCCTCGGCCGGCGGACGTAGCCGCTGCCAGTCGCAGCCGGACGCCTCGGCGAGCGCCCGCAATCGTTCTGCATAGACATCCCCTTGGGAATTGGCATCCGTGGCCGCAACCAGTGTCAGTCCCGGCCGCACAGCAAGTTCGGCAAGCGCCGCATCTGTCGCCGGAGACCACCCACCGCCAGTGCTGAGATAGAGAGTTTGCTCGCGCGAGCCCTCGAGCGCCGCGAGGCTCATCGCGTCGATCGCGGCCTCGGTAACGCAGAGACGAGAGGCATCGCTTGGTCCAAAACGGAAGAGAACCTTCGAACCCCCGGTAGCAAAGCCGCGCCAGTCGGGACCGCGCTCCTCCCAACCCACTACGCGTCCCTCGCTATCGACATGGGCCGCCCACATACTGCCGAAGGGTCCTTCCCGCAGGACACCCTCTCGAATGACCTGCCGGGCGATGGCCGTCGGGATCCAGCGCGCCCAGCACAGATAGCGCCAGGCACCGGATCCCGGCGACGGCGTGGGCCGGCTGCGCCAACGGTCGCAAATGTCTTTGACTGGCACGGAAGACCGCGAGGACCTCCATTCCGGCCGGGAGAGTTGATACCCGACAAGTGACCGCCTCCGCTGCGGACGGGAATGGAATTCCTTCCAGGAACATGGCAAGCCCGAAGACATCGCCTTTCTCGTCGCTAAGTGGATCGAACCAGCCGCGTCCGTCATGCGTGACAATAACGATGTTGCCGCCACACCGGTATTTGACGGCGCGTCGCGTGCTTTCTTTTAGATCAATTTCATAACCGGCTCGTTCCAGCACGGCTTCGCAACTCACCCTGGCGCGCAGCGCCTCCAACTCTTCTCTCTTCATTGTTTTCCGATCGCTCGTCGATCGCCCTTCTTTTCCAGTCCGCATACCTTCGGCCATCCTCGTTTCCGCCGCGAAGAGTGGAGGGGGCAAGGGCGCGGCAATCAAGGTGCAGATTTGCACCGGCCGCGGCGAAGCTTCCCTTGCGGCCGACAGGTCGCCAGCGGCATTTCTGAGTGGTGAGGGACATGCGGGTCTCAATGAGACCCGCGCGGAAAACATTCATGCACGATCTCAAGATCGTCTTCGTCATCGAGTTCGTCGGACGGAAGGACGCCGAATTCGTCGCCGGATTTGAAGAGGGTGACGGGAACCATGAGGATGCGGGAAAGCGAAAATGCGTGGCTTTGGGCGAGTGCAAGATCCTGTGCCATGTGAGAAACCTCCGTCCGGAGCGGGCCAATCCCGCTCGATGGCTCCTCAAAGGACCGGGGACGGTCGCGATCACCGCGCAGTCGAAGACAAGCGGCGGCAGCTTGCTAGCCGACCCCGATAGTGGGTTGATCGACGGAGATCCGGACATGGTCCAGGACGCCATCCATAAAGCGCGGGATTGGTTTGCTTCGGCGGGATTTGAGTTATCCGGCAGAGATGGTTCACGGAAGCCAGCTCAGCATTTGTTGCCGAGCATCTGTCTGACCAGCCCACCAGTCAGCGACGGCCGGCTTTCTCCTGATCGGACAAGGCTTTGAGAACAGCGAAGTCCATCTCAGCGCGTGGCTCTATCCGGGCTATCTCGCTGGCGACTTTCGACCAGTGCCAGAACTCGTCGATATCACCACTGGACCGGCTATGGAACGCACGGCGCTGTGCTTCGTAGTAGGACCCGGCTGGATCCGAACTTGCGATAAGCCTGGCATCAGCCTGCCATCGCCGCCGTATCGCCCGGCGATGTGCGAGCCATCGTGTGAGGAAGCGGATCATCAATCTCTCGAGACCAGTGGCGACAGAGGCAAGTTAACACAAACTCCGAATGATAGAGAGGTGGCATTATATGTAGTATGTCAATAGCTTAGCAAAAATTGCATAATCAGAATTATGGAACTTTTAGCTCGGAGACGGAACTCGGTTCTGCGGCGACACGCGAGGTCCTTTCTGTACTGCCGTCGATGCAGCCACGTATCGTTCTGTCGGGATGGCCAACTTGATACAACCGGATTTCGCCACGCGCATACCCTTGAGTACACTCCTTTGGTGGCAAACTGCCGCGCGTGCGCAGCCGCCCAAAATAATGTCGCTGATGATCGGTTTTCTGGTGATTCAAGCGGTGGCAGCATGCCTTGCAAAATCAACTTCGAAATCCGCCCCGGTCTTGGCCTTGATCTCATTGACCGTAACGCCATCCGCCAGGCCAGTCAGAACCATGCGAACAGCGCCACGTTTCTGGATTTCGAATACGCCGAGGTCGGTAATGACAAGGTCTGCAACACGTCGTCCAGTCAGAGGCAGCGTGCATTCGGACAGAAGCTTTGGCTGTCCCTTGGCCTGATGCTCCATGACCACCACGACCCTCTTGACGCCAGCCACGAGGTCCATGGCGCCCCCCATGCCCTTGACCATGTGGCCCGGAATCATCCAGTTCGCCAGATCCCCGTTTGACGCAACTTGCATGGCGCCGAGAACCGACAGGTCGATATGACCACCCCGGATCATCGCAAAACTGTCTGCGCTGGAGAAATAGCTCGTGCTAGGCAACTGGGTGATGGTCTGCTTGCCCGCGTTGATAAGGTCGGCGTCTTCCTCTCCCTCATAGGGGAAAGGTCCCATGCCCAGCATTCCGTTTTCGCTTTGCAGGCGGACATCGATACCATCGGGGATGAAGTTCGCCACCAGCGTTGGGATGCCGATGCCCAGATTGACGTAGAAACCATCCTTGAGTTCAAGAGCGGCCCGCGCCGCCATCTGTTCGCGTGTCCAGGCCATCAGAGTGCTCCTTCCAGGACCGTATCACGCTTTCGCGTCGTTCGCTGCTCGATATGCTTGACGGGTGCTGGAGCATGCACAAGTGCCGAGACGAAGATGCCCGGCGTATGGATCTGATCGGGATCGATCTCGCCTCTGGTCACGAGGTGCTCAACCTCGGCGATTGTCACCTTTGCAGCCGTCGCCATGACCGGATTGAAATTGCGGGCGGTCTTTCGATAGACGAGATTACCCTCATTGTCGCCCTTGTGGGCGTGAACCAGCGCAATATCCGCGAACAGTCCTCGCTCCATGATGTAATGCTCGCCGTCGAACTCCTGAACAGGCTTTCCTTCGGCAATCAGAGTGCCAAAACCAGTCTTTGTGAAGAAGGCGGGAATTCCGGCGCCACCGGCTCGAATGCGTTCCGCAAGCGTCCCTTGCGGGTTGAACTCGAGTTCGAGTTCGCCGGACAGAAACTGCTGGGCGAACAGCTTGTTCTCGCCAACATAGGACGAGATCATCTTACGGATCTGACGTGTCTTGAGAAGCGTGCCGAGACCAATGCCGTCGACGCCGGCATTGTTTGAAATAACCGTCAAGTTGCGCGCGCCGGAAAGACGAACTGCATCGATTAATGCCTCCGGGATCCCGCACAAGCCGAAACCACCAGCCATGATCGTCATGTCATCATGAAGGAACCCAGCCATCGCCTCAACAGCACTTGCACGAACTTTATCCATCCCATCCTCCCGAAAGGCGAGCATTGCTCCAACGTCCAATAGTCGGATTTAACCGGTGGCCGAACAAAATGGGGAGTGGTATAAATACTGCACTCTATCATATGAAAGCCAATGAGGAGGTTTGGTTGGAAAGCGGGTCCCTGCGTTTTGCGATTTCCGATATGCCAGTCCCGGTGGCCTATGCCACCCATCGAATTATTCGCGATTGCAATGAGGCTTTTGCGGATCTGTTCGAGCGCAAACGCGATGAGATCATCGATCGAAGCTTTGCCCGCCTCTATCCCCGCGTTTCGGATTTTGTTCGCATTGGCGAGATGTGGGGCGTTCATCTGTCCGGATCCCGCCGCTACTACGACGAGCGGATCATGAAGACTGCAGGAGGGCGTCGTTTCTGGTGTGCCGTCAACGGGCGCAGCCGCACACCCGACAATCCCTTCGCCGAAGCGATCTATTGTTTTCAGCCGATGATCCGGCCAGTGGACGATGGCCACCCGAGCTTAAGCGAACGGCGGCGGCAAATCTTGAGTATGGTCGCTCAGGGAAAAACGAACGGAGAAATTGCGCTCGAGCTTGCGCTGTCCAAGCGAACAGTCGAGGCGCATCGCGCACGGATCATGCGCAAAATCGGTGTCCGAAACACTGCAGAACTCATTGCGTGGTTCTTGAAGCAGCCTCCCCCATCAAACGGCGCAAGTCGGGAAGATGGCGTTACCGCGCCGGGCCGCGTTCCGTTTCTGGTTTGATTTTCCAACGCGTTGACACGACGAGTTGCTCAGTTTGCAGATAGGTGTGGCCGTTCAGCCCAGTTTTTCCACTTTATCTCATTTGCTTAACATGCTCGGTCGAGCGAAAGAACGGCTCGATCATATCGTGTGTAACATCATCGACACGCCCCGGTGACCAGCGCGGGGTTCGGTCTTTATCGACGATTGCAGCCCTGACACCTTCGTAAAAATCGGGATTTGTCAGCACCTCCCGACAAGCATTGAGCTCTCGGTCCAGGCATTGCGAAAGACTGGCGGATCTTGCGCCTTCACGAATGAGCCGCAGCGCAAGTTTCAAACTCTTGGGCGAGCGCGTCGATAGAACGCTGTGCGTTTGGGCCGCGAACTCTCCCGGTTCATTTGCGAGCGCTGAGAAAATCTCTTCGACAGAATTGAACGCGAACGCTCTGTCGATCAAGGCGCGGTTCTGCTCAACCGGGCCTGAAAGAAACTCGGACCGATACTTCTTAAAAAGCGCATCGCATGCACCCGACCCGCTGCTTAGGGGTAACTCCGCCACCTCAGCAAGGAGTTCAGGAAGTCGGTCAGATTGGATCTGAACATCGGCGAAGCCGGTAAAGATCGCGTCAGCGAAAGCGATGTCGGCGCCTGTTAGGCCGATCCAGGTGCCGGTTTCACCCGGCATTCGCGGCAAGAACCAACTCGCTCCCACATCCGGGAAATATCCGATTCCTGTTTCAGGCATGGCCAAGCGCGTCCGCTCCGTGACGATCCGGTGCCGCCCATGCGTTGAAATGCCGACGCCACCACCCATCGTAACGCCGTCCATGAATGCGATGTACGGTTTCGGGTAGCGCGATATGCGAAGGGTTAGTGCAAACTCCTCTCGCCAGAATATTTGCGCGTCGGGAGTTCCCGCGCGGCCGCTTTCGTAGAGAGCCCGTATGTCGCCGCCCGCGCAGAATCCTCGATCCCCCGCGCCGAGGATAATAACCGTTGCGACCGTCGGATCATCTTCAAATGCATCAAGGGTGGAACTGATGGCCCTTACCATTCCGATCGTCAGGCTGTTTATAGCGCGAGCGCGGTTTAGGCGGATAATGCCAGCGGACCCGTGGTGTTCAACGACGATGTGCTCGTCAGAAGTGATCTGCATTTTCTACCTCTCAAGGGATATGATGATTGAGCGCCCGGAGCGGCTGCGGCTAACGCACCATGATGGCCCTGAAGTCGTTGACATTGGTGCCTGTGGGGCCGGTCTCGAAAAGATCTCCAAGCGCAGCAAACCCCGAATAGCTGTCGTTGCCGTCGAGAAGGCGGCGTGGATCAAGGCCGGCGGCTCGCAGACGTTTCACCGTAGCGCCATCCGCGAACGCGCCCGCATTGTCTTCCGATCCGTCGATGCCGTCCGTGTCGGCTGCAAGCACGCTGATCTCGTGACCGTCGATCGCCAGGGCCATGGCAAGTGCGAACTCGCCGTTGCGACCTCCCTTGCCGGTTTTCGAACGAAGCGTAACGGTTGTCTCGCCGCCGGAGAGAAGTACGACCGGTTTGGCGAAGGGGCGGTTCCGCGCCTCGATTTCACGCGCGATGGCCGAAAGAACGAGTGCGACGTCACGTGCCTCGCCCTCGATTGAATCCGAGAGGACGACGGCGTCGACGCCTTGCTGACCCGCGGTAGCCGCGGCCGCGTCCAAGGATACGGCCGCCGATGCCACGATATGATGATGGTGGCTGGCGAATATCGGGTCATCCGGCCGGGGAGCATCAGCCGCGTGCGAATGGAGATGTGCGATGCACGCTTGCGGTAGCTTCAGTCCATATTGTTCGATGATTGCGATGGCGTCGTATCGGTTCGACCCGTCCGGCACCGTCGGACCGGATGCGACATGGGCAGGATTGTCACCAGGGATATCCGAAACGATCAGGCTGACGACCTGCGCCTTTGTTGATGCGGCAAGTCGCCCACCCTTGATGGTCGAGAGATGTTTGCGCACCACATTCATGGCCGAGATCGGAGCGCCGGAGGCAAGAAGAGACTCGTTAATCGCAATTTCGTCGTCAAGGGTCATACCTGCCGGCGGTGCAGGAAGAAGTGCTGAACCGCCGCCGCAGATTAGTGCGATCACTAGATCGTCCTTGGTGAGATCGCAAATAGCCGCTCTGAGCCGTTGCGACGCGACGAGGCCCGCAGCGTCCGGCACCGGATGCGATGCCTCGATAATTTCGATATTTTGCGTCTCGCATCCGTAGCCATAACGGGTGACGACCACGCCTTCGAGCTGACCGTCCCAAACCGTTTCCAGCGCCCGCGCCATCTGGGCTGCACCTTTGCCGGCACCGATCACCACAGTTCGCCCTTTGGGGCGGGCGGGAAGATGCGACCTGATCCCGGTGAGGGGATTGGCGGCGCGAACGGCCGCTCTAAAAAGCGAGGCGAGAAAATCGCGCGGAGAGGATGGGGTCATGGATTGCTTTTCTTTTCAGTGCTGAAGAGTTCAGTGTCCGGCTAAGTTATTCATCGTGTTGAGTATCCTCAGTGCCGCGCAGGCCGCGCCATAGCCATTGTCGATATTGCAGACGGTAAGACCCGAGGCACAGCTCGCCAGCATGGCACTTAGCGCTGTGCGGCCATGATCGGCAGCACCGTAACCAACCGATGTGGGAACGCAGATCATCACGCCTGAAACAAGGCCGCCCAGGACGCTGGCCAATGCTGCATCCATTCCCGCTACGGCAATGACGATCGGGAACTGCCGAATTTCCTCGAGCCGATTGGTGAGCCTCCACAAGCCTGCAACGCCAACATCGGCGATCAAGGCTGCCTCCACCCCAGCATGCCGCAACGTTCGCGCCGCTTCATAGGCGACGGGCGTATCGGACGTGCCTGCAGCCACGATCGCGACCTTCCCCGTGACGGCAACGTCACGAACCGAACCGAAGAATGCCGTTCTCGACAGGGCGTGGTGGTCCATCCGGTCTCGCAGACTTTGGGGAAGGCGCCAAAATGTGTGTTCATCGAGTCGCGTCAGGAGCAGCCCTTCATCGACCTTTTCCGCATCGATCAGGATAGCGGCAATCTGATCGATCGATTTGCCATCGCAAAAAACGCTTTCGTCGAGGCCCATCCGTTCCCGCCGGCCATAATCAAAAATAAATTCACCATCTGTCATGGCCTCGCTCCAACAAACGCACTGCCGTTTCGATAAGGCTGGAACCCGATGGGCCGGCGAGACAGAAAAGACAGAAAGAGCTCGGCAACCGCATTTGTTATGCTGTCCGTCATATCCGCATCGATGCGAGCTAGACTCTCGTCGTCCAACTCGATCACGATGCGATCGTGGCGGACACGGCAGCGCACGGTCTTTGGTCGCAGGGTGTTTTGAACGAGGCGCTCCGCGGCGTTGATCGCCGCAAGTACGTCCGGCTCGATCGCGATGCTCGTTTCCACCCGGCTCGACAGGCAAGGCGATGCCGGCAGCGTGGCCAAAGCACCCAGGCCGAGTGCCCGCGAGAGCATACGAACGTCGGCTTTGCTCATACCGATTTCGATGTAAGGATGCCGGACGTTTCGTTCGCGAGCAGCGTCGAGACCGGGGCGATACTCGCCGAGATCATCCATGTTGGCACCGGAAAAGATCTTCCTGTCGGTGAATTTAGCGATTGAGCCATAAAGATTGCTTTTGCAGAAGAAGCAGCGATTGACCGGATTGGCGAGATAGTTCCGGTCGCCGAATTCACCGGCGTCCAGAATTTGCAGATCCCAACCTTCCGACCTTGCCCAGCCGCGCACCCGTTCGCTGGCCTCCGGCGGTACTGCTGGCGACATCGCGTGCATCATGACGACATTGCTTCGGCCCAGGAGCCTGTGCGCGAAAACCGCCAAAGTCATGGAATCGACACCGCCGCTGACAGCGATCGCCGATGGTCCCGCGATAATGTCGGCAAGGATCAGCGGCATGGCTTGCTCTCCGTGATCTTAGATGAGTCTTGAGCCAGCCGGCGGAGATCTCCGCGCTGGCGATGTCCACCAAGCCCCGCCAGATCGTCGGATTCGAGCTTCGCCGACGGCCCCGATGGCCGCTCGACCACCTTCACGCGCAGGCTGCGGCCGCCATGATCCTTGGTTTGCATCTGCCGCGGCAGCGTACTGCGCTGGACGATCGACCGGCGAATGCCGATCGTCGTGGTCTCGTCGAACATCATGGCAACAATTTCGTCCTGCGCCCCGACATCGGCCAGAACCCGGAGCTGAGTCATCATCCGGCCCTTCTTGCCGAAGACGGCGGCCTGAACAATGTCGAGCACACCACGATGAGACCTGAGATTGTCGATCGCCTGGGCAAGGTCTTCAGCAGTCTGATCATCGATCTCGCACTCGAGGATCGCAACCGATTCCGTGTGTGCGCCGGTTCCTCCGGCGTGTTCGAACGCCAGCAGGCGCAGGCAGTTGCTTATGCCGGGCAAACGCCGAGTTCCGAAACCATGAGCAGAGCTAGCGAGAATTCGTTCCTGTGGCTGCGCCACCGACGGCTCGCAAAGATAGCTCACGATCGCTGCACCGGTAGGCGTGACCCTCTCCCCCGAAATCCCGTCATCAATTGTCGTGAAACCCCGCATCAAAAGGGCTGCTGCGGGAGCCGGCACGGGCAGTTGGCCATGGGCGCTCTTCACCCGCCCGCCACCCAGTGGCAATGCCCCGATCGTCCAGCGGCTCGCGCCGATCTGGACGATCAGCCAGCTTGCAGCAACGATGTCGGCAATGGAGTCCCAAGCTCCGACCTCATGGAACCGGACCTCTTCCGGTGTGGTTCCATGGACCTGCGCTTCCGCCTCGGCAAGGCGAGAGAAGATACCGATCGCATGCCTGATCGTCTCCGGATCGAGGCTCGATTGCCGGAGCGCTGCCCTGATCGTGTCCCAATGGATATGTTCGTGCCCGGCATGATGCTCCCGGGTGGCCGTGTCGTGATCATGATGGTGTGGGTGATTGTGGTCATGGTAGTGATCATGGTGATGGATGGCAGCGTCGCCTTCCGCTTTTTTCCCGTCGCGCCGGACACTGAAGCGATGACCGGTCAGGATCCCGTCATTGTGGTGTTCCACGGCTATCTCGACCTGTTCCAGCAGCGGACACGATGCCAGCACCTCGCGCAGCTCGCCCTCCAGATCCGGGCGCAGATCGAGGAGTGCGGCAACGAACATATCGCCAGCCACGCCCCCGAGCGGATCGATGTGGATTTCGGTCATCGTGCTTCCGCCTTAAAATAAGGGATGACATAAGGCCCCTCGGGAATGATGGCCACCGCATCGTCGCCGCTTCGGGCCATGCTGCGCCGGACCGCCATGCCGATGTCGTCGATCATCGTCACGCCTGTCATGGAACGATCTTCCCCGGCAAGGCCAGTGGAATAGAGTTCCACCTGTCCCAGCCGCATCGGCTTCAGCTGCATCTCCGTCTGCCATTCGTCGATTTCGGCGAGCGATTTTGCTGTCAGGGTGGCCAGGAACCGCTCAGGACCCAATTCGATCAGCCGACCCTGTGCTTCGCTAAACTCATGTGAGCCAAAACCCTCAGAACATTCCGAAACCATGATCAAGGTTCCGCCGGGCTCCAGAATGTCGAGCGGCGTGACCATGCCCTTGATGGTCTGGTAGTAGGTCTTGTCGAGCGGATAACCCGCTGATGACGTGACAACCGTCGAAAATTTTCGATCCACCGCGACACGGGTGGCATCGCTGACAAAGTCGACAGCCGCAGCGTGACTGGCAATGATCTCGCCGAACGTCACATAGACAAGGTCCCGGTCTTCGTCGAGCACAGTGTTCAGCCCGTAGACTTCGCCCAGTAGCTTGACGATCTCGAGCTGCTCTTCATGCAGCGGATTGCCGATCAGATTGCACTGGACGGCCAGCGGATCCTCCATGAAACGCGCGGAGTGAAACGTGCGGATCGTCTCGTGATGGGCGACGCCCGGTGCGATGACCTTTCGACCGCCGGACCATCCGGCCATGAAGTGCGGCTCGACGAGGCCGGTCGCAATGCGCAGGTCGGCCTCGACGAACAGTTTGTTGAGCTTGACAGGCGTGCGTCGCGCCGAGGTGAAGCCGAGATCGACATGGTCGTCGTCGTTGCGCGCGTAGTGGTTTTCGACGCGAACGGTTTCGAGCACCCAGGGATCTCCGACCAATTCGGCAAGCTCTTCCCCGAGATTAGGCCGATGTAGACCGGTGGCGACAAGGACCGTTATGTTGGCGCGCGGAATCCCGGCCGCTATCATCGTCTCGATCATCGGCCGCAGGAACAGTGCGTTCGGCACCGGCCGCGTGACGTCACAAATGAGGATGCAAGCGCTTTTGCGGCCTCTCGCTAGTTCGGAAAGCGACTGCGACCCGATCGGCTGTTCGAGAGCTTGCGCTATCGAGGCGCGGGTGTTGGAAAGCTTCGGAAGGGGCTTTTTGCGAATGATTGTGGCGATCGCATCTCCTGGCAATTCCAGTGGAAGATGGCCGCGTCCGTAAGAGATCGAGGTTTGCTCAGGCATTGTCTTTCTCACTTTGCATTAGGGTTGACCAACAGAGGGATTGGCCTTTCGTCGGACATTATCTTCAGCAGTGATTTGCCACTTGGGCCAATATGTTTGGTGATGCCAGCTGTCACATCAGGCATGTCCAAATGCTTGGAGGTGATCATCGGGAGGCGATCACCAAGGGCTTTTTACCGGTCTTTATAGAGAACTTGCCCGTCAAACGCCCCAACTCCGCCGCTTCCTCGGCAAGTTGCTGGCTCGCCGATGTGGAGCGCTCTGCTATGGCCGCATTTTGCTGTGTCATCTGATCGAGGCTGTTCATCGCTTGGCTGACTTCGCGCAGTCCAACAGCCTGCTCTTGCGCACTTTCGGCAATGCCCACTACAACCGCGTTGATGTCGGCGACTTCGCTGGCGATGCGGTTCAGGACACGGCCGGTTTCGCCCACCATTTTGACACCGTCGCTGACATGACCGCTCGACGCCGTAATCAGATCCTTTATCTCTTTCGCCGCGTCCGACGACCGTTGTGCGAGCGTCCTTACCTCCTGCGCGACGACCGCGAAACCTCGGCCAGCATCCCCTGCCCTGGAGGCCTCCACTCCGGCGTTGAGAGCCAAGAGATTGGTCTGAAACGCGATATCGTTAATGATGCCGATAATCTGAGAGATTTGCTCGGACGATGCCTCTATCTGCGACATCGCCTCCAGAGAGCTATTGACGACTTTCGTGCTTTGGTTGGCGTCCGCCGTGGCCTGTTCGACAATCTTCCTTGCCCTTGCGGCGCCGTCGGCCGTGCGTTGGAGATTGGATGTAATTTCGCTCAACGCGGCTGCGGTTTCCTCAAGGCTTGCTGCTTGTGTCTCCGAGCGTGCTGAAAGTTCGGACGCAGCCGCGCTAATGTCGGAACTACCCCTTCTGATACTTGCGGTGCTTGAGACGATCAACGTTATGGTGTCGTTCAAGGAGCCCACTGCGTTGTTGAAGTCCAGTTTGAGCTTCTGGTACTCGGTCGGAAATGCCGTCTCGATCTCGCAAACCAGGTCGCCGTGTGCGAGTTTCGCAAGGCAGACCCCAATACGATCGAGCACAACTTCCAGCTCCCAAGCGGCCTCCGACGTCTGCTTTGCACTTCGCTCCCGTTCGTGCTCCGCTAGTTTCCTTTGATCGGCGACCTCCCGCTCGGCCTCTAGCTTTGCACGTGCACCCTCGCGGAAAATAGAGACTGAGTTGGCTATTCCGCCCAATTCGTCGTTTCGGCTGCTTTCCCTTGCCGGCAACTCGAAATTGAGGTTCCCCTCCGCTAAAGCCGAGATGGCCCTGTGGATCGACGAAAGACGTCTCAACAGGCTATTTGCGACGTACCCCCAAGCGATGCCAATGGAGATTGCAACGCTGAACAAGGCCAGCAGAGCAAGATAGAAGCGCGTGTTGGTAACGGTTTCACCCGACTTTGATATCTGCAAGGCCGATGATGCCTGGGCTTGCTTGACGAGGCTTTCGATCTGGCTGGATAAAGCAATGATACCATCCTGGTTCGCCCGCAGGGTGTTGTTCAGGTTTTCGGTGAGCGTGATTTCTTCGTTTCGAATTGTAAAGATGTTCCGCTCTCCCAATCCAGGAGCAAGAAGCCTCTTCACGGCGGATTTGATGTCCTCGATTTGCAGTTCGGGAGGGAGAAATTCGATCGCCGCTTCAATGTTCTGGCTCGCTGACTTGAAACGGCCTTTCATCAACCTTGTTTCAGCCGGCGAGCGGGCGTCCGAAACCTCAGCATAGAGCGCGATAATGCCGTTTGCCTCCGAAAACACTTGCCAACTGTTTTTGATCTGGATGAATTTTTGGTCGGAGTTCGCACCCGTCGATTTGTCAAACGGCACTGAGGGATCAGTCGAAAACATTGTTTGAAGCAGAAATTCAAGATCCGAGGCCGCCGACTCCGCAATGGGGCCCATGGACCCTGTTGCAGATGCGTATGCCGCACGGGCATCTCCGATCATCCGGGTCCGCTCCCCCATCAAACCAAATTGCGCTTCCTTCAAACGCAATAGGTTTTGCGTATTGGCCCCGAGCGTGCCGAAGCTCTCGCGAATAGCTGCAGCCGTTGACGGATCAACGCCGCTATCGATCAAAGCCTGTAAAGTCTGATCGAGCACCCTATTCTGTTCGGCGCTAATTGCGTCCTTGTCTCCAAGTGCTGCCTGGTCTTCCGCAGATGCGATGACCGGTATCCGCGCCGTGATCTCATTTGCGAACCGTGCAAGGGCGAGCGAATGATCAAGTTGTGGCAGGCTTTCGGACTGCAGTTGATGAAAGCCAGCGTCCACGTTTTGGAAGGCGAGGAAACTGAGAAAGCTTCCAGCAACGGTCAAGACCGTTACGATCGCAAAGGCCCCTATCAAGCGTCCTCTAACGCTTGTCAAGATTGCCAAGATCTTCCAATGGTTTATGATTTTCCGCTGCATCGACATCCTCATCCCTTCGAAAGCCCTGGCACCGCTGAGCGGGTTCCGTCGCCGCCCGGACCCGCTCAGCGCCGGCGACAACAGCCGGCTAACCGTCAGCTCCCAAATCTGGGTTCCTCGACGCCTCTCACGCCCAATTCTCGAACGGCAAACAGACTGCCGCGAAGCTGCCCATCGCCTGGGAAACGGGGAAGTGGGGGCTTTGCCATGGAGGTGACATAGAGGATGTCGAGGTCTGGGCCTCCAAACATGACGCTCGTCACCTTTTTCACCGGCATATCAATGATGCGATCGACGGTGCCATCCGGAGTATAACGAACAAGCCGGCCATCATAGACCAGCGCGTTCCAGACGCAGCCTTCGGCATCGACTGTGGAGCCGTCGGCTGCACCGCCTTTGGACGTATCAACCTTTGCAAAGGTTCGGCGATTGGCGACAGATCCGGTCTCGATGTCATAGTCATAGGCCCAGATTTCACCCGACCATGTGTCATTGAAGTAAAATGTCCGATCATCCGGGCTAAAGCAGGGACCATTCGAACAGATGATGCCGCTGTCGATTTTTGTGACGCTGAAATCCGGGTCGAGGCGATAAAGAGCGCCATTTGGACCCTCTTCATTTGTATCCATGGAACCTGCGATAAAGCGTCCGCGGCGGTCCACTTTTCCATCATTCAGACGGTTGGCTGGCGCATCCGGTTCCGGGTCATGGATGAGCTCGACTTCACCGCTTTTGAAGTCAAGCGTGTGAAATCCTCGCTGGAGAGAGACGATAGCGCCCTCACCGTCCTTACGGATGGCCATGGATCCGATCTTCTGCGGCACGTCCCATGCCCGCAACTCGCGCCCGTCCATCGTTGATCGGAAGACCCGACCGTCGAAGCTGTCGATCCAGTACAGGCGTTGCTGTGACGCATCCCAAAGTGGGCCTTCGCCAAGCGTCGTCTTTACGTCGAGTACGACATCAATTTTCATCTGTTTCCTCCCGGTAAGTCATCTAGGGGTGGCGACCCTCCTCGCCACCCGATCGAAGCGATTAGAAGTTGACCTCTGATCCACCTTTCAGCGACAGGATTTCGCGCGCCTCATCCGGCGTCGCGACGGACAGACCCATACCTTCGATCATTTTGCGAACCATAGTGACTTGTTCAGCGTTGGTTTCCGCGAGCTTGCCCTTGCCGGCCCAGATGCTGTCTTCGATGCCGACACGGACATTGCCGCCGAGTGCTGCGGCCTGTGCCGCGATCCGAAGTTGGCTGGAGCCTGCACCCAGCACCGACCAGCGGAATTCGGAGCCGAACAGCCTGTCGGCGGTCCGTTTCATATGCTGCACGTCTTCGGGATGCGTGCCGGTTCCGCCCAGCAATCCGAAGACGGACTGTACGAAGAACGGCGCTTTGACCAATCCGCGGTCGGCGAAATGCGCGAGATTGTAGAGGTGCGACGTGTCGTAGCACTCGAATTCGAAACGGGTGCCGTTGCCGTAGCAGGTCTCCAACACATACTCGATATCCTTGAACGAGTTGCGGAAGACCAGATCACGCGATGCCTCGAGCTGTGGCTTTTCCCAATCGAATTTCCAAGTTTTGTACCTGTCGGCGAGGTGGAAAAGACCGAAATTCATCGATCCCATATTCAGGGAGGCGACTTCCGGCTTAAACACGGCGGCTGGAAGGACGCGCTCTTCAACCTTCATGAACGGGCTGCCGCCAGTGGTGATGTTCAAGACGGCATCGGTACTTTGTTTGATGCGCGACAAGAACTTGGCAAACCCCTCGGGCGTCTGGTCCGGCTTACCGTTTTCCGGATCGCGAGCATGAAGGTGCAGGATCGACGCACCGGCCTCGGCAGCACCAATCGCAGCTGCTGTGATCTCGTCAGGCGTGATCGGCAGATAGGGCGTCATGGTGGGCGTGTGGATTGCGCCTGTCACCGCGCAGGTGATGATGACTTTTCCGTTCGTTGCCATAGCAAGGCTATTCCTTCTATCGTGACAATTCTTTGTCGACCTTGGATTTGTGAGCGCGCAACCGCATCAGCCGGCGGTCGCGCCAGACCTGGCGATCGGCCAGATCACTTTCCGGAAGCAAGCGCCGACGCGATTCGAGAACGTCCTTCAGCACAGGTCCGCCCCAGTCGACGCGCTCGCGCATCTGCTCAAACATCCCGCTGTACATAGCCTGGTAGCGCCCGACGTAGTCGGCGATGCCGGCTGGCGCATTGAGATCGATGGTCTCAAACGGTCCGATAAAGGACCAGCGCAAGGCCAAGCCGTCTGCTATGCCACGATCGACATCCTCGGCGGAGGCATAGCCGTTGGCGACGAGACGGAATGCTTCCTCCAGAAGAGCTCCCTGCAGGCGGTTCATGATGAAACCATCGACCTCTTTTTTCATCATGATCGGCACCTGACCGATGCCCGTGAGAAACGCCTCAGCCTGTTTCATGACCTCTGGTGACGTCCATGACGCTGGCACAACTTCCGCGGCAGGAATGAGATAAGGTGGATTGATCGGATGGGCGACGATGCAACGATGCTTTCCCTTCAGGCCTTCAGAAATCGCCGAAGGCAGAAGCGCCGAACTGGAGCTTGCGAGAATGGTGTCGGGGTGACTAAGCTCGTCGAGTTGTGCAAACAATGCACGCTTGGCTTCAATTTTCTCCGGTCCGCATTCCTGCACCCAGCCGGTACCGTCCAGGGCCTCCTCCAAAGTCGCGCATGCTGTAATCAAAGCAAGGACTTCTGCTGGCTGCCGGCCGCCGAGAAGGTCGTTTTCCATGAGATCGGTAAGCACCGTCGCGATAAAATCCTTCGCCCGGCCACAGGCTTCGGCATCCGGATCCCAAAGCCTTACATGGCGCCCTGCCCGCGCAAAGGTGATCGTCCAGGCCCGCCCGATCAAACCGACGCCGACGACGGCTACTTGAAGTTCCGCACCACTATTCATCACAAAGTCTCCACATTCCCATCAACGCCAATCGACTGGCCGGAGATATTTCCGCCTGCCGAAGACAACAAAAAGACCACCGTCGCCGCCACATCTTCGGGTGTTACCATCCGGCGCATCGACACGCGTTCCAGGTACCGGGTTTCCATCTCGGCATAGTCCACGCCAACCTGAGCCGCCCGATCCCGGATGACGCCTTCCATCCTCGCCCCCGCCACGATGCCGGGCAAAATGGCGTTGACGCGGATGTTGTGCGGGCCCAGTTCCTTGGCGAGGCTCTGCGTGAAGCCGATAACGCCAAACTTGGCTGCCGAGTACGGGGTGCGATAGGCGTAACCGTGACGACCTGCGGCTGACGACATATTGACGATCGAACCACCGCCGGCGGCCTTGATTTTCGGCACGGCATAGTGGGTGCAGAGAAACTGGCCGGTCAGCCCGATCTCGACACAGCGGCGCCAATCGGCCGGCAATATGTCTTCGACACTTCCGGTCGGCCCGGCTATTCCGGCATTGTTGATGAGCGCATCCAAACCGCCGAATTTATCACCGGCGGCTTTGAAAAACGCCTCCACTTGCGTTTCATCCGAAACATCCGCCTTCGCGACAAACGCCTCCGGCATCGCGCGCTGCGCGTCGTCAAGGGCGCTTTCGGACACATCGAACAGCGCAATTTTGCAACCCTGCGCGTAAAGGAGCCGGGCAATCGCAAGGCCTATGCCTCCGGCACCCGCGGAGATCGCAACACGCTGTCCCGTAAGGCCGGAAAGAATGGAGCTGGATGAAACGCTCATGTCAATTTGTCCTTTCGCGGAGTGCGACAACAGCAGCGAGTACGACGCAGCCGAAGATGATCGCTCTGAACGCATAGGGTAGAGCCGTTCCAGCGAGCATGGTCTGCAACGCCGTGAGAAGGAGTGCGCCGCCGACCATGCCGAGGTAGTGACCTCTTCCGCCGGTGATCAGGGCGCCACCGACGACGACTACGGCGATCGACGGAAGGAGATAATCGTCACCCATGCCAAGGCTCGCCTGGCCGGAAAAGCCCGTGAGCAGCACGCCGACCACACCGGCGCAAACCGCCGACAGCATGTAGACGAGGATGGTGACGCGACCCGTGCGGACTCCTGACAGTCGAGCGGCATCTACACTGTTGCCGAGCGCGTAGACGCACCGGCCGAACGTGGTCCGTCCCAAAAGAAGCACACCGCCCGCCACAAACAGAACCAGCCCGTAGATCACCGGGGTCACGCCAAGAAGATGACCAGTCATGAACCACCGCAAACCCGGCGACGCAAATCCGGAAGGCGTTCCGTTGGAGTAGAGCAAGGCGATACCCTGCAGGATACCGTTCATTGCAAGGGTCACCAGAATAGGGGACAGGCCGAGAACCACGACGCCGAAGCCATTGAGAAACCCGAACAGGGCCGCCATCAGCAGCACCATTGGCACGGCATAGATTAGCGCCATGTCGGAACCTTGCACGACGCCTGCGAGCATGACACCGGAAAGCCCGATCATCCACGGGACCGACAGATCGAGCCCGCCTGT